>CEVF01113458.1_pt1 | contig 18717 bp, 20 predicted proteins | sample 356441 | NCBI WGS metagenome assembly CEVF01 (sample SAMEA2622765, study PRJEB7988) | marine metagenome | biome: marine biome (ENVO:00000447); feature: surface water layer (ENVO:00002042); material: "saline water (ENVO:00002010), including plankton (ENVO:xxxxxxxx)" | depth 5 m | reverse complement strand
GCTGCACCGAGAATGGCAATAAATGAGGTCATTTCTATGCCAAGCATGCTTAGTACACTTACAATAAGCAATGCTTTTAGTGATATGTTAAGTAAGCTTCTTAGGAAAGGTTGCAGAGATTGGTCAAGTTCTCTAGTTTTCATCAAAGCGGTTAAACCTCTCGTAATTAGTTTGATGATCCACAAACCAATGATTAATGAAACAATAGCCCCCGCAAACCTATATCCAAAATCAACGGTATAGGTCAAAACCGTTTTTATAATTTGATCCATGTCGAATTGATTTTCACTTCGTAAAAATACTATAATGGAAGGTTTATTAAGTTCTGATTTGGATTAAATTTTTCTAAAAAGAGGATTAAAAACAAAACGAAAGAATCAGTAACAGAAGAATTACTGATTCTAATGCAAAAGAACTTTATTCTTTGACAAGAATAATTTTACCAGTTTCATTTTCACCATCTTCATTAAAAAGTATGGCTAGATTTTGACCATCGTTTTTAATGTGCAAAGAGACTTGAGAATTTGCTCCGAATTCCATGTCGATAACACCATTTTTTAGGGTATAGGTACCGTTTCTGTTTCCGGCAACTGGACTTTTGATGCTAACCTTACCTTCCTTGAAAGATATTTTACCATCTTCAAACAGCGATGTAATTGATTGAATCATTGCTTTGTTTTGATTGTTCAGTTCAGCTTTCCCTTCAACGAGTTCACCAAATACCCAATTTCCCTCAACTTTTATTTCTTGAGGCGGTTGACAAGCAACCACAGTTAGTAACACTAAGAATGTGTTTAAAATTATTTTTTTCATAGTTTAAATGTTTATACGAGTTAAATACGTATTTCATCATAGGTTACATCCGAAAAAAATATTTCGAAAAATTAATCTAAGACAATCTTTACTGGAACTGTATATAATAGAGATACAGGTTTGTCAAGTTGTTTTCCAGGGATTAAAGGAGGAAGTTTTTGAACAGCTTTTACAGCCGCATCGTTCAGATGTTTGTGAACCCCTTTAATGACTTTAACTTTTTCAACATATCCTTTGGAACTTACTACAAACTGTACATAGACAACTCCTTCTAATCCCATTTCCTGGGCGATATCAGGATATACAAACGCTTCCCTGATTTTTTTATCGAACATCTGCCTGGTACAGCGATCTCGTTCAGAATTGTTTCCTGAAGCACAATTTTTATAATGAGGCATATTTTTTACAAAGGTCAAAGGAACAGCATCAAGTTCCTCAACTTCTTCTTCTTCGGGACCTTCTTCAATTTCAATATCTTCTTCATCCTCGTCTTCAAATTCTTCTTCCTCTACCTCAACATCGTCTTCAACAATTTCTAATTCAGGTTCTTGAGGTGGTTTTTGTTGCGGAGGTGGAGGCGGAGGTGGAGGCGGAGTAACAGGTGCAATCAATGGAGGAAGTTCTTCTTCGAAAACATCTATGCTTACTTTGAAATCATAAGAAACCTTATCGTAAGATTTTATTGTAAAGGCTAAGAAAACCAGTCCTATAATACATACGAACCCAATTCCTCGGAACACGTGTTTAACTTTTTCAAGGTTAACTTTGTCGTTTTTTCTGTTTTCCATTTATGATATGTTTACACCTTATAAACGTTAATTAGGCCGTAAAATTACTAAGTAAATCATTTGATTCATACCTGTTACAAATTCATAAAGTATAATTTACAATAAGTTAACATATCAATTTGATGATTCTAAATCTTTATTTTCTCTGTATTTCTTGAAGTATTAATTTTAATTTCCTGGTTTTTTATAATTTTTACATCTTTGATTAAGATTTTAAATCACTATACTGAATGGACTTTAGTTATATCGACTTGGTAATTTTAATTCCATTGCTATATGGTATGTATAAAGGATTTACAAAAGGGTTGATATTAAGTTTAGCAACTTTGTTGGGTTTATTTTTGGGTATATATGGAGGGGTTAAGTTTTCTCATATTACTGCTCAGTTTTTATTGCGTTATTTTGAGATCGATGTACCTTTGATTGCTTTTTCTGTGACATTTTTAATGTTACTTGTAGGAGTGTATCTTTTGGGAAAAATTTTAAGTAAATTCATCGACGTTTTAGCTCTGGGGTTCTTTAATAAAGTAGCAGGAGCTCTTTTTGGCGTTTCCAAAGTTGTATTGATTTTATTGGTTTTACTTTTGTTTTTCGAGAATATTAATCAAAAATTTAGTTTAGTGGGAGAGGATGAAATAGTTAAATCTCAGCTGTATACATTCCTTAAACAAACTTCTGAAATAGTATTTCCTTATTTTGAAGAATTCAAAGAGAATACCATCAATTAAGTAAGGTTAAATATTTTATTTAATCACTAATCCGTTATCTTTGTACAATATTTTATTATTCACACACAGATTGAATCTGTTTTAAATTAAAATTATGGCTGAAGTAGCTACACTAAAAGAGCAATTTGAAGAGGCAAAAGCAAAGAATTTAGCATTGGATATGACTAGAGGTAAACCTGGTTCAGAGCAATTGGACTTAACATTACCGATGTTAGATTTAGTGACCTCTTCTGATTACAAAACGGCAGCAGGAGCTGACTCCAGAAATTATGGGGGATTGGATGGTATTCCCGAAGCAAAAGAGTTGTTCAGGGAGTTTTTGGAAGTATCCTCAATTAATGAAGTAGTCGTTGGCGGAAATTCTTCACTCACTTTAATGCACGATACAATTGCCAGGTGTATATCTCACGGTAATGCATCCTCTTCAGCTCCATGGGGTAAATTAGAAAAGGTAAAGTTTTTATGTCCGTCTCCTGGTTACGATCGGCATTTTGCCATATGTGAGCATTTTGGAATAGAAATGATTACGGTTGAGAATAAAGACAATGATTTAGACATTGACAAAATAGAGGAATTGGTCGTTTCAGATGATTCAATTAAAGGAATTTGGGTTGTTCCTAAGTATGGAAATCCAACAGGTACATCAGTTGCTGATGATGTTGTTGACCGTTTGGCAAAGATGGAAACGGCAGCCAATGATTTCAGGATTTTTTGGGACAACGCGTACACGGTTCATCACTTGTCGGATGATATTGACGTTATTAAGAATGTTTTTGAGGCATGTAAATCCTCTGGAAATGAAGACAGAGTATTTATTTTGGGATCAACCTCCAAGATAACTTTTGCTGGAGCAGGTATTGCCGCAATCGGAGGTTCTGAGACAAACATGAATTGGGTTAGAAAACACCTTTCCATTAGTACAATCGGTCCTGATAAGATCAATCAAGTCCGTCATACAAGGTTTTTTGGCGGGTTTGCCGGGTTGAAAGAGCACATGAAAAAGCACGCTGAACTGATAAAACCAAAATTCGAGATGGTCAATTCAATACTTGAAGATCGTTTGGGTGGAAAAGGGTTAGCGAGTTGGACAAATCCTAAGGGAGGATATTTTATTTCCTTAGACACCAATGAAGGATGTGCAAAAAGAGTTGTTGCGTTAGCGGCTGAGGCCGGGGTGAAGTTAACAGCTGCAGGTGCAACGTTTCCTTATAAAAACGACCCTAGAGATACCAACATAAGGTTAGCGCCAACATTACCTTCAATAGAAGAAATACAACAGGCAATGGAGATTGTTTGTTTGTGTATTGAAATTGCTGGTAGCGAAAAAAATGCTTAAAATAAAACTGTTTTTTTAAAGAATAAGGCCTACTGTAAAAGTGGGCTTTTTTAATTTTAAAAATCAATTGCGTTTATTTGCAAACAGGTTAGTTTAATTGAATTATGAGTTGTAAAAAAATTATAATTTTTATCCTGTTAAGCCTAGGTCAAATGGTTTATGCCCAGAAAGACACGTTGAGGGATAAAGTTCCTTTTTCTGTTTCTTATTATGGCAACACTCTTGTTCATAAAGGGTTTAAGTTAAGCGCGGATTGGATTTTATTGGAAATAAAAAAAACTAAAATCAAAAAAAAGAGTCAAAAGGTTATTAGCAAAAGAATTTACACTACTCCAAATATCTATTATTATAAACACGTAAAATCACATGATGCTCTTCAGTTGGGATTGGATGTACTTTCGAGGCGATCAAATCATAAAGGGTGGTTTAGGGAAGTGGGTTTTGGCTGTGGTTATTTGCGAATATATAATGTGGGAGATACATACACTGTAAATGCTGATCAGAATTCAGTTGTTAATCAGAAGTATGCTTCTAGAGGATACTTTACAGTAAATAGTTCCTTTGCTACAGGACGTAAAATTCAACTACAAAACAGTTCGTATTTAACACCTTTTTTGCGTTTGAATGCAGGGTTTGTAATGAATTATAATTCAAGTTTTTTATTGAATACATCTCTAGAATTTGGGGTTAGGTTTGCTTTTTCATACAATCCTAAAAGAGGTAAATATTTAATCATTGAAAAGACAAAGGATAAACAAAGGAAATGAAAAAATATGTTCATATTGTTTTGTTGGTAGTCTGTTTGGCTTCGTGTAAAAAAGCAGATTTAACCAAAGTTGATGAAGTATTTTGGGTGAGAAACCAAGGAGCGGACATGCCTGTTCATATTCACGGAAATCTTACCAATTCGATTGTTTTATTAATCGTTCATGGTGGTCCTGGTGGCAGTGGACTAGACTACCGTTGGGGAAAGTATACCGTTCCTTTAGAAAAAAAATATGCAGTTGCATATTGGGATCAGAGGGGGCAAGGTATGAGTCATGGGAAATATACCGATGCTGATTTAACTGTTGACAAGATGGTTTCAGATTTAGATGCTGTTGTTCGAGTTTTAAATAATAAATATGATGATGCTAAAATTGTTGTTTTAGGACACTCATGGGGCGGAACACTCACTGCAAAATACATGGTGTCAGGAAATGTTCACAGCAGTGTTTCGGCTTGGATAGAATCCAATGGAGCTCATGATATACCTAAGTTAAATCGAGATGCTATTAATATGTTTAAAATGGTTGCAAACGATCAAATTACACTGGGAAATAATATTTCTAACTGGAGTGAGGTTTTAGATTGGGCTACTTCTGTAGACACAAATAACATATCAGAGGATGAGTCTTTTGAGATCAATAGTAAAGGCTTTGAGGCGGAAAATTGGCTTACTGAAGATGGTTTGATAAAGGCTAGTGAATCAGGGGGTAATGAAGTTCCGTATTTAACGGGGCCAGTTAATCCATTAACTTCTTTAATTTCAGGAGGGATTACTAATTTTAAATTATCTCCTGAAATAGAGCAACTTTCTTTAACTGATCAGCTTTATAAAGTGACAATTCCCACTTTAGTTCTTTGGGGAAGATATGACTTTGTTGTTCCTCCAACACTGGGTTATGATACCTATAATAATATCAGCTCAACGAAGAAAGAGATTGTGATTTTTGAAAAATCGGGTCACTCACCAATGTCTAATGAGTGGGAACCTTTTTCTGATGCAATTATTTCCTTTATTGATTCTTTGTGAGTAGAATTTTCTTTTTTCTCGGTTAGTAAAATCAATTAAATAAAATTGGATATCTTGCAGTCAATGAAATTTGAAGAATTTGATTTAGCTCCTGAAATTATTGAGGCAATTAGTTATATGGGTTTTGAAACTGCCTCACCAATTCAGGAAAAAGCAATACCAGCTGCAATAAAGGGAAAAGATGTTTTGGCTGTAGCCCAAACTGGAACTGGAAAAACGGCTGCTTTTACGTTGCCCGTTTTGCATAATATTTTGCAAAATAAAATAACAGGAACAAGCACTTTAATTATAACGCCTACTCGTGAAATAGCACTGCAAATAGATCGCCAAATTCAAGGATTTTCCTACTTTTTAGGAATTAATTCTTTAGCAATATATGGAGGGGGAGATGCTGATGAATGGGAACAGCAAAAAAAAGCATTGAGAGATGGAGTTGAGGTAATTGTTGCTACTCCAGGTAAATTGCTTTCACATTTAGGTATGAATTATGCCAAAACGGATAAAATTCAGCATCTAATTTTAGATGAAGCCGATCGGATGTTGGATATGGGTTTTTTGGATGATATCAAGAGAATTATTTCTAAGATTCCTAAGAAAAGACAAACACTTATGTTTAGTGCAACCATGCCGCCTAAGATTGAGGGTTTGGCAAAGCAAATTTTGAATGAACCCGAATTCATTAGTATTGCAATTTCAAAACCGGCAGAAAGTGTTTTTCAAGGCGTTTATTTAACGTATGAGAATCAAAAAACTCCCTTAATCAATCACCTGATTTCCGATCAAGAGGAGTATAAAAGTATATTGGTATTTACCTCAACCAAGAAAAAAGTAAACGATATTGTCCGAGGGCTTAGAAACAAAAATTATCGAGTAGAAGCAATTTCATCGGATTTTGAACAAAGCAAGCGTGAGGAAATAATGACTGAGTTTAGGGCGAACAAAATTAGGGTTCTTGTAGCGACAGATGTTATCAGTAGAGGAGTCGATATTCCGCAAATAGATTTGGTATTTAACTATGATGCTCCAGGAAATGCTGAGGAATATGTTCATAGAATTGGTCGTACAGGAAGGGCGGGAGCAGAAGGAGTAGCTTTGACTTTAATTAATGAACTTGATATGGAAAAGTTTGATGCAATAGAAAAACTGATTGAAAAAAAAGTTTACAGAGCTCAAATGCCTGATTTTATTGGTGAAGGTCCAAAATGGAAAGTTAAAGTTAGAAGAGCAACAAAAGGAAAGAAACCTTTCCGAAAATAATGCGATAAAAAACGTCTTAATTTACTTGTTTCTCTAGTAACTATAATTGAGGGCAACTAATCTTATCCACTCTTTTTTGGTGTCTTCCTCCTTCGAATTCTGTTTTAAGGAAGGCATTGACAATTTCTAAACCATATTCTTCAGAAATATAGCGTGCCGGAATTGCTAAAACGTTAGCATTGTTGTGGAGTCTGGTCATTTCAGCTAATTCTGGTTTCCAACAAAGTCCTGATCTAATTCCCTGGTATTTATTAGCTACCATATTCACTCCGTTCCCGCTTCCACATATTACAATTCCAAATGTAAAATTTCCTTTTTCTACCTCTCTGGCAAGTGGATGGATATAATCAGGGTAGTCACAACTTTCACTTGAGAAGGGACCGAAGTCTTTGATTTCAATACCTTTTTCTTTCAATGTATCAATGACCTTAGTTTTTAATTCGAAACCCGCATGATCTCCTCCGATAGCTATTTTCATTTTTTGTGATGTTATTTGAGGTAAAAGTAACTATTTTAGTTTCGATTCGATGCTTAAAAGAGGTTTTATTATCACATGGTTGTTGGTTGGAATTACAATTTCGATTCCTCCTTTTTTATTTTTGATTGAACTCTCAATGTTCTTTTTGGTTATTTCTTTTACATTTCTCATATTCATTACAATTCAGTATTTAACTCAATTAAGGTTCTTTAGAAATTCCTACGGAATTGGTGACGGAAAAAAATATCTTTTAACTCAATTTAAAAAAGAGGTACTTTTTTCTTTTGCTGTAGGGTTAATTCAGGTGTTCATAATTTCTATTACTGGTTATTTTGCTTTACCCGCATCGTATGATTTTAAAATGTTGAATATTTATGCTTTGTGTATTGGATTGTTGCAACCTTTCCTGTTGATTTTTTTACACAGACTTTTTTATTTAATTCAACAAAATACTTTTTTAAAAAAAGAAGTTCACAGCTTTCAAAAATTATCAAAGATTACTCAAAAGAAAACTCTGCAAGACTTGGTAAGTCCGCACTTTTTATTTAATTCATTGAATACTGTAGCCAGTATTACGTCTGAAAATCAAGATGAAGCGATTGAATTTGTCGAAAAATTATCTGATTTGTATGAATTTATTTTAAAAAATAATGAAAATCAATTGATTGAATTAAGTGAGGAATTAGAGATTGTTGAAAAATACGGGTTTTTAATTCAAACCAGATTTGGTGATTTTTTTAATTTAAAAATCAAAATTTCTCAAAAACATCTGAGCAGTAAGATACCTCCCTTGACCATACAGAATTTAGTAGAAAATGCAATTAAACACAACTCAGTCACTCGAAAAAAACCTCTTAAAGTGATTGTTGAAGTTGATAATGGGTATGTAAAAGTTGAAAATAATATAAACCCTAAAAAAACACTTAAAAGTGAATCCACTAAATTAGGTCTTAGTTATATTAAAAATCAAGTTCATCAATTCTCCTCAAAAGAAGTTCGTGTTATTCAAAAAGACGGAGTTTTTCGAGTTGATATTCCCTTAATCAATCATTGATTTAAGGTTGTATATTTTTCAATATTGTTTATAAATTAGCCAAACAAAAGTTATTCAAACGTGAAAATCCTAATTATAGAAGACGAAATTCCTGCTGCAAAGCGTTTGGAAAAGTTAATTTCGGAATGTAGACCTGATGCTCAAATATTAAGTGTAATAGATACGGTTGAAGATGCCTTAGATTGGTTTCGAAGTGAAGAAGAACCAGATTTGGTAATTTCTGATATTCAACTCGCAGACGGTATAAGTTTTCAAATCTATGAAGAATTGAATTTAGAATGTCCAATTATTTTTTCAACCGCATATGATCAATATGCTATTAAAGCTTTTGAATTGAATTGTATTGATTATTTATTAAAGCCTTACAGTAAAGATGCGCTCCAAAAAAGTTTTGATAAATTGGATAAATTTTCACCCATTCAGCAGAATTTCCTTAAGGAATTGGATTTGACTTCATTAGTCAAGCAGTTTTCTAATGGAAACGTATATAAACAAAGGTTTCTTATTTCTAAAGCAGATGCATTGATACCAATTTCGATTGAGGAGATTGCCTACATCTACACAGAAGACAAAGCTGTAATGATTAAAACTATCGAAGACAAGAGTTTTTTCATAAACTATTCTTTAGATGATTTAGAAAATCAATTGGACCCGGCAAAATTTTTCAGATTAAACAGGCAGTTTATTACAAGTATTCGAGCAATATCTAAGATTTCACAATATTTTAACGGGAAACTTAAGGTGGAATTAAAACCCGTTCAGGACGGAAAAGTAATTGTCTCAAGGGCCAAAACGCCACTTTTTAAAAGTTGGTTGGAAAAATAGTTTTAATGTTAATTCTTTTCATTTTTTCAGATGATCCTCACTTTTAGGGGATACTCTTTTGAATCTTTAGCAAGAAATATAACTATGTGCTCATTTGTTTTCTTGTTAAATAGATGTTATTTTTGTTTAATAAAAGATTATATTTTTTGAACAAATTACCTACAACGTTTTCCATTAAAGATTTAGAAAATCTTTCGGGTATAAAAGCTCATACCATTCGGATATGGGAAAAACGGTATAATATTCTGATTCCGGAAAGAACCAATACAAATATACGTTCCTATAACCTTGCAAATCTTCAAAAATTACTCAACGTCACGTTTTTGTATAACGCAGGATTAAAGATTTCAAAACTCGGAAAATTATCGAACGATGAAATAAAAGAAGCTGTTCTTGACCTGGCGGCAAAGAAGGGCGACAAAGATTATTACCTGGATGAACTTAAGCTGTCCATGGTTACTTTTGATCAATTTAAATTTGAGCAAACATACAGTAAAATGATATCTGAGATGTCGTTTCGTGAAATGTTTACGGAAGTTTTTATTCCGCTTCTTGAATATATTGGTTTACAATGGTTGTCAGACAGTATTACCCCCTCACACGAACATTTCGTAACCAGTTTGATTATGCAAAAGCTTTTAATCAATATCGAGAGAGTTCAGTCCGTTCAACCGAATAAGGGAAAAGTGTTTGTACTTTTTCTACCTGATAATGAAATCCATGAGCTTGGCCTACTTTATTTAAATTATGAATTGTCTCGAGAAGGGCACCAGACGATATACCTTGGTCCAAGTGTGCCTATTGCCAGTTTGGAATCAATTGTTGCCTGTTATCCTGAGCTATGTTTTGTTTCTTATTTTACAGTTTCGCCTCCAAAATCAGAAGTAGACTCTTATCTGAAGGCAATAGATGAAACCTTATTAACCAGGCATGATTTGAGTTTAAACTTACTTGGTAAGAATGCTCAAGAAGCTACATATAGTAGTGATAGAATTAAAGTGTTTAATGATGTTGTGGATATGTTAAACAAAATTACTGTTTAAAGTTGGCTTATTTTGAAAGCTTTTCTTATTTTTAATTAAATGCAATCAGTTACAATTATAGGATCAGGATTTTCTTCGTTATCTGCAGCATGTTATTTGGCTAAAGAAGGAAATCGTGTTACAGTGTTTGAAAAAAATGATCAGTTGGGAGGTCGTGCCAGAGTTTTAAAACACGAAGGTTTTACTTTTGATATGGGACCGAGTTGGTATTGGATGCCCGATGTTTTTGAAAATTTTTTCTCTGATTTCGACAAAAAGCCGTCCGACTATTATTGTCTGGAAAAACTGAGTCCTGCTTATAAAGTTTTTTTTGATGATTTTAAAGACGTGGAGATTCCTTCAACGTTTGAAGACATTATTGATGTATTTGAGAAAGAGGAAAAAGGAAGTGGTGAAGAACTTAAAAGCTTTATGAAAGATGCTGCTTACAATTATAAAGTGGCTATAGAAAAAATTGTTAATAAGCCCGGTTTTAGTCCTCTTGAGTTAATTACTCCTGAAACGATTTTAAAGGTTAATCAATTTTTTACAAACATAAGTTCTAAAATTCGCAAAAAGTTTAAAAGTCCTAAACTGATACAAATTCTGGAATTTCCAGTTCTTTTTTTGGGCGCAAAACCTCAAGATACGCCCTTGTTTTATAATTTCATGAATTATGCAGATTTTGTATTGGGAACCTGGTATCCTCAAGGAGGTATGGTGAAAATTGTAGAGGCGATGGTCTCTTTAGGGAGAGATTTAGGAGTAAAATACGTTACGAACGCTGATGTTTCGAAAATACACACTAAGGGTAATGTTGCTATTGGTGTGACAGTCAATAATGAATTTTATCCATCGGATTTTGTGTTGAGTGGAGCCGATTATGCTCATACAGAAACTTTATTGGAGGAGAAGAACAGACAATATTCCAAAACTTATTGGGAGAAAAAAACTTTTGCTCCATCTTCGCTTTTGTTTTATGTGGGATTCGATAAAAAATTGAAAAACGTAAGGCATCATAATTTGTTTTTTGATAAAAGTTTCGATAATCATGCTTCGGAAATATATGATAATCCCAAATGGCCGAGTGACCCTCTTTTTTATGCAAGTTTTCCAAGTGTTACCGACTCATCGGTTGCGCCAAGCGGGAAAGAATGTGCATTTTTTTTAATTCCTCTTGCTCCCGGTTTGCAGTATGATGAAAATCTGCCCAATAGGTATTTTCAGATTATTATGAAAAGACTTGAGGAGCAAACCAATCAAAATTTAGAAAGTCATGTGCTCTTTAAAATACCATTTTGTGTAGAGGATTTCAAAAACGAATATAACTCATATAAAGGAAATGCTTACGGAATGGCCAACACCTTAAGCCAGACTGCTTTTTTACGTCCCGGAATAAAAAGCAAAAAAGTCAAAAGGTTGTTTTTTACTGGTCAATTAACCGTTCCTGGTCCGGGTGTTCCTCCAGCGTTAATTTCTGGAAAAATCGTTTCGGAACAAATCAGTAAAGAAACCCTTAAAATCCCTGTGTCATGATTCACTTATTCGATGATGTAGCTTTTCAATGTTCGCAGAAAGTAACCCATGGTTACAGCACCTCTTTTTCTTCTGCTGTTAAAATGTTATCTCCAGCCATTCAACCGGCTATTCATTCAATATATGGTTTCGTTCGATTTGCGGATGAAGTAGTCGATACTTTCCACGATAAGGACAAGAAATTATTACTGGATAAGTTTGAATGGGATTTTTATCAGTCATTGGAGATGGGAATAAGTTTAAATCCAATACTACACTCGTTTCAGAAAACAGTTAAAGATTTTAACATTGATATAAAATTAGTAGATGCATTCTTAAAAAGTATGAGAATGGATATCGAGAAAAAAGATTACAAGACTAAAGAGGAGTATCAAGATTATATTTACGGATCTGCTGATGTAGTTGGATTAATGTGTTTAAAAGTTTTTGTGAATGGAAGCGAAGAAGAATATAATAAACTAAAGCCTACTGCCATGAGGTTGGGTTCTGCCTTTCAGAAAGTTAACTTTTTAAGAGATTTGAAGAACGATGCGGAACTCTTGCAAAGAAGTTATTTTCCGGATGTGGACTTAAAGAATCTAAGCCCCGAAGTTAAAGCTCAAATAGTTGAAGAAATTAAAGCGGATTTTGATGCGGCTTATGAAGGGATAAAACAACTCCCTCCTTCATCAAAATTCGGGGTATATACAGCTTATAAATATTACAAACAACTTCTAAAAAAACTTCAAAAAACTCCATCCAGTAAATTGATGGAAACCAGAATTAGAGTTAATGATTATCATAAGTTTGGCCTAATGTTGCAATCTTATCTCAATATTAAATTAAATATTGTTTAAAAGCTCCTAACATACTTATGAAGGAATCTCTAGTCATACACGTAAATGAATTTGATGAAGTTTTAGGATTTTATCCAAAACTACTTGTTCACGAAAAAGCAATGCTCCACAGAGCTGTTTCTGTTTTGATTTTCAATTCCAAGGGTGAGTGGTTGCTGCAAAAAAGAGCCGAGACAAAATACCATTCCGGAGGCTTATGGACAAATACATGTTGCACCCATCCTTACCCCGAGGAAGACATAAAATTTGCTGCAGAAAGAAGGTTGATTGAAGAGATGGGTATGCGTGTCAAATTAGAAAAATCATTTGATTTCATATACAATAAAAAACTAGATAAGGGTTTAACTGAACATGAGTTTGATCATGTTTTTATTGGGTATTCAGATTCATTACCTGAACTAAATCCTGAAGAGGCCGAGGATTGGACTTACTTAACGACCGATGAATTAGAATTGAGTATGAAAATTGAACCGGAATCATACACGGAATGGTTCAAAATACTATTTTTAGAAGCCCGTAAAAAAGTGAAAATTTTAAAAAAAGCCATATGATGTTTTGGATAATAATCTTCTTGACATTTTGCTTAATGGAGGGGGTAGCATGGTTTACCCACAAATATGTAATGCATGGGTTTTTGTGGGTACTCCATAAGGATCATCACACACATGAAAATACGGGGTTTCTTGAAAAAAACGATAGCTTTTTTTTGATTTTTGGATTGCCAGGCGCTTTTTGTACCTTTTTCGGCTCAATGTTTTCCAACTCTATCGTATTGGCTATTGGTCTTGGTATTACAGCTTATGGTTTGTGTTACTTTCTTGTACATGATGTATTTATACATAGAAGACTAAAATGGTTAAGGAAAGCAAACGGATGGTACTTTAAAGGAATTCGAAGGGCACACAAAATGCATCATAAACATAGAGGTAAAGAGGATGGAGAATGTTTCGGAATGCTTTGGGTGCCTTTAAAATATCTTAAATCTGCAAAATCCAAATAGGTTGAAAAAAGCCATTATCATAGGAGCTGGTGTTGGTGGACTTGCGACTGCAATTCGATTACAATCCAAAGGATATCAAGTTTCTGTTTTCGAGGCGAATAGCTATCCCGGGGGTAAACTGACCCAAATTGGAAATAATCAGTACAGATTTGATGCGGGTCCCTCGCTTTTTACAATGCCTGAAAAAGTGAATGAGCTTCTTGATATTCATGGTGGAACATCTCCTGTTTTTCATTATGAAAAATTAAATGAGGTGTGCAGGTACTTTTATGAAGATGGTACAGTAGTCAAAGGTTGGGGAGATCAAAATATGTTTGCTCAAGAAATTAAAAACAAACTTGGAGTTCCTGAGAAAGTGGTTTTGAATTATCTTTCTAAAACTGAATTTATTTTTAATTCCGTTAACAGTTTATTTTTGGAAAAATCTTTACACAAGGTTAAAACTTATTTTTCATTTCATACTTTATATTCCTTCTTAAAGCTTCCTTTTTTAAATGTTGGAAACACAATGGACGAGGTAAATAAAAAACACCTCAAAAATCCTAAATTAGTTCAACTTTTCAATAGATATGCCACATACAATGGATCAAACCCATATAAGGCTCCAGCTATATTGAATTTAATTCCACATCTTGAATTTGGTAGGGGGGCGTTTTATCCAAAACAAGGAATGCATTCTATCACCAATACCTTATTTCAAAAAGCTACTTCAATGGGAGTTCAGTTCCATTTTAATGCTCCAGTAAGCAAATTAAATACTCTTTCCACTCATGTCGATTCTGTTCAAATTGGAAATAAGAAATATTATGCTGATTTGTTTGTTAGCAATATGGATATAGTTCCTTTTTATGAAAAACTATTGGCAGATAAACAGCAGCCAAAAAAAATAATAAAACAAGAAAGATCCAGTTCTGCACTCATTTTTTATTGGGGTGTAAAAAAGGAATTCAAAAACCTGATCCTGCATAATATTTTATTCAGTCAGGATTACAAAGAAGAATTTGAATTTATTTTTAACAAATCAGATGTTTATCATGATCCAACCATTTACATAAATATATCTTCGAAATTTTCCTCTGAAGACGCACCTAAAGGGAAAGAAAATTGGTTCGTAATGATAAACGTTCCTGGAGACAAAGGTCAGGATTGGGATGATTTAATATCCAGAAGCAGGAAAAATATAATCGATAAGATCAATAGGAATTTTGGAGTTGATTTAGAGCATTTAATTGAATTTGAAGACGTTTTACACCCGAAATTAATCGAAAAAAAAACAAGTTCATTTCAAGGTTCTTTGTACGGTACTTCGTCCAACAATAAAAAATCGGCTTTTTTCCGTCATCCTAATTTTAGTAAAGAATACAGTAATTTATATTTCTGTGGAGGTTCAGTTCATCCTGGAGGAGGCATTCCTTTAGCGTTGTCGTCTGCAAAAATTTTAAGTGAGTTAATCGATTGATTGTAACAAAAAATCATATTATACCTATTCTTCTTTTTGTTTTTTACACAGTAGGGATTATAGGCATCTCAATTCCTCAATTTAGACTACAGGTTATTGGATTAACTCCTCTTAATTTACTTTTGACGGCCTTTTTGATGCTTTGGGGAATGAATGGTTTAAGCATGAAGGTATTTTACGCAATTTTATTTTCATTTCTAATTGGTTATACCATAGAGGTGTTTGGAGTTGCATCGGGTATTTTATTTGGAGAGTATAATTATGGAAAACCTCTAGGGTGGAAATTTTTAGATGTTCCTGTAATAATTGGCGTCAACTGGTTGATTCTTAGTTTTTCTTCATTGGGATTTATTGGGAAATTTATCATTAATCCATGGTTGAAAGTTGTTTTTGCATCATTGTTGATGGTTGCTCTAGATATCCTTATAGAACCCGTTGCGATTCATCTTGACTTTTGGACCTGGGCAGAAACGGATGTTCCCTTTCAAAACTACTTGATGTGGTTTATTGCGGCATTAGGAATTAATTCCATTGTTTGTTTTTTAGTAAAGGAAATAGATTTTAAAACTAGTGCATTTGTGTTTTTATCTCAAGTCTACTTTTTTACGTTTCTTAATTTAACTATTTAATGGGATTTTTAGAATCAAAATACTTATATCTTGGTCTCTTAATTTTGTCAATTAGTTATCCTCTTTTCCAGAGTTTTGAATGGCGAATAAAATTGTATAAAAATTGGAAACCTTTGTTTATCTCCATTTTTTTCATGATGCTTTTGTTTATTCCATGGGATGTTTGGTTTGCCAAAGAAAATATTTGGTGGTTCAGTAGCAACTATACAGTTGGAATTAAATTTTTAAACTTGCCCATTGAAGAGTGGTTGTTTTTTATAATTGTTCCTTACGCCTGTGTTTTTATTTATGAAGTCCTTAATTTTTATGTTAAAAAAGATTTTTTAATTTCTTATGCAGGATCAATTTTCATTGTTTCCGGACTCCTCCTGTTAATACTTTGTATGTTTTTTTATGACAAAACATATTCTCTGGTCACCTTTTTTCTTAGTGGAATAGCTTGTTTTTTTATGGCATATAAAAAGCCACCTTGGATGGGACGATTTTTACTTGCCTATTTGGTTTCATTATTACCCTTTTTATTGATTAATGGAGCGTTAACAGGCTCGTTTACCAGTTCTCCGGTTGTGAATTATAATCCAGATGAAATCATTGGTTTTAGAATACTTACAATACCTATCGAGGACAGTATTTATAATTTTTTAATGCTTCTCATAGTTATCTCGTTATTTGAGAAATTCAGACTGGAAAAAACGTATTGAGTTTAGCATAATTTAATTTCTCTATTTATGAAAAAGGTTCACAGCTCGTATCGGATATCAAGAGGGATTTTTGAAATGATGAGGTAAGAGAAGTATTGTATTTAAAAGCAAAGTAAAATGGTCATATTTACCCACATGTCTTTGTACTTGCTTATAAAATTTTTACCTTTAGGGCTTTTCAAAAATCAACAAAATACATGAAGTTATCAGCTTTTAAGTACGATTTACCAGAAGAATTATTAGTAAAGTATCCTACTACTCACAGAGACGAGTCTCGTCTCATGGTCGTTCATAAAGATACAGGTAAAATTGAACACAAAATATTTAAGGATGTCCTGAGTTACTTTGATGAAGGAGATACTTTTGTTTTTAATAATTCTAAGGTTTTTCCAGCTAGAATGTATGGTAAAAAGGAAAAGACAGGAGCAAAAATTGAGGTGTTTTTATTAAGAGAATTAGATTCTGAAAGTAGATTGTGGGATGTGCTGGTTGATCCTGCCAGAAAAATCAGAATTGGTAATAAATTATATTTCGGTGAAAACGAAGAGTTTGTTGCTGAGGTTATAGATAATACAACCTCAAGAGGAAGAACATTAAGATTTTTATACGATGGTCCGTATGAAGATTTTCGAAAAAAGTTATACGACTTAGGTGAAACTCCTTTACCTAAGTATTTAAATAGAGAGCCAGAGTTTGAGGACATAGAGCGTTATCAAACGATTTATGCAAAAGAAGAAGGTGCTGTAGCGGCACCTACTGCTGGACTGCATTTTTCCAGAGAGTTGTTGAAACGTTTTGAAATCAAGGGAATAGATTTTGCCGAATTGACCTTGCATGTAGGTTTGGGTTCATTTAGAATGGTTGAAGTAGAAGATTTAACAAAACACAAAATGGATTCAGAGGAAATTATAATACCTCAATCTGCTTGTGATATTGTTAACAATGCCAAACAAAATAAAAAGAGAGTATGTGCTGTTGGAACGACAGTAATGCGCTCCATTGAAACCTCTGTTTCTACATCCGATACGTTAAAACCCTACACAGGCTGGACAAATAAATTTATATTTCCTCCTTATGATTTTTCTGTTGCAGACAGTATGATTACTAATTTCCACATGCCAGAAAGTACTTTACTTATGATGACCTGTGCTTTCGGTGGTTATGATTTGATAATGGAGGCATATCAGGAAGCAATAAAAGAAAAGTATAGGTTCTATTCATATGGTGATGCCATGTTAATCATATAAAAATAAAAGTCTACCTTTTGGTAGACTTTTATTTTTTAAGTACAATTCTTCCACAATAGGCATGTCCCTCGCGATGAAGTATTTCAAAATCATACTTCTCTGATAGCATATCTCTTATTTTTTCTGGATCATAGTATGCCCAGTTGAACCAATCGTCGCTTTTGTTTTTGTATTTGAGTCGAAATTTTACAAATCCAATATATTCTAAATTCATAGGTAAAAGAATACTTCCGTCTTCTTGTTCATAGCAAAAGCTTATGTCTGTTGAATCAAATAGTATTTGACCTCCGTCATTGAGAATCATAAACGATTTTTCTATGACTCTGTGAAATGAATTGATGTCTCCTCCAATCCCGATACCATTCATCATGAATAGAATAGAATCGTATTTTTCATTTGTTTCCCATGAGAAGAAATCCTCTTCAATAATTGATTTTAAACCTCTTTCAGCTGAGGCTTTACAAAGCCCGGGAGAATAATCAAGTAGTGTGGCATTAATTCCACGCTCTTGAAGATATAAACAATGACTGCCTACACCTCCCCCTACATCAAGAACTCTACCTTTTGCAGAATCTAAAGCGATCTGCTCGCATTTTGGCATTTCTTTAAAGGTTCTGAATAGATGTTTTACGGGAATTATATCATCTTCCATAGTTTCTGATTCAACATATATAAATTCATCAGAAATACCCTTTAAAAAATCCAATGCTGCTCGACCAAATGCATCCATATTTTAATGTGTTGTCATACAAATTTAACTTTTAAACACAATAATTGTGGATTAAACATTTCTTAAATCATAAAGTTGGAAGTTAAACGGCGTATTATTGTAGTATTACAACTATGCGCTCAATACAATTCTTCATTTTTTCGTTTCTATTTTTAAGTAGAGTATTTTCTCAAAATGGTCCAGATGTTGTTTTGCCCGATACCATAAAACCTTTGTATAAAAAGGTTATGATTATTCCTTTTGAAAAAAACATGTACTTGTGTCCCGTCCAAACTCATTTGGCTCAGGAGAGCAGAAAAACGCACAATGAAATTGTTCAGTTTTTTCGTGAATCAACAGTTCTTGAACTTCAAAATCAATTTTTGTACCGCTACAATACTGTTTCATTATTACACTTCAATGATTCCAGTAAAGACCTTTATAAGGCTTACGATGCGATATCCTATAAGTTTGAAATTGCCCCTGTGGAGAAGGAAGAGGAGC
>CEVF01062025.1_pt1 | contig 18726 bp, 13 predicted proteins | sample 356441 | NCBI WGS metagenome assembly CEVF01 (sample SAMEA2622765, study PRJEB7988) | marine metagenome | biome: marine biome (ENVO:00000447); feature: surface water layer (ENVO:00002042); material: "saline water (ENVO:00002010), including plankton (ENVO:xxxxxxxx)" | depth 5 m | reverse complement strand
GAGCTAGGTTATGAAAATGCACAACCAACCTTAAGTGATGCAGAAATTAACGAAGTGAAGGCAATAGCCAATGGAGAGGAGGGATATAATTCACTTATGGAATGGGCTAGCAACAACTTAGAGAAAGAAGATATACAAAATTATGATAGTGTGTTAGCCACAGGAAATAAAACAGCTATAAAATTTGCAGTGAAAGCACTTATGGGACAGTATGAAGATGCCAACGGACGTGATTCTAAAATAGTTACTGGTAAACAATCACCTCAAGAAACTTACAGAAGTATGGCAGAGGTTGTAAGAGATATGAATAAGCCAGAATACACAAATGATGAGGCGTTCAGAGATGACGTTCTTAGAAAATTATCCGCATCAAACTTAAAAGTATAGGAGATTAATTATGCCGATGGGTAAGGGTACTTACGGAAGTAAGAAAGGTAGACCACCTGCAAAGGGTAAAAAGATGAACAAAGGTTTATCTAAATTACCAGCAGCAGTAAGGAAGAAGATTCTTAAAAAGAAAAAGTAATGGCTAAATGTCCTTGTAAACATGGCAAGAAAAAAAAGCGTAAGTCTAAGTATAGGTAGAGGTGAGAAGTCCCGCAAGGGTGGTCTCACTGCTAAAGGCAGAGCTAAATATAATCGTGCAACTGGCTCCAACCTCAAGGCTCCACAGCCTGGGGGCGGTGCACGTAAACGTTCCTTTTGTGCTCGCATGAAAGGTAACAAAGGGCCAATGAAAAAGAACGGAAAGCCAACCCGTAAAGCGTTGGCACTACGCAGATGGAAATGTTAAATGGCTAAACGAGGATTATACGCAAACATCCACGCCAAACGTAAGCGTATCAAAGCTGGTTCTGGTGAAAAGATGAGAAAACCAGGAAGCAAAGGAGCTCCCACGGCTGCTAACTTTAAACGTGCAGCAAAAACCGCAAAAAAACGTAAGAAAAAATGACACACAACCACAACAATGACAAATGGCACATAGCTGAAGAGCTCAATGGTCGCCTTGCAATGATAGGAGTAGTAGCTGCTATAGGTACGTACTTCTTTACAGGTCAGATTATACCTGGAATTTTGTAATCAACATGCTCCCATAAGAGGTCGGCTCTAGCTGGTGGGAGCATTATAACCTCGTACACTTTACATATTTATACACATGGCTGCAATCTCATTACAAAGAGAAACAACCAATAAGTGGCAAGAGTTATGTAAGTGGGTTACAAGCACAGACAACAGACTATACGTTGGTTGGTTTGGTGTACTTATGATCCCTGCATTACTTACAGCTGCAACCTGTTTTATTATCGCCTTTATAGCTGCTCCACCTGTTGACATAGACGGGATACGTGAACCAGTTTCTGGCTCTCTACTCTATGGAAACAACATCATCTCTGGGGCAATCGTCCCGTCATCAAACGCAATCGGTCTGCACTTCTACCCAATCTGGGAGGCTGCAACCATTGACGAATGGCTCTACAATGGTGGGCCATACCAACTTATCATATTCCATTTCCTCATCGGTGTCTCTGCTTATATGGGACGACAATGGGAACTTAGTTACAGATTAGGTATGAGACCTTGGATAGCAGTAGCATACTCAGCTCCAGTCTCAGCAGCCTTTGCTGTATTTCTTGTCTACCCTTTCGGGCAGGGGAGTTTCAGTGATGGTATGCCTCTCGGTATTTCTGGTACTTTTAATTTCATGTTTGTATTCCAAGCCGAACACAATATCCTTATGCACCCGTTCCATATGCTCGGTGTTCTTGGGGTATTCGGTGGTTCTCTTGCCTCTGCTATGCACGGAAGTCTTGTTACTTCTTCTCTTATTAAAGAGACAACTGCATTGGAAGCTCAGAACTATGGTTACAAATTTGGACAGGAAGAGGAGACATATAACATCGTTGCAGCTCACGGCTACTTCGGACGTTTACTTTTCCAATATGCAAGTTTTAACAATTCTCGCTCTCTACACTTCTTTCTGGCTGTTCTCCCCGTGGTTGGTATATGGTTTACCTCGATGGGTATAGCTACTATGGCATTTAACCTAAATGGTTTCAACTTCAACCAGTCAGTTGTTGATGCTAACGGTAAGGTTATCCCCACATGGGCTGACATAGTTAATAGACAAAACCTTGGATTCGAGGTAATGCACGAGCGTAATGCTCACAACTTCCCTCTTGACTTGGCATGTATTGAGTCTACAGAAATTGCTTAATTTTATAAAAGATACAATAGACTCTGCAAAATATTTATTGCAGGGTCTTTCTGTAACTTTAAGTCATATGGGTAGAAGACCTATTACAGTTCAATACCCTTATGAAAAACTCATACCCTCAACACAATACAGAGGAAGAATACACTATGAGTTTGATAAGTGCATAGCATGTGAAGTTTGCGTTCGAGTATGTCCGATAAATTTACCAGTAGTTGATTGGGTAATGAATAAGGAAACAAAGAAAAAAGAATTAAGGAATTATTCTATTGACTTTGGGGCTTGTATATTTTGTGGTAATTGCGTTGAGTATTGCCCTACTAATTGCTTATCAATGACTGAAGAATATGAATTGGCTACATTTGACAGACACACTCTTAATTTTGATAACATCGCTCTTGGACGACTTCCCACTAATGTTACAAGTGATCCCACAGTTAGATCATTACGTGAACTCGGTTATCTTTCCAAGGGTGTTATGGATCCTCACTAAACCACGTCCGTTCATCCTTCGGGACGCATGCAATCAGATCATGGAACGGGGGTCTGATACTGGAGATCATTATGACACTCAAGTATCGTGGCGTTGAGTACACACCAATTAAGAAAAAGTAATTCGTAAAAGCGAGTGGGAAGGTGCGAACCCTTCCCTACTTATTGGCATCAGCCTCTACGGAGATACCTAATGCCGTCATGACGGTGGGATAGACCACAACATCAGTATGAGTCTTAACTGAAACAAATAAGATTCCTATAAAACTAGATCTAGGAACGATAATTAATACCTTATAAAAATGGCACAACAGTCAACAAATAACCCAGCTTCACAAACCTTTCTGGGTAGAATAAATACAGCTACAAACGCTACAAATAACAGAGACCTTTATTTAAAGTTGTTCTCAGGTGAGATGTTTACTGGCTTCCAAAGGGAAACAATCGCACGTGACCTAGTCATGAAGCGTACGTTAACCAACGGAAAGAGTTTACAGTTCATCTATACTGGTCGCACAAGTGCGGAATACCACACACCTGGAAACAGTATATTAGGAAACTCTGACAAAACTCCTCCAGTAGCAGAAAAAACAATTACAGTCGATGACCTATTAATTAGCTCGGCTTTTGTGTATGAGCTAGATGAGACACTAGCACACTATGAATTGAGAGGAGAAATCTCTAAGAAGATCGGTTACGCACTTGCACAAAAGTACGATAGACTAATCTTCAGAGCTATTGCTAAAGGTGCTAGACAGGCATCTCCAGTATCACTAACCAACTTCGTTGAGCCAGGTGGTACACAAATTCAAGTTGGTGCGGGTTCTAACGCAGACGATGCTCTTGATTCAACTAAATTAGTTACAGCTTTCTATGATGCTGCAGCTGCTTTAGATGAAAAAGGGGTGAGTGATGACGGAAGAGTGGCCGTATTAAACCCTAGGCAATATTATTCCCTCATACAAGAGGCAGGCTCTAACGGCTTGATTAACAGAGATGTACAAGGTACAGCTTTACAGAGTGGAAATGGCGTAATTGAAATTGCAGGTATCAAAATCTTCAAATCAATGAACGTTCCATTCTTCAGTAAGTATGGTACTAAGTATGCACCTGCATCTAGCCCATCAGCTGCTACTGACCTTGATACAGTAGATCCTGGAAATACAGGTTCATTCGTATCTGAAGCTATTGAAACAGCTACAACAGTTACAGGTAACAACTATGGCCCACGCCAGAACTACGGTGCTGCCTCTAACTTTGCAAACACATGTGGATTAATCTTCCAAAGAGAAGCTGCAGGTGTTGTTGAAACTATTGGCCCACAAGTTCAAGTAACTTCTGGGGATGTTTCTGTAGTTTACCAAGGTGATGTCATCCTAGGAAGACTCGCTATGGGTGCAGACTACGTGAACCCAGCAGCTTGTGTAGAATTGTTCGCTGGAACAACTACAAAGCCAGCTGCTTTCTCATAACTATTTATTTATATGGGGGCTTAGTCCCCCTTTTTTTATTATGTCAGTAATATCTTACGGAGTGTCTACCGAACTAGATGCTGTAAACTCAATCTTGATGAGCGTTGGAGAATCCCCAGTTAATACTATAACTAATGTGCAAAGCCCCGAAGTGGTTATGGCACAGACTACTCTAAGGCAAGTCTGCCGTGAGATACAATCTGAGGGATGGTCATACAACACAGAGAATGAGTATCCTATTGACACCGATACCAACAACCAAGTGGTAGTTCCTAATAATATACTACAGATGGATCTTAATATATTCCAGCATGGAAAAGATTATGATGTAGTAAGACGTAGTGATAACGGTGTAGCTAAAGTGTATGATAAAAAAGGTCATACATTTACATTTACAAATGTTAGTAAATTATTTTTTGATGTAATATGGATGATAGATTTTGAAGATCTACCACAACCATTTAAAGATTACATCACCGCTAGAGCCTGTAGAATCGCCTCTAACCGTATGGTAAACAACCCGCAGTCTGCTAAGTTACTTGAAGCTGATGAAGCCTATGCAAGAGCAGCTGCACTTGAGTACGATGCAAAGCAAGGCGACTATAATATCTTTAATGATTTCCAATATCAACAAGATGCAAATACCGTGTATCGTCCATTTAAAGTATTGAGAAGAATGTAATGCCAACAGTAAATCAACGTATCCCAAACTTTCTAGGGGGTGTATCTCAACAGCCAGATAAAATTAAATTTCCAGGACAGGTAAGGGTATGTGATAATGCTGTCCCAGACATAACATTTGGTTTGAAAAAACGTCCAGCTGGAGAGTTTGTTAAGACTTTAACTAACGCAAACAGTACAGGATTTTGGTACGAAATTTTGAGAGATGGTGACGAAAAATATATTGTACAAATGACACCCGCTGCCAGTTATTCTGGTACAAAACCTATACGTATATGGGATCTATCAACTGGTGTAGAACAAAGTCTCACTAATAGTAATGGAGATTCTTTATTTCAATACATGCAGCAGACAGGTACACATAAAGAATATTCAATACAAACTATACAAGATTATACGATTATATGTAATCCACAAAAAACAGTAGGTACTACTGGAAATACCTTTTCACCTATCCATAGCGGGGACTATTCTTATGCTAGGCTTGATACTGTGGCTTATAATACTGAGTATATATTATATTCTGGTACAGCACCTGCACCTAATACTTACTTCAGAGTAACCTCTGTTAAAGTAGACAGGATTGTTGGAGGCAGTGCACAAGGCCCAACCTTTGATGACTCAAACGAAGACCAAAGTAAATCTGGTACATTGACGTGGTCATTCTCTGGAGGTAGTGCAGTTAATACCAGTGGTGCACAAGTAGGTGGTACAAATATTACAGAAAATATTGAGGGCAGTTTACAAGTTAATGGTAATAGTTTTATTGCTAATAATGTAGCAAACTATGATGGATCTGGTACAGAAGTATCTGATTTTTTAGGATATACTCAAGATTATGATGTTAGATACACTGCTACAGTAACTCTACAAGACGGTGGTTTAATTAGGACTACTAATAAATCTACTGCAGAAGGATTGTTTATAGACATTAGTTTAGAGGGAGAGACTTATAGAATATCAGTTGAAGCTGTAGAACCAGTAACTACTTACAGAGATGTATCTGGTATAGCTTACTTTAAATCTCCAAAAAATCCAGACAATGGTGTGTTAAGTATGGCAACCATTCTAAGAGGTTTAAAAGATAAAGTTAATAGTGATCTATCTAACGTAACTGCTGAAGTTATAGGTAGTGGTTTATTTATGCACGGTTCCGCTGCAGATGGTGTCAACTTTCTTGGTGGTGCTGTCAACGAAAACATGAGTGTTATTGGTCAAAAGGCACAAGATATTAGTAGACTACCTGCTATGTGTAAACACGGGTATGTTGCTCAAATAGCTAACACTGCTGACTTAGACGTTGATGATTACTATGTAGAATTTATAGCTGATAATGGCGTGTCTGGAGCTGGTAGCTGGGAAGAATGTGTAAGACCTCATAATTTTTCATCTAATAGTGACCCCATGATTAAGGGTTTAGACCCTGCAACAATGCCACATGCACTTATAAACAACCGTAATGGTACGTTTACATTTGTTAAATTAGATGAAGCTACAGCAAATTCACAAAATAATGAGAATTATTGGAAAGATAGAGCAGTAGGAGACAACGCATCCAACCCTTTTCCTACATTTAACGGGACAGAAATACAGGAAATATTCTTTCACAGAAATAGATTAGGGTTTATTGCGGGTGAAAACATAGTAATGAGTAGACCTGGGGGGTACTTTAACTTCTTTATTGTGTCTGCTATATCCACCAGTGATGACAACCCTATAGATATAACAGTATCTGATGTAAAACCTGCGTTTATTAATCACACATTACCTATACAAAAAGGTTTATTGATGTTTAGTGATAACGGTCAGTTCTTATTATTTACTGAGTCAGATATATTTAGCCCTAAAACAGCCAGATTAAAAAAGGTTGCAAGTTACGAATGTGACTCTACCATACAACCTGTAGACCTTGGTACATCCGTACTGTTTACATCTAATGTATCAGCCTATGCTAGAGCATTTGAAGCTACAATATTAGATGATGATACACCGCCTAATATAACAGAACAGACTAGAGTAGTTCCAGAATTTTTACCAAAAGATATAACTAAATCTGCTAACTCAGTACCTATTGGTCTTGTTACGTATGGCAAGAAAGGTGATACTTCAGTATATCATTATAAGTATTACAACGCTGGTCAAAGACGTGAACAGTCTGCGTGGTATAGTTGGACATTGACAGGTACAATGCAACATATACTATATACAGGTGGTAGCTTTTTCACTGTTACACTACAAGGTAGTGATTATATCTTAAGTAGGTATGAATATGTAGCAGATGCTGATTCCACGAGAGCTTATGTATTAGGTGGCACAGTGTCTGATGTAGGTTCACCTCTTAAAACAGCTCGTTGGTTTGAACCATGCCTTGATAACCTAGCTATAGCAAGTGTTGTTACAGGCACTGCACAAACTACAACATCTCCTGAGAAGACAGTATTAACAATACCTTATACACCTACGGGTGCAACAAACTTCTTTATGATAGGTATTTCTGGTAACGATAGTGACGGTAACTCTATTGTTGGGGTTGTTAGAAAAGCAGATTCTGTTACTACAAATAGTGCAACATTTAATAATATAAATATCAGTAGCTCTGCTAAAGTAGCAGTAGGATATAGTTACACAAGTATCATAGAATTACCAACTTACTATCTTAACAGAGGAGAAGCCAGATATGATACTGACGGTGAGTTACGTATATCTGGACTTAATTTTGAGTTAGGTGTTAGTGGCCCTATGCAGTTTAAAATTATTCCAACATTATCTAGTCGTAGTACCTACACTCAGTTTGAGTCTGGTATGTTGACAAACAATAGTAATTTTAACTCAGCTCCAGCTACACTATCTAAATCAGTACGAGTTCCTATACAAGCAAAAAACGAAAAGTATACTTTACAAATACAAATACCAGACCCATTTTCCACCGCTTTACTCTCAGCAAGCTGGGATGGCAACTACAACGAAAAAAGACATGTACGAAGGTAAGTATATTAAGCCTTGCACACCAGAGTTAGCTTTGAGTGTAGGGCTTAACCTACGTTACGAAGATAGACGAGAAGCCGAAGAAACCACAGGATTATGTGCGGAGGCTTCTATTCTTCAATCATTTTATGAATCAACTTATTCCGTGTATTTCACGGTTCCCAACGGCAAGGCTGCTGGAGTGGCGGGAGTGACACCGCACAATCTAATATGGATGTTATGTACTGATGCCAGCACAGAATATCCTCATACATTTGTTAAAGAAGCAAAACGCTGGGTAAACAGTTTACTTAATCCTTATTTGTGTAACCAAGCTGATATGCGTAATGAGTCACACATAAAATTATTGAAACTTTTAGGATTCACTTTACTTAATTATCATGTCTATAATGGAGTACCCTTAATACAATTTATTAAACCATGTGTACAGCAATAACAGCAATATCTGCTATAATGGGTGGTGCTTCAGCTATAGCGGGCATATCAGAACAAAATCGAGCCCATGCAAATCAAGTTGATGCTGTTAACCGTAGCAATGCTATGGCAAGGCAGAACTATCTAAATCAAATACAAATATCTGCGTTTAACGATCAACGAAAAGGTGAGGTTTTTTCAGCTCAACTAAAAGCTGATGCTGCCTCAAGAGCTGCATACTTTAGACAAAAAGATCTAAACCAAGCTGAAGCTACGAGAGCTATTACAGCTCAAGATCAACAACTTAGAGAAAAAATAACAGAGCAAATGTTTGCTAGTCAAGCTAATTTATCTAAAGCTATAAAAGCACAGGGTACATTATTAGCTAGTGGCATGCCAGCTGGACAATCTATGTTGTTAGAATTTAATCAAATAGAAAGAGATCTAGGATTTGCACAAGCACAGATTGATGCTACAGTGTTTGATGCTACTAGAGCTTACGGTATAGAACGTTATGGAATTGACCTCGATCAATACTCATCTAATGTTAAGGCAAATAATGCTATAACTACATCCGCTGCCGTAGCACCTACCGCATCATTTGAAACTGTACGTCCTATAGAACAAGCTGCTCCTCGAAAACCATCCCCACTTGGCCCCATACTTGGTGGTATTGGTACTGCATTTAAAACTGGTACGACCCTTGGTGGCGATACATTCTGGTCTGGTGGAGATTGGAGAGGATAAATAATTATGGCATATCAAAGAAGCACACAAGCTAGAGGTTTTAGAAACCGTGTAGCTCCAGATGAAACAAAAAGGTTATCATCTATCGCAACTGGTCTTGAAAAAAATAGAATTAAAGACCTAAAAGCTATGACCCAACAAGCAAATGGGATTATAGCAGAACAAAAACGTGTTAACAGTTTAGAAGCTAAAGCTGACATTTACGAGCTTAACAATCTACGTAAATTTAGTAAAGAACTAAGTGGATTTTTAGATAGCACTTTAAAAAACGTAATACAACCTGTAGTTGAAGGTCAAATTAACGAAGGTATAAACGAAGGTATTAAAGCTAGTCAAGGTGACCAAGAAGCTCTTGAAGCTGTTAAATTATCAGATCAACAAGAACTTGAATTAAAAGAAAAAATATCAGAACAAAGATTAGCTACTGATACAGCAGTTAAAAATCAAGAAAACACATGGGATGAAGCTGGTTATGAAGCTAGCCTTAGACAAAAATATAGGTTACTTAATCTTAAAAAACAAAACTCTAACTTTGCTATAGGTTTTAGAAAAGGACTTCTTATGGAGTCTGCTACTGGATGGGATGCTTTTAGAGATAGTGTATTACTTGGATCATCAGACCATTCTCTTGCAAATGCTGAAGTACAGTTAGAAAATGGAGATACAGTTAAATTTTCTGATTATTATTCTATTAAAGATTCTGATGTAAGAACAGAAATTTTAATGAAATTACAGAGAGCCTATATAGAAGAAAAGGGATCTGGTTTAAGTAAAGTTCTTGTAAATAAATATCTAACAAAACCAGTTTTAGAAAGAACAAATTTATTTGAACAAAAAGAATATCAAAGAGAAAGAGTTGAGTTTGCTACAAATCAATTAGATGATTATATAGAAAGTTTAAAGATAGAAGATTTTGCTCCATTTGGTTCAGATAATTTAACAAGCGATCAGACAGAAGAAGATTTAAAAAAAGCTGATTTAGCAATTCAAGAAATGTTTTCTATATTTCCTGGAATTATGAAGGTATTGCATCCTAACGGAAGTTACAATGCTAAAGCTAAAGAAACTATGATGGCAGCTTTCATAGATCTTATGAAATCAGATAAATATAATAATATGGATAGTCAAAATGATATACTAGACTATCTTTCAAGTGACAGATTTTATCTTCCAGGTGTATCTAAAGTTACTGGTAGAACCGCAGATGGCAAACCAATCTATGAGCTGTCTTCTATGGAAAAGTTGTTTGGTTCTAATTTTAGTAGAGATAACATACAAGCCAACTTATTAGCAGCTTTAGAAGATGAAGCAACAAAACAAGATAAAATAGATAAAAAGGTTTTTGACCAAAATTTATCTTCTATATTTACAGACCGTACATTAAGTGGAGCTGAACGTAAAGCAAAATTAGCAGCTCTTATGCAAGACGAAAGGTTTGCTGGTAAGGCTTGGGCTAATAGTAAATTAAAACAATTTGATTCTAGTTTTGAGTACTTTACTCCTTTTAGTAAAGAAGAATCTGAATTTTATATGGATGAGTTAGCTTCTAAATATTTAGTAGATGAAGGTGGTGTAATACCTTTAAGTTTAATTAATGTAACACAGGTAGATGCAAGTGTATTAGAAAGGTATGTAAAAGATGGTGCTGTAGGTAATTACTTTGAAGATGACCCTAATGCAAAAAACGCTCATGTAGCAGCTTTAGATAGTTTAAATTCTTTAACAGCAGTAATGTTTAAAGATTTAGAAATAGAAGAAACTATGGCAACAATGCAAAAAGATGCAGCGTCAGCATATTATAGTAATAAACTCATAGCTCTAGCTAAATCTTACCAGTCAACTAATAGTAATATGAGTAAGACGCAAGCTATGAAACTTGCAGGGTCTTTTTTAGAGCAACAACTTAAAGCTCAAAATGCTTCTATTTTTGATAAAACTGGGCAACTTAATTTAGGTGAAGTTGACCCAAACATAAAACTTAAGACTGGTGTAGAAGGATGGGAAGGTACTAGGTTTTGGACATTAGAATCTGAAGAAGGTATAGTTAGTCCTACAAATATGGTTAAACAAAGTAGAGCTATATTAGAAAGATTTACTCAATTACAAAACGATACCCAAGGTATTGATATATTTACCACTGAATCAATTATTAAGAATCCTATATTTTTTAAATTAGTTGGAGGTAGACCTCAAGGTATATTTAATGAATTATCTAAAGCTAGTGCTACAGGTCAACACCCTGCTGTGATATATAATAAACAACTTGTTTTAAATGGTGGGACAGCTGTAGAATGGCCAGAAACTTTACAAAAAGAAATTGATACATGGGAAGACTTAACAGCAGATGTAAGAAAAACTTTATTAACTGGAGATAAAACTCAGATTAACAATGCTGTCAGAGATTCTGGTCGCATTGATACAAGTAGTTTATTAAATACTTTTATAACTCCAGACGGTTCTATACCTATAAGTGAAACAGAATTTTCAAGATATTTACCTCCAGAACATAAAGGAACTACATATGAAGATTTTATATCTAACCCTAAATTAGTAGAAAAAGTATTAAAAGTCAAATTATTTGAAGGAATAAAATTAGCCGATGCAAAAACAAATAATTTTGATATATTATTACGTATGGTTAGTGCACATATGTTAACAGGGGATATAGATAATTGGAACTCTGAAGAGTATGGAGATCATACTATAGCTATATTAAACTCTTATCATACTGGTAGCACAACTCCTATTGATAAATTCTTTAAAAATAATAAATTAAATCGAAATATATTTAATTCTAATTTACAGTTAGATCAATCGTTTATTGGTAACGGTGAAGATATATTAACAGTAGATATAGCTACTAATCTTGATGATCTTAATTTACAAATAGAAGAATTTAATAAATTAGAAGTACCTGAAAAAATGCAAATCATTAAGAGCTATGGTTTGTTAGAAAATAAAAATGATGCAGATGCTATATTTGGTCTTGGTTTAGCTAGTGGTACTTTAAGAAAATTACTTAATCAACATCACGATTTTGAACCAAATCCAGCTTATGTACAATGGTCTAACCGTAAAAAACAATTTGAAAACACTCGTAAAGTTTTAAATTATTTGTCTACTAATAATATAACTGATATGTTAAATAATGCAGCATTGGTTACACAGTTTTCAAGTAATAAAGATGTATTAACATATGTTGTGTATCCAGCAGTAAAGTCTATTATTGGTCAAGAACGTATAGATGATATTAAAGATAGAGCTCTTGAAACTTATAATAATGGTGAATCTACAAGTTTTGACGAAGCTTTCAAAGCTATACTAACCAGACAACCAGAGTTTGCTAATAGTCCAACTACAATAAAAGATACAAATTTAGTAGGTAAAATTAATAATTATGCTATAGGTGGTACTATGAACGGAAGAGTATTTCCAGAAGATTTAGTGCCGTTAACAGGTTATGAAAATAGTTTTAACAGTAAAATTTCTCTTAATCCTCAATCTTGGAGCAAAGCATTTAGCACTAATTTAGGTGGTCAGATACTTATTAGAAGAGATGCTTATGCAGAGGTAAAAGGTTTCTTAGATGCTGCTAATGATGCAGGTGTCTTTATAGGTTTAAACGAAGGGTATAGAAGTTTTGAAGAACAACAAAGATTATTTAATCTCAAAGAATCTGGTGTAAAATTTAATGACTCTGCTGTTCAAAAACCTGGAAATTCTAATCATGGAGCTGGTACAGCTATAGACATTAACTGGGCTGATAAAGAATCTTATGATTGGGTTTTAGCTAATCACAGAAAATTTAATTTATGTCCACATAAAAACATAACACCACCAAATCAAGACAGTAAAGATCCAGAATCTTGGCACTTCACATGGGATCCTACGGGAACTTGCCAAGTTGCTATTGATGAACGCTAATTATGAATGAAGATGATTTAATGAGTCTAGGTACTGTTGAGGATCAAGGAGAAACTACGGTTAATGATCCTAGACGGTACATAGACCATTCAGATGAAACCCTCGATGCTGCTGCAAAAGAGGGTCAAATCTTGCTAGACAACGCTGCTAAGGCAGAAGAGCTAGCACAACCTAATGCAGAACAATTAGCAGCTCAAGAGGCTGCTGAAAAAGATCAAGGTTTAATAGCTGATAACCCCGCACAGGCTGTTACAGAAGTTGGTAAAGCTTTGTACGGTGGTGCGACTGATGCTGTAGAGAGTATTGGTAGTTTCCTTGATTTAACAGGTGATAGTATAACATCTATTGCTGCTAAGATACAGGGTACTCCTGTAGAAAAAGGGCAAGATCCTATATTTAACAATAAAGAGTATAGAGAACTAGGAGGTAATAAACCTGTTGGTTTTTTAGATATACCCGAAAGATTTGAGGTAGAAAATCATTCTGGTGTAGGTAAACTTACACGTGGAATGGTTGAGTTTGGTTTGTTAGTAAAAGCAACATCTTTAACAGGAGGTGCATTAGCACCAAGTTTGTTTGGAAGATCAGCTGCGTTTGCTAATAAAGTTAGAGGTGCAAAATTATTAAGAGGAGCATTAAAATCAAAAGCACCTATAATTGGTGGTGCTGTACGAGGTGTAGCAAGAACAGGAAAAGGTGCAAAGTTAATTAAATTTATACCTAAAGGTGCATCTATAGCTGCAGAGGGTTCTGTTGCTGATCTTATATCATCGTCCTCTGATTATGCTAACATGGCTAATCTAGTAAACGAATATATACCTTGGTTACCTTTTTCAGAATTTCTTGCTGTTGACCCAGATAAAGATAATCCTTGGGTTGCTAAAACAAAAACTATCCTAGCGGGGGGAGGAGCAAACTTAGCTTTTTATGGGCTTATGTCTTTTGCAAGAGGTGCTCATGCTGCCCGTAAAGCTCGTTTAGAAGGTAAATCTATTGAAGAATCTAATGCTATTGGTAACAAAGCTGCAGAAAATAGTTTAAATAACGACCTTGCTAATGAGTATAAACAACGTGAAGATTTAAAAGCAGAAGATGTTAGAAATAAAAAAGGTATACCAGAAGATCCTTTAGAAGAATATGTTGTAGCTAACTTAGACGAAGAGTTAGGTAAGTTATACATTAATTTAACTAGAGGTAACTTGTTTGAGGTTGTTGGTTTAGATACATTCTATCATGGTAGTGCTAAAGGACTTCCAGGAGATTACCCTTATGTAACCAAAGGAGAAAGGATTTGGAGAGATGATAACTTATTTGGTAATGGTTTTTATACTGTTAACGATCTTACAGTGTCTACAGGAAACAGAGTAGACGGTGAAGGGTTGACAGTAAAGTTAGATCCTAAAGGATTTAAGAAAGTTGTTTATAGAGTTAAACAGAAAAAACCAGTAAGATTTTTTGATGCTGAAAAACCTTTTTCTTTTGACGATCAATCTCCAGAGGCACAGATTATTAAAAAACTAGGTTATTTAGATGAGTCTGGTAATTTAGATAGTGTGTGGCCTTCAACAGGTAGTATAAGTTATTCTGATTATTTAAGTGCATTAAAAGATCAACAACTATATCCTAGGTCAGAGCTTGTAAATATGTTAGATAATTTACACGCAGAGTTACAACAATTAGGTTATGGTGGCATTGAGTACAATGGTAAACAAGGTGTAAGAAATCACAAGGTAAGAGTTTACTGGGATCCAGATACACAGATTGATTTAGATAAATATAATTTAGCTAATAGAAATCCAGATGTAGATGCAGAGTTACCTATATTTGAGTCTGGTAATTTTAAATACAGACCTCCTAGAAAACCTTGGAAAACTAACCTTGAAGCTGAAAGAGGGCTTGCAGGTAGTCGAGGTGCTCAATATATTATGGACAGGTTAGAACGTAGATTTTTAACTGAAGGTGTAGACGCATACGAAGCTAGAGAAATACAACAATTTATAGATACTATCGGAGATAGATTTTTTGGTGATGTATCTTTATCTATAACTAATAAACTAAATGTTCAAGGTCGTTTTAATTTTGGTAACAAATTAGTTGAAATCCAAAAAAAAGCGATGGAAGAAGAGGGTTTAACTCATACTATGATACATGAGTTATGGCATACTTTGTCAAGGTATTTACCTTCTACAGACGTTAAAAGATTGAATGTAGAGTTTCAAAATCGTAAAAGAACTTTCTTAGCTAGTGGTTCTGAAGATGCTAAATTATTTAAAAAAAAGAAGTATACACTTACCAATTACCGTTACAAAAATTTAGACGAATGGTTTGCTGAAACTATGACGGACGAGTTTTATCGGTATATGGATGAGACTAGCTCACTAGCCCCTGCAGGTACTTTAAAACGTGTTGCTCAAGAATTTGGTATATTACTAAAAGACATGTATGCAGCTGTTGCATCTAGAGTAGGTGGTTCACAAGCTAGGCGTATTTTCAGTAATTATAAAAAACAACTTTACGAAAATATGCAACGTGACTTTACTTTAGAAATGGATTTAGTAGGTCAAGGTAAGTGGAATCCATTTTATGATGATGATGATTTTATTACCAGTAAAGATATTAATGAAACAGATCCAGAAAGTTTTAAACGACCTAAAGCTGAAGATCTTAGAAAACAAGCATTTGAAGCAGGCGAAGAGATTGGAGATCCTTGGTTTGATGATATAGGTCAATCATATAAAAATGCTAACGCTGAAAAACGTGCAACCCCAGATAGAAACCCAGATAGATTTAATGATAGTCAGAAGTCTGTTGTACCAGATGATGAAAACTTAGCATCAGCTACAGATAAATTAATTGGTGAAGTTGTAGCTACGGGAGAACGACCTAGCACTCAAGTTATTTCAGAGAAAATTTTAAGAAGATTAGCAGACGGTAGCGAAGATGTATACAAATATGTTAAAGAATTTTCTGAAGAATTAGCGACAAAAATCTTTAAAGGTTTAGATAACAGATTTGATTATACAAAAGTACAAGCTAGAATATTAGAAGCCACTGATGAATTGTATAGTAGAATCATAAAAGACGTTGATAGAGGTCGTCCTGTAGGGTCATATTTTAATGAAGATAGTCCTAATTATGTTAAATATGTGCATGATGGACAGAAGGTTATTGTAGGTACTGCAGAAGAAAAAGTTGCTTTAGACTTTATAATACAAACATTATCTAAAAGGGCATCATTATTAGCTAAAGGTGCTATGGATTTACCCCCTGGAATTGATGTAAAACGTCAATTAAACATGGCAAATGATGCTATGGTTATTGCTTTACGTGAATACAAAAAAATGGGTTATATGGCTGGTAGTCAGCTAGAACGTATGAATCCAAATTCTGTTAGATTAACTCCAGAGGTACGTGCAGATATAGAGGAAAATTTAAAACGAATAGATGAAGAGTTTGATTTATTCCAACAAGAATTAAAACGTATAACTGAAGAAGGTACTGTTGAACAACGAGATACATTGTTAGAATTGCATACTTTATCTGGAGGTAATGTTATTACTTTTGATGATGCTAAAGAATTTATTAGAGTGTCTACTAGAGGTGGTCGTTTTAAAGGAAAAGATTATAGATCTGGTATAAGAGAACAATTAAGAGGTGTATTTTATCATTCAGTTTTAAGTGGCCCTCGCACAGCTGTAAAAGCTATTTTTGGTACTAATTTAATTGCACTATTAAGACCATACCAAGCGTGGTTAGGTGCTACATTAGCAGGTAGTAAAAAAGAAGCTGTTATAGCATCTGCTCAAATAGCAGGTATAAACGAAATGTTCCAAGATAGTCTTAAATTATTTAAACATAATTGGAATTTAGGCGTTAATAGACAAGCACAAACTTACGTTGGTAAATTTAATATTGAAACAAATACTGCTCAATTTAAAGCTATGGGCAAATATGTTGAACAATATGGCACACCAAACGAAATGGCATATTATAAAATTGCCGAGACTTTACTAGATTTTAACAACTCTCCTTGGGTTCGTTATTCTGTTAATGCTATGGGAGCTGGCGATGCTGTTGCTCGTCATCTTTTAGGTAGATTTGAAATGCGTATGCGAGCTGCTAGAAAAGCAATAGATGATGGTGTTGATTTAGATGACGTGGTAGAAGTAGCTGCTAGAACTGAAGATAATTTTAAAGGTGAGATATTTAAAACAGATAAATATGGTATGGATGTAGTTAGTGATCGAGCTGCTACTCTTGCTGGGGATGAAACTGCTCTTACTAAAGCCTTAAGTTCTAGCAATAAAGGGTTAGAAGCTATAGGTCAAAAAACTGGTTTCAGATTTTTCTTTCCATTTGTAAGAACTGGTATTAATGCTATCGATTTGACATGGCAACACACTCCTTTATTGGCAAGATTTAATCAAAAATTTAAAGATTTAATAGAATTTGAACGTACAGGCGGTAACGCAAACGTTATATTGAAAGAATATGGTATTAGAAAAGCTGATATACCACAAGCTATTGCTTTAGCTAGAGGTAGAGTGGCTGCAAGTACTATGTTAGTAAGCATCGCAGCTATGGCTGCAGCTACTGGTAATTTAACTGGTATGATGCCTAACGATAAAGAGACTAGAGATCTTTGGAGATTAAATAAAATACAACCTAACTCTATAAAAATTGGAGATACTTATTTTTCTTATGCAGATATAGAACCATATAACACTTTATTAACTTCAGTTGCTAACGTATTAAACTATCAATATGCTTTAGGTGAGGATGTACGTGATAATTTCTTTGAAAAAATAGTATTTATGGGTGCTGCTGTTATTGTTGACAAATCCATGTTAGCTGGTGTTGAAGATTTATCTCAATTACTTAGTGGACAAACAAGTGATGTAGCGGTGCAACGTATATTTGCTAAACTAGCCCGTTCTTCTTTACCTTATGCTGGTCTTAGTGCTTCTTTAGGTAACCTTATGGATGAAAATGAACGAGTTAGTAGAGGTTTCTTAGAAACAATGATAAGAAGAGATGCAATATTTAAACAAGGTTTACCGCCAAAGTATGATATATTAACAAAAGGTAATGAGGCTGTACCATTTACACCATATACAAGCAATCCATTATTAAAATTTTGGAACGCTATAACTCCCTTTGCTGTTACCTATGCTGGTAATGACAAAGTTAAGACGGCTTTACGAGATATAAGTTTTAACTTACCAGAAACATTAAGAACCTGGCGAGGCGAAGAATTAAACTCTTTTGAACAATCAGAACTTCAACGATATTTAGCTGAAAGTCCTTTGTATGACAGATTAGATAGATTAGTTTCGTCTAACAGATGGCAAAATGACTTTAAGAAATTTAAAGAGTTAGGTTTGATGAAACGTGAAGGGTTTAGACCTATAGATCAAAAGTTTTATCTTGATGTTCAACGCATATTTTTAGATGAAAAGAAGAAAGCTTTACAATTAATGCGTAGAGATCATCCAGATCTTTACAGACGTATACTTTCTAGGAAACAATCTACCTTCTATGGTAAAAAAGGTAATTTAAATATGTTAAGTGAACTACAAAAACACGGAATTTAACATTGATTATCAATGGCAGTTACAACTAAAAAGACTTTCCCTGCCACTTCTAATGCAACTACAACTGTATTTAGTCCTGTCGGGATACAACTGAATAACCAAGATGATCTAGATGTTTATGTCACATTGTCGGGTGGTACTAGAGTGTTACAGTTACGCCAGTCTACTGGTAGCACTGCACAATCTAGTCACCCACAGGTAAACA
>CEVF01025306.1_pt1 | contig 18736 bp, 12 predicted proteins | sample 356441 | NCBI WGS metagenome assembly CEVF01 (sample SAMEA2622765, study PRJEB7988) | marine metagenome | biome: marine biome (ENVO:00000447); feature: surface water layer (ENVO:00002042); material: "saline water (ENVO:00002010), including plankton (ENVO:xxxxxxxx)" | depth 5 m | reverse complement strand
TGGTGATGGAGGCATCAATCGACTTGGATCGCCCTGCAGCCTGATCAACGTCCCGCTCCAGCTCCACGCGCTTGACCAGGGGCTCCCGCGCCACGACGGAAAGATCAGCCGGCTCACCGGAAAGCATCAACGCCTTGGCATCAAGCCATCCCTGGAGCAAGGCCTGAAGCTCAGCTTGGGTTGGGGCATCACTGAAAAGTGGTTCTAAAGGCGTAGAATGCTTAGTCTCGGTTTTACTTGTGTAATTATTTTTTAAGCTTATATCATTGACTTTGCTTGTGACTGGCTTCGATGAATTAATAGAAGATCTGCTACTAATATTTTCAGTATTTCTGTTAATTGACCGGGCTCTTAAATAGATTGTTTCTTTGGTCCGGGCAGCTGTATCAAGAGCTATTGGAATACCCTGATTCTGGCCTGTTTTTATTGCAATACCAGTCTGCTGAGTCATCTTGGCTTCAATCTCGCCTCTGCCATGTACTCCCAACACAACTCCTCTTGTATCAAAAATAGGCGAGCCACTCATGCCAGGCAATGTTGAGTTCGAATAGATCAGCTGATACCCCCCATGAACTTTGTTATTCATTACAGAAATAATTTTACCCTCAGTAAATCTCAGAGTTCTATTTGGGTCGGCTGTTGTTTGCAATGGAAAACCAGAGACAAAGACTGGGTCGCCTGGAACAACCTCACTTTCGGTCGTTCGGAGGGTTGCGACATGATATTTGGGCTCGCTTATTCCAAATGTCAGTGAGGCTAGATCAAGGTTGGCGTCATAAAAGCTAATAGACGTGACATTGTGAGATGATCCATCGTTAGTAATTACAACTAATTCGTCATCTCTGGATAGGCTCTTAACTACATGTGCAGCAGTCGTAACTGTGTATTCAATATTGCAATACGGCTTTTTGTACGGAGATCTTGCTGGTTTGTCATTACAGGATATTCCATCTAGAAATCCACTTCCTTCTGTCGCTCCGTGTATCTTTATTGACACTAAGCTTGCTTCCTGCTCATATATATCTTGTGGAGTAAGACTTTTGGATTCTTGCGTGCATCCATAACCTAAAAAAGCAATTAGAACGAAACTTGCAATGTCGCCTAATTTCCGTGTATCTCTCGAATTGGCCACTAGGCTGGGGGTATAGAGCTAGAGGGACTTATTGTAATCTAGTAGGGTCATGTACTGGTAAGCATAATGATCGGATGATTCTCCAGGAATCTCTGATAATCCAACTCTTGCAAGTAGCTGAAAATTTTTCAAATCTCCATGGTGATTAGCTATTAGTCAAAAATTCTTGAACCCGATTTACGTACACCCCAGAACGCTGTTGTCCCCTATGCACCCTTCTTCGAGGCTTTGATGGGCCTGCTGCAGGGTTAGTCATCTCTTCTCTGCCAAGACCAGGAAGCACGTCAGGGTCAGGGCGCCTGTCCGGCAGACGCGACGAGGATGTTTTGCTTCGTGGTCATGGCCCAGAGTTTTATCGGTCGAGTGTCGTGACCAATTCCGTGACTAAAGGTGTGACTAAAGCTCTCGGAGGGCTTTCTTGAAACCCACTGTGCTGCAACTGATTTAGGTGGTATTGATTGGTAGTGCGTCCTAGTTGAAATAGGTCTTGTTCTGCAGGGCAGGACACAGTGATCGCAACTTGTTTGTGTCCATCTGGCTTTTGGCTGACTAGGGTGTGATTAAAGGTGCCGTTTCGGAAGCATTCGATGCACGTCTGCAAGATGCGGAATGGTCACCAGCTACAGCGTGGCGCCCCCAAAGATGTTCAGCCAGTGAGGCCGGTGGATCGTCCTTTCGCGTGACATAGAGGCTTTATGCCGCCTTTGCCGCAAGGAGTGATCGACTTAGCGTGCAAGCTCGCAATGAGGTTTTACTGACTGGGAACGAGCTGATTGATCCTGTTCCTCAGCCAGGTCCATTGATCTGCATCGTGGTTTTCGATTTCAGATGGTTTTTATATTCCCTGTCTCGACATACATCACATTAAGAGGTTCCCTAAGTCGAGGCTCTACCCACAGCGACCAATCTTGCACATGATTGGTGGCAAGGTGATGGTCTAAAGCCGCTTTGGATGGCCATATTTCGATGAAAGTGAATTCGCCATTCCCATGGATATCTTCACTGCAGTTGTATGTGATTGGCGAGTCTAGTGCTTTTGTTTTTTCGATGAGTAATTTCGTGACTCCGTAAAATTCTTGTTTCTCATCGTCCGCTAAGTGCACTTTAATGCTAGCAATAATCATGATCTGTTTATTGCTCTGATTCGAGAAAGTCATCTATTCTATATAATTAGCATCATAATAGGATTGGTTGTCAGTCTGTCAACCATGGTTTTGGAGTGATAAGTGGACACTTGATGCAGGGATGCCACCATATTGCTTCTCATCATCAATATAGCGATCAGGTTTAGACATTATTTCATCCCTTGATGTCATCGCCGAGGCTTTCGCTTTAGCGTCTTCAAGCTTGAAATAGCTAGCAGTAATTTCTCAGCACAAAATTACATTCATATCTCATCACGAATTCCCCCATATTCTCTCCCTGCAGCTCTAATGCTCAGCAGAGGCTCACCAGTAAGGATCCATGAGTTACCAGCTAATACGTCCAATGCCTTTCATGGCTGTTCTGCGGCGTTGCTTCGCAGCTGGATACAGGGCTTTAGGTTTGGGGAACTGCGTCACAGATGTCTAAGCGCGATTTTTTCACTGCAAATTTAGCTTTCACTGCAGCACCCGTTGCCAGTGCAACAACTCCATCATGGCCAATCAGCTGGTTCTGAAGTTCCACCGCAGCCTCCGTTTTTTGTCCCAGTGCCGCGCCAAGGATGAACCATATAGTTTCTAGTGCAGATGTGATCGAGTATGCCCTCAAGCGGAGCTGATAGAGGTATCCAGTGCCAAGACTAGTCACGACTTTCAGGACCACAGCTGCTCAGTCAGCTGACGCGCGAGGATCTCTTGCATGATGGGCACCATGGTTTTGTTTGGGTCAGATGATTTTGGATACAAAATTCTGTAACTAAGTGTGTGACCAATTCCCAGAGCGCATTCGCTTGAGATTCACTGTCATGGTGCTTAAGGCCCTATATCCGAGATGAACTCACCATGCGAATCCACTGCCGGTGAAAGCTATTCCAAAAAGCTTGATGCCTTGTCTTATGCGTTGCTTAAATTTTTCCAAGGTTCGAGCGTAATCCATTGTATTTTAAATAGAATTTAAAATGTGCAGCTTGGTTTTGGAGCAATCCTCATCATCTTTTGGGGTACAGGATTCTGTCTAAGTAAGGCCTCACTCACTTAATCTATTGTATCTAGATGGCTCATTCAATTGCAAATCAAGAGTCGCCCTACGACTATTTAGGCGTCATCGCAGCTTCATCTGCGTTAGCAATCGGGGTTGGATTGCAGAGAACAGAATTGGCTGTTCTTGGAAACATGATGGTTGAATCTGGCTGGATTACATCAGACAATATTGGACAACTTGTAGGGTTGAACCTAGCTGGTTATCTCGCAGGTTGCGTGCATCAGACAAGGCTGAAAAGAGAAGACCAATCTTTAAGGATGATTCGCATTGCCCTCATGGTTTGCGTTGCCACATTCTTCATTGAACCACTAATTCCATCCATGGGATGGAATGCAATTTGGCGCTTAGTCTCGGGTTGGGGTTGCGCTCACCTTGTCACTGGCTTGCCCGGTTTAGGTACTCGAAGGTTGCATGCTGATCAAAAGCGATTAGCGATGGGAATCATCTTTGCAGGCGCAGGAATTGCGCCTCTTTTGGACTCTGTATTATTGCCGATATTCGTTAAAAGCTCACCTGTAGCTGCTTGGGACTTCACAGGTGTCTTCTCCATTCTTTTTGCAATTCCCATCTGGATGTTGATCTCAAGAGGCTTGGGGGAGGAAAGGAATTTAAAATTATCAGTTTCATCAGCGACTGGTTCGCCGACAACATTATCTCGGGAAAATGTAAGTGATCATTCGAGTGTCCCGGCCACAATCAATTGGACACCCGCTCTGAAAATTTTTGCACTAACGACACTTTTTTATGGTGCTTCTCAAGTATCAATTTTGACATACCAGCCTTTGTATATGACTTCAGTTTTTAATATATCGAGTGAAGTGGCAAGCAGTTCATTCGCTTTGGTTGGATTTGGGTACACGTTGGGTGCCATCGTTGCTGGGTTAGTACCGAAAAAGATTCCTACTGATTCAGTTCTACTTGCCTCTGTGGCAATAGGAACATTCGGAACCTTGATCTTCGTCTTTTCCTCTGCAATATCTATTGTTAATTTTGGAGCATTTCTTTTTGCTTTCTGGAATGGTGCTTACATTGGTTTAATCGTGGCTCGGCTTACTGAAGTGGTTGGACCAAAGCTGATACGGCCTACATGGGCTTTGTTCAGCTTTCTTTTGAGCATTGGTTTTGTAGCCATGACATTTATAGCTGGTTTTATATCGACATTTTCGGTGACCATGATTTTCTACATTGGTCTGGCCCTCGTTCTGATCAACTTGATTCTTATGTCCATTACCGCTGCTTCATTCGCAAATCAAGAAGATATTTAGTTTTTGTTAAAAATTAGATAGCAGCGACTTTGAGATGCTCACATGACCTTCTTAATTATGGGTTAAGTTATTGGTTTTTTTATAAACTATTGCTAGTATTTATTTGGACAATATTGGATCGGTTGTGAATCAGTTCCGAATCGGCTCTCTGTATCCCGTCGACCAGTATGGCGCACCAAATATTTTCCTTTCATCTGGGTATACCTTAGGGACTGACAAAAATGGCTACTACGTTCGCGATAATGGAATCTCTAATGGCACACTTAAAACTACACTTGAAATTACTACGGAACCCGTTGAAATTAAAAATGTTAGTAAGTTTGTAAGTGAATGGCTGATTCCTCAGCTAACCGATAAAGAGGATGAAAATAGTATTTTTAATCAATATCTTCGTACATTCACAAATACTCCAGCAAACAAAGGTGCATGGGGAGCTTATTCAACGAATTCAATTCTTCAAGCACTTTCTTACATAGGATATAGGGGTTATGGCTTTGATCAAGCCGCTAATCAAACAGGAGAATGGGCCGAGAACCCTTCTGACTCAGGCAGGCTTTATCAGGAAGTCAGGAATAAGGATAATTACCATCCAGAACAATTATGGAGTAAGAATAATGGTCTTGATAAGATTTTGTCAGATTTTGATAGTAATGCCCTTCTTAAAAACTTAGCAGTAATGAGTGGTGCCTCTGATGAAATAGCTCCTCTTTGGTATCCTTCAATGCTTTATACCTATGGGTTAAAAGGCAAGGGTACATCTTATCCAGGCCCTGTTTTAATGATCAAGCCCGGTGAGAAATTAGAACTCGAATTTGATAATAATATAAATATTCCTGGTCTGACTGAGAAGCAGGCACAAATGGCCTCCATGGTTGAGAACAATTCCTACGGACTCAATGGTGGTGCTACAGCCGGTGGCATGGATAGCACCAACTTCCACATGCATGGTGGTCATGTAGAACCTGGTGGATTTGGTGACAACGTTGTTAGTCGATACACGACTGGACAAGATTGGACAACAATCATCGATATTCCAGCAGATCATGGAGTGGGTTCCTACTGGTATCACCCCCATTTTCATCCGGCAGTTAACACACAAGTTTATGGTGGCCTTTCGGGGTTCATGCAAGTTGGAGATCCTCTTAGCTTAATTCCCGCATTCAAAGATGTACCAAGAAACCTAGGCGTCATTAAGACGATGCAAATTGGTATTGATCAAAATTCAGGTGATTACCAACTTGCTGCTGTGAATGGAAATATTCTTGGTACTGAAAGTCTTGCTGCTAATCGTGTGAGTATGTTTACGATTAATGGCGAGTATCAACCAGAGGTTGATATGAATTCAGGTGGCTGGCAGTCGTTCAGCTTTAGCAATCAAGATAACAACTATTATATGAATCTAGCAATACGTCATCAGCAAAGTGATGGCTCGTGGGTGGATCTTCCACTTTATATTTATGGTGAAGATGGCCACACTTATCCACAGATTAGGCGAGCAGATAAGGGGGCATTGGGTTATCAACAAGCTGCAGAGGGTTCCAACGCAAGCTCATACACCCAAGCCTCAGATTTAATTTCTTTGCCTTCTGGTAAACGCGTTGATTTGCTGGTCAATCTTCCTGCAGGTAAATCAGAACTGATCAGTACATATACCTTTGAAGATGCGAATGGAACAGAGTTTGGCATCAAGAATTTGCGTTGGCAGCCTGATAAGTATGCTGAGATTTCATCTGAAAATACAGATTTTTCTGATCCGAATTCTGGCCCAGGAGCAATAGCTACTTTTAATGTCAGTGGTGATTCTCCGGCTCTTGATAGTAAGACTCTAGACAACTACATCGATTCGGCAAATCAACAAATCAAGGTTCAAAAGATCACACCATTAACAAGCAGTGAAGACTATTTACCCGATGCTATCCCCAGCGTAAATCTCTTTGAAGATGGCTGGAATCCCACGCGTAAGCGCCAGTTCAATTATCAAGTCCTGACTTTGGTCGGTCCCGAAGACCAGAGGGATATCCCAACCCAGAAAGCAGTTGCTGCAAGAGCGAATGATCCTGATAATAGTGTTGAAAAGTATAAGTATATTCCTACTGGGGATATTCCATGGCTTGGCTATGAAAATCCTGACCTGATCAATGATCATGTGTTTCCAAATGGACCATTGGTTATCGCTCAGCTCGGCACAATGGAAGAGTGGTCACTAAGAAATTGGAATTGGGGCGGTATTAGTGTGGACAATGGTGGATACTTCGTGTCTCACCCTTTTCATATTCACGTTAACGATTATCAGGTCAAGCAGAGTGATAACGAGCTGCCAAATAAGCTCACTCTTGAGGATGTCACTCAGCTCAATTCGTCTGGATACAAGTATGTTGATGGTGATGGAGTACTTCACAAGAAGAAACCTCTGGTAGGTGACTTCGTGCCGCTTGACGAAGCTTTGGACAAGGATATTTCCACAACACTTCAAACAACTGGCTACAACGACACAACAATTAGAATGTTGTATCAAGATTTTCTTGGTACTTTTGTTCATCATTGCCATTTGCTTGAGCATGAAGATGCTGGCATGATGCAGGTTGTTTCAGTTATTGAGAATACTGATTCCAGCTGGGTTTTGCCTGCTGAGACTTTTCGTTCTCACAAAAAAGGGCTAATACTTCGTGAAGCTGATTCCCTAGAAAAGGTAGATTTGCCTTTGAGGAAGGTATTGAGAAAAAATGTAGAGAGAGCTCAAGTAGGAGACCTTTCCAATGATTTTGTTCAAGATATTATATTGACATATGGTGGAGACAGGAAATCTAATGGACGTATTTATATCTATGACGGTGCTTCCTTAAGGGATAATCAGCAATCGGTAGTGTTGTCTCGTTTTAAGCCGTATAAGAATTCAACTGTTGCGCCTTGGGCTTTCAATAGTGACTTTACGGGTGATGGAAAGAGGGATTTAGTGACTGTTGGATTTGTCAAAACGCCTAGCGGACATAAAAGAGTTAAACTTTCCGATTTAGAACTGACTGGTTGGCAGGCAAAAGATTCAAGCTTTGACTGGGCAAATCTTTATAGTTATCGGCCTTGGGAAAAAGTCGACAATGCATATTCCCTGAAGCTTAAAGCATCTTCAGTCGCTGTTGGTGTAGGAGATTTTAATCTCGACAATTTTGACGACTATGCTTTCACCTATGTTGATGATGGTACTTTGAGGATTCGTATCCTTGATGGTGCTTCAGTAGCTCTGCTAAATCAAACTGGTAAGTTTGAAGGTGGTTACTTACCTGATACTGATATTCTCTCGGATATTGAATATACTTCATCATGCTTTGATGATTTAAAATCACTAACGATTACATCTGGTTTTAATAGTTATTCGCAATCGGCGATTGAAAATCTAATTGTTACCGCCGAATCAGGGTCTGGTGATAGTCACGTCTTAACTTTCCAGCTCAACTCCGGTCATTTCATTGCTACTGGAACGGAAGATTCAGATGACTCTCATATGAGTAGTGGTCACGGGATGAGTGACGACTCTATGACCAGCCATGGGATGAGTTCTGATCACGACCATCATGGCCATCAGATGTACAGCCCTTCTTTAGAAGGGGTTGATCATATCGGAGGATCTTTCAAGCTGAGCTTGACTAATCATCAAAGTGTTGATTCATCTTTGGCTGCTGCTACACCTACCTTCGCTGGTGCTCTCGCTAACGGGGCTTTGATTATGGATGATTATTTGATTTTTAGCCAAGGTGCATCTGACGGTGAATACCATATTGGTAATTCCTTTAGCTCAGATGAAATGAATAATAGTGCACAGGATCTATACATTAACCTTGAAGGCATCAAACGCGTTGATTCGGATGACTTGACCGGAATCACTCTTCCAACACGAGACTCATCGGCGAATATCTCATCATTTTTCAATCCGAGATTTTCGTATTCTTCTGATGATGTTGAAGAGAGAGTCAATCTCGCTCAACTTGCGTATCAGGCGTATACGAATAGAATGATCAGGCCAAGTGATCTTGCAGAGCTGTCGATTACCAATAAAGCTTCTAAATTAACTTCTCAAGCGCTGGTCAATAAAATTCTTAAGAGCTATACAGAGCAAGTGGAATCTTTCTTTGGAGGACATCTTGATGAGCTTTCAGTCGATGTCATTTCCAATAAAGTATTCAACACTCTTTATGATAGAAGCCCAAATTCTCTAGAGCTATCAACTTGGTCCTCTGCCGTGAAAAATGGTTTGTCCAAGTCTCATTTGCCACTGGCTATTTTACGTTCGACGAGCGGTCGCGATACCTACCGGGTCGGCTTGTTAGCCGCTGCAAGTACATGGTCTCAAGCACAGTGGGGAACAAATGCAGTTGTCGACGGTCACTTCTCTCAGGGCCTGCTTCCTAATGATCCTGCGTTCTCTTTCAATCAATTCTCCGATTTGCTCTTTGGATCTGGACAAGTCCAAAATTGGAAGGAAGCTAACTCGATCTTCGACGAATATAAAGATGAAGTCTTGACCTCTCTGAGCGGTTCTCCGATTTCAGACACTGGCTTCTTTTAACTCATCCTAAAATAAATCTTCATTCTTCTTCGACGAATTTGTTGTCATGGCTAAACTTTAATTATAAATCTGCCTTATCCCTTCATGTCTGCGTTTGACTACATAATTGTAGGAGCGGGTACAGCTGGGGCCGTTATTGCCGCCAGGTTGACTGAAGATTTAAATACCAAAGTGTTGCTTATAGAGGCTGGTCCACACTTCGCTTCCATTGAAAAAACTCCTCGTGATCTTTTGGATTCTCGTGCAGTTTCCGTCGATGATCATGATTGGCACTACATCACACAAGTAACACCAGGTAGAGATTTTCCTTATGCACGGGGCAAGGTCAGTGGGGGTTGTTCTGCTGTTAACGGTGTGATTTCTCTCCGTGGGCTTCCCCAAGACTTCAGGGCCTGGGCCGCAGCTGGCAACACCGGCTGGGACTGGGAGGATATTTTGCCTATGTACAAACGGATCGAGAATGATATCGACTTTGGATATGCCTCTTATCACGGCTGTTCTGGAAAGATTCCAATCCAACGTTTTAGACCTGATCAGTATTCTCCAGTTGTCGCTGCTTTTAAAGAATCGGCCATGGCCGATGGTTACGCTTGGGTACCAGACCATAATCACCCGGATGGTTACGACGGTGTAGGTCCCATACCGATGAATCGAGGTGGGGATGGCTCTCTTCGTGTCTCTAGCTCTATCGCTTACCTCTTGGAAGCGCAATTCCGACCGAATTTGACGATCAAAGACCGGACAATGGTTAATAAGGTTCTTTTCTCTGGTAAAGATGCGATTGGTGTAGAAGTTGTCAATTCGGATGATTCCGTTGAAAGCCTTTTTGGTGGTGAAGTGATCCTTAGTGCTGGCACCATTAATTCGCCCGCGATTCTTCTCCGTTCAGGTGTAGGTCCAATTGATGATATGGATCGAATGACTATCAAGTGTGTTAACAATTTGCAGGGCGTTGGTAGTAATCTGATCGATCACTCCTTAGCGGTTGTTGCTTCCTATCCAAAAACTGGGATCGTGAATGAGACAGATGATGATGTTCAGATGGTGATTCATTACACGGCCCCCGGTAGCGCTCACATAAACGACATGCAAATTTATTGTCTCGGTAAATTGGGTGCTGAGCGTTTTCCCGGTGCTGATCCAACTCGAGGGTTAATGTTTGGCACGGGCATTGTCATTAATCGACCCGAGTCTCGTGGACGTGTCACACTTCAATCTTCTGATCCCAATCAGCAACCCCGAATTGACCATCGCCTGAATTCACACGCAGAAGATATGCGCAAGATGGTCGATGGTGTGCGACGCGGTTATGAGTTGCTGACCACAGGCTCACTTAAGGATATTTCTGATGGAGTAGCCGTTTTAACCGATGACCTGGTTAATGACACCAAGTTTATCGAGCAATACATTACTGATCGCTCTGCCACGATTTGGCATGCCGTTGGTACCTGCAAAATGGGACCTGCCTCTGATAATCATGCTGTTGTTGATCCTTATCTAAAGGTTCACGATTGTACCTCGTTAAGAGTTGTGGATTGCTCAATTATTCCAGACCATGTTTCTCGAAATCCAATGCTCACTTGCTATGCGATAGCCGAGAAATTGGTCGACCTCATCCGTGCAGGTCACTAGTTAATTTCCGATTTATTACCACGTATTTTTTACACATGTCCTTAATTTCTTCTCAATCCAATACCTGGGTTTCCTGGACTATCACTTGCTCCTGCAGTCCTGATTCATTTGACCAAATATTAGCTCTAGCCGGTAAAATGACTGAGTATTTTCAGACGAATGAGTCAGACACCACCAACTTTGAGTTCAGCGTCAATTCCGCTCATGATGAGGTCCATGTTTACGAGCGTTATACCAACTCCGATCAAGCACTACATCATATGAAAGCCTTTGGAGACTTGTTTGGTCCTGACTTTATGGCTCTTTTGACTCCCATCAGAGTTGTCGTCTATGGTTTTCCGACTGACGAGTTGTCGACTGCTCTGAGTGCTTTGTCACCAGTGAAGATGACGTCCTTCCAAGGGTTTTTTCGTTAGATCCTGATTCACGATTGACAGTAATCTGTAGTTGTGATGACTGTCTCCGTTTGTAACCGCTGGTATATATTTCATTAAATCATATATTTGTCAAATTATAGGAATCCTATTGCAATCGCTTGCAATTTTAAATCAAGTATCCTGAAGATTTATCACTATTGCCTGTATTTGATTTCGTTTACTCACCCTGCGTATTGATTTCTTGTTACCACAGGGGTTCACTCATTCGAGGTATCGATGGTTTTTATTTATAAAGATCAGTGGCATCTGACAAGTCTTATCAAAATTCCCTTCGCTATGGAAGAATTGCTATTTAAGGGTTGTTGTCCTCATATCAGATAGGTGGGCTACGAATGCTGCCTGTTATCCGACTATTCCATCATCTACAAGGATCGCCTTTATGACGATTAGCACTCCCCCTCTCACAGCATCGCTTCGGGGTATTCCACTCGAACCACAGGAAACACCATTTCGTCGTTATAGCGGGTCTCCTCATCCTTTTGGAAGCACCGTTGAATTAGACGGCGTCAATTTTTCCTTGTTCAGTGGCAGTGCTACAGAGGTTCAGCTTCTGATTTTTAATCGTCCTGAAGATCTGGAGCCAGTTAGGGTCGTCACTCTTAGTAGGTCAGATAACAGAAGCTTTAATATTTGGCATACCTTTATCGAAGGTGTTAAACCTGGGATGGGTTATGCCTATCGAGTGGATGGCCCTCGTGAACCATGGAACGGTCACCGCTTCGATCCAGATAAGGTTCTCGTTGATCCGTATTCCAAGGGCAACAGCCTTACCCTTTGGAATCGTTCAGCGGCCTGCGCGCCCGGCGATAATCTGCACTGCAGTATGCGCAGTGTTGTTATTGATACGAATGACTATGACTGGGAAGGGGACCAACCCCTGAAACGATCGATGGCCGATACGGTCGTTTACGAAATGCATGTTGGTGGTTTTACTAAAAGCCCGACTAGTGGTGTTCAACATCCCGGTACTTATCTGGGACTGATCGAAAAAATTCCTTATCTCAAAAGCCTTGGTATTACCGCTGTTGAGCTTCTACCCTGCTTCAGCTTTGATCACACAGATGTCATCAAAGAACATGAAGGTCGCAAATTGGTTAACTACTGGGGCTACAGCACCATGGGCTATTTCGCGCCTCACCAGGGTTATTGCGTGAGCGCGGATGCAGGAACTCACATCACCGAGTTCCGCGATATGGTGAAAGCCCTACATAGTGCAGGAATCGAAGTGATTCTTGATGTGGTTTATAACCATACTGATGAGGGGAATCATCAAGGCCCGATGTTTAGCTTTAGAGGTATTGACAATTCTACCTATTATTATCTTACTGGCGCCAATGGCTCCAAAGAGTTTTATTACGACTATACCGGATGTGGTAATACTTTCAATTGCAATCACCCTGTTGGTCAAAAGCTGATTCTCGATTCACTTAGATTTTGGGTAGATGAGATGCATGTGGATGGCTTCAGATTTGATGAAGGCTCCGTATTGAGTCGAGGTGAAGATGGTGTTCCGTTGGAGCACCCACCAGTGATTTGGGCGATTGAACTCGACGATATCCTTGGTAATAGCAAGGTGATTGCTGAAGCTTGGGATGCTGCTGGTCTCTACCAAATTGGATATTTTCCAGGTGCAAGATGGGCTGAGTGGAATGGTAAATATAGAGATTGCATCCGTCGTTTTATCAAAGGTGATGCGGGTGTCATTAGTGAGGTGGCTTCCCGAATTACGGGCAGTGCAGACCTCTATCAGTGGCACCACCATGAACCTGTGAATAGTGTGAACTTTGTCACTGCGCATGACGGATTTACTCTCTATGACTTAACTGCGTACAACGAAAAGCATAATTGGGAGAATGGCGAAGGTAATAACGATGGTATTGATGAAAACTTAAGTTGGAATTGTGGATTTGAAGGGGTGACCGGAGACCAATGGGTTAACGATATTAGAAAACGCCAAGTCAAAAACTTTGCCACCATTCATATGCTTTCCATGGGAGTACCGATGATTGTTGGTGGGGACGAATATATGAGGAGTCAACGTGGTAATAATAACACCTATTGTCATGATAATGAGATCAATTGGTATGACTGGGACCAAATCGCAACAACCGAAAGCCAGGAGATGATTCGATTCTGGACACTTCTGATAGAGAAAAGAAAAATGTATATTGATCACTTTCGTGGTCGTTATTTCACGGGTCGATCAAATAAATTTGGCCTCTCTGATATTTCTTGGCATGGCACTCAATTGAACAATCCTTGTTGGGATGACAGTGATGCTCGATGTCTTGCTATGACCCTCGGTGACACTGCTGAAGATACTGACCATACCTCCAATGTTCACGTCATGTTTAATATGTTCTGGGACGCTGTTGAATTTGATATTCCCCAAATTCCTGGCTTAGTCTGGTATCGAGCAATAGATACTGCTTTGCCTTCCCCTCAAGACATTGCACCGCGTGATCAGCAGGTTGCTGTTCAATCATCAACCTACTTGGTCACTGGCCGTAGCATCGTGACGCTCGTCTCTAGAACTCCTTCATAGCATTAATTGAATTCTTATCTAACTTCTACAACATTCACTTTAACTTGACTATGGCATCTTCTAATCAACTCAACTTCCCTTTTTCTGATTTGATTGCTGGTTACATTCGTAGTGTTTTCTACCCTGACGTCTTCGATTGTCAAGGTGAACTTGAACTCGAAACTTCAGACGGTCGGATGTACACAGTAAAAATTACGGATGCAGCCTACGCAGAACTTGTCAGAAATTTAGGCGAGCCATTTCAAATCGCTCCTGATTTAAAACAGATCTTGGTGGAGGGACGGTTTATCCACGTCTACGGTCTTTTCTATCCCGAATCAGATAGACTTAAGTTTGAGGCCAAGCATATTTTGCTTTTTGGTCGCGATAAGGACGATTTGAGGTTTGAAAATCAAAACTGGTGGATTCATCAAATTCAACAATTGTTAAATTTCTATCTAGAAGCTCAATTCCATGTTGTTGAAGGAGAAACGATTGATTTTAAAAAGTTTCGTACTGACCTCAGTGCTGAAGGTAAAAAACAGGATGGTGTACAAAACCTTGATACCATCTCTCGATTGGTCTATGGCTTTGCAACTGCCTACATGATCACTGGTGATGAACGAGCACTTGAGGCTGCCAAGAATGGTACTGAATATATGCAACGCCATTTCAGGCACCAGAACAAGAGCGATGGTATTTGCTATTGGTACAGCCAAATTGATATTCAAGATGATGGAAGTGTCCGTAAGTACATGGGGTCAACTGCAGGTGGTGATGAGGGTGGTAATGCCATTCCTTGCTATGAGCAAATTTATGCACTTGCAGGTCCAACCCAAACCTGGCGTCTGATTGGTGGTAAAGGAATCAAGCAGGATATTGATGACACAATTTCCTTCCTTAACCGCTATTACAAAGATCACGGACCATATGGTGGCTATTACTCACATGTTGACCCAGTTACTTTTGACGCTAAAGCTGAGACTCTTGGTGTTAACAAGGCCAAAAAAAATTGGAACTCTGTTGGTGACCATGCACCTGCGTACCTCATTAACTTATACCTAGCCACAGGTGATGAGAATTATGGGAAGTTCCTCGAAGATACTTTTGACACGATTTGTGAGCACTTCCCTGATTATGGCTATAGCCCCTTTATGAATGAGAAATTCTATGATGATTGGTCACACGATCTGAAGTGGGGGATTCACCAGGCACGTTGTGTTGTTGGCCACAACCTGAAGGTAGCTTGGAATCTCACCAGGATGCATAGTTTGAAGCCCAAGGAAAGCTACAAAACCTTCGCTCACCAGATTGCTGATGCTATCCCTGGCGCTGGTTGTGATAACCAACGTGGTGGCTGGTACGACATGATGGAGCGCACGCTCAAGGATGGTGAAGAACACTACCGTCGAGTTTGGCATGATCGCAAAGCGTGGTGGCAACAAGAACAAGGAATTCTGGCTTACTACATCATGGCTGGTGTTTATAACGACAAGCCCGAATATCTTCGTTTTGCACGTGAAGGTTCTGCCTTTTACAATGGTTGGTTCCTCGATTACGAATCAGGCGGTGTTTACTTCAATGTTCTCTCTAATGGTCAACCATATTCCTTAGGTTCTGAACGTGGTAAGGGCAGTCATTCAATGGCTGGCTATCACTCTTTCGAGCTTTGTTTCCTTGCTGCCATTTATTCCAATCTGTTGGTTACTAAGCAGCCGATGGATTTCTACTTCAAGCCGGATCCCCATGCTTGGCCAGATAACAAGTTGAGGGTTGCCCCTGATCTCTTACCTGTAGGTAGTGTTGAACTTGCTGAAGTCTGGATTGAAGATAAGCCTTTCTATGATTTTGACAGTAACTCAATGATCGTCAATCTTCCACATTCTGATACACCTCTTCGTGTGCGTGTACGGATTGAACCCGCTGGCACACGGTTTAGTGCAGATCTAATGAGTTATGAATCAGGTATCGGCTGCCTTGCTCTTGACGGAGATCTTATAAAACCGAACCTACCAATACTCAAGAAAGAAATTGAAAGGTTAACTGGTTTGACAGGTATCGTTCTCGATATGACCAATCTCAAGTCTCTTGATGATACCGCATGGAATTACCTACTTTTTACGAAACAACAGCGTGGTGTTGCTTTTAGTGTCAAACTCAAAGGCCTCAATCGCGAAATTGCGCAGTCTCTCCGCGACGCTGAACTCGAGGAGGAGTTTCAAATTATTTGAGTATTTCTCAAGGCTTTCCCTATTAAGATATTTCTTTTTTTTCTCGTATTTTGATTTAGAACTGCTTATTTTCTTTTAATTATGTGCAGTGCTGTTATCAAATCATGTCTTCTATGTATTACCCTTGCCTCCAGTACTGCATCCCTCTATATTTAATGTTTTTAACAACCTATAGCCAACTCCCTGCTTAGCTTTCCTTGTTTTTCTCGTCGCAATGGCGTTGTTAAATGTTTTGTCTTGTTCACCCTTCTGGAGAAATTGGTTAAGGGAATAGCTTGAATTCATTTAGCATTTGCTGCCTGTATCTATAATTTCAATGTCGGACCCCCCTTCGACTCTCGTCAAGCACTCTTTTTTTTCTATTTCCCCAGCCATGCTTTTATCTGCACACGGTGAGCCAAAAGGGAAAATTGGTGTTTTTATTGAAGATCATTTTGATATGACTGAATATCGCCTTTTTAATAAACGTATTCCTGATAGCGGTTACGATCTTGAATATATTACGAATCTCTGGGGCAATTCAACACTTCAATTTGGTTCAAATCCAGATAATGGCTGGGTCGAGGAGCATCTAATTGTCGCGAAGGACGTTAAGGACGTTATTCCTTCTGACTATAAGGGATTTCTTTTGATTGGTGCCTATGCTACTGACCGACTTCGTTATTCGGTGCGACCCCAAAAAGGTAAGCCTAATGATGCTCCGTCTGTAGTACTGCTACGGGAAATTATGAATACACCTGGAGTTAAGGTTGCAACTATTTGCCACAGTTTGTGGCTACTTTGTGCTGACAAGTCTCTTTTGCAAGGTCGAAAAGTCACCTGCGCTCACAATATTATTTGTGATGTAGAAAATGCTGGTGGCGATGTTCAGTATGGGGATGACGGTACTGTTGGCAGCGTTGTCGATGGAGATTTAATCTCTGCAAAGCACCCTGCATTTACTGATCAGTTGATTGACCTCTTTTTGAATGAGATTGAGTCATCAAGCGATCCTTAAAGTAGAGCTGCCCATGGTTTTTTCATTCGCCTCATTGACAGTATATTTTAAATTTCTTTAATCCTTTAATGTCTTGTTTTCTTAAATGGCGTTATGCCTCAATCAAGTGTTTTCTTCTTGGTAACTCACTCAACTGTTCTTTGATTCCTTATTGTCTTGTCTTCACTTCTTTGTGGTTGCGTCTGTCAAAGGGCATCATTGTTTGTTTATCGGTTTAGTTTTCGGACTGAGGAATAGAAAAGGAACGAAAACAATTAACGGCAGCAGCGCGTATGTAATCTCAAACATCAAGGACACAAGCAAGCTGAGTGTGGTGATGGTTGTCAATGAGATACATCGGATTCTTGTCAGTTCCCGAATATATTGCGCCTCGCTTGGTATCATATGAATGCTATTTTTTTTGAGGTATAAATAATTCAAAAAGTAATTAAGGCCAATAATTGCCAACAGTGTTGTTCTGAAAAGCAACACCTCAGGCGAGCCTATTTCGGCTTCAAGTCCATGGCTATTTGCGAATGTTTCTTGCGTAAATCTTTCTGTTAGGTAGAAAAATACAGGCACAAGTGAGGATAGCCATAGCATTGTGATGCAAGTTAGTGATTGGATGCTCGACGCCTTTGTGGAATCTATTGTTGCTTTTAGTAATGACCACATATCGAATATAATTATGGCTGCTACTAAATAACCGACAAGGTCTGTCGCTAAAATGAAGGTAAGCGTTGATATGTCCCCTGCATTCCTTATTGCTTCTATGATTAGAGCTGGCAGCTCAATTACTAAGAGAGTCAAAACAATTGCATGTGTTCCATCAATAAGCCCCAGGAGTTTTTCTCCTCTCAGTTCAATGCCAATTGCTCTCGACAGGTACATGATTTTTGTGCATTTTTCGAATCGTATCATCGTTCAAATTTTTTGCAATATATTGACCTGTCTGATTTTTTGCGAAGCGCTGATTATGTATGTCAGAGCCTCTTTCGAAAATCACTTTAAATGTGTGTGCTTTGCTGTTCTTGTTGGCCGTTGTCCGTTGGCCGTTCGCTATTGGCCTAGGTTTAAGTTTTGTCCGGTTAACTCTTGTCTTGTTCTGTAGGGAAGAATATCGTTGGAGCATCGTTGCCGCATTGTTTTGAGCCTCAGGATTAATTTCATAGCATTGTCGTTGTAAGCTAGCCATTGTCATTGCTTTCATACGGAGTTCCTTGGGGGACTGTGTGAGTGTGGTGAGTTTTCGATTACATCATGCCCTTTTCGGCAATGCTGGAACCTCCGCCCTCGTTGAAGTTAATCCTCTGCCTTTCAGCACGTTTTTTACATGCCGTTCCGATGTCATGTAGGACTCCTTTCTCCTCGATCTGGCTGTTTTTAGGCTGGCATCCATTTTGAAAGTTGTATCTGTTGAGTACGTGACGTGTTGTTCATTTAATTTTTTCGCAGTCTCTTTCCACATTCTTGTATTAGACTCACTTTTCATTGTGCTTTTTGCCTCTGTGTGTTCAACTTGCCATGCCGACCAACGTCGCCATTTGATTTCTGCGGCCGTCTGGCATTAATCGGCTTCCTTTTGATTGTTCCCGGTGCCAAAGCGGATGGAGCAACCAGGGCCAGCGTTCACCTTCAGTCCTGATCTGATTCAACCTTGTCGTGCAGGCTGAATCGATGGTGGTTGTGTTTGCTACTGAACCAAATTGATCAGTATTTCAACCCAGCTTGTTGTCCAATCTGTCGCTTTGGACGACATCAACTGGCTTTGAGGTAGACCTTGCGGCCTTTGGC
>CEVF01002970.1_pt1 | contig 18878 bp, 17 predicted proteins | sample 356441 | NCBI WGS metagenome assembly CEVF01 (sample SAMEA2622765, study PRJEB7988) | marine metagenome | biome: marine biome (ENVO:00000447); feature: surface water layer (ENVO:00002042); material: "saline water (ENVO:00002010), including plankton (ENVO:xxxxxxxx)" | depth 5 m | reverse complement strand
TCAGGAAATGGATCTAATATATATTTACGAGGAATAGGTTCGAGTTCAATTTCGGCTGCTTTTGACCAATCAGTTGCAATTAATATTGATGGAGTTGTCGTAAATAGAGGTAGATTTATTCACAACGCTTACCTTGATATGGCACAGATTGAAGTTCTGAAAGGTCCTCAGTCACTATATTTCGGTAAATCTGCAACTGCTGGTGTTATTTCTATCAAAACCAATGATCCAACAGATGAATTTGAAGCAGAGCTTGGTGTAGGTTTTGAAAGTGAGTATGAAACAACATTTTTAGAAGGAGTTATTTCTGGCCCTATAGGAGAAAATTTATTGGCTAGACTTGCTTTTGGAACTAGTGAAACAGATGAATTACGTCAAAATTATTCTTTTGCTAATGACCCGATGCCCTTTGGAAATGGAACAAAACCATTTTTTGGAGAAGAATCATCCAATGTTCGATTAACATTACTTTGGACGCCAACTGAAAATTTAACTGCTAAATTAAAATATCAATATTCAAAATATGAAAATGACGGTGGTGGAACTATGTTCCAAGAAGAGTGGTGTGCTGATGGACTTGGTAATCCTCTCGCTCACCAGGCAACTGGTGTACCAGGCGCTGCTGCTGCCTTCACAACTAGACAAGGTGTTGATGATTGCGTTGTTAACGGTAATACTTCTAAAATAAATTTAGAACCTGGACTAAGAGCTGGTCTTCCCTATGGTTATGAAGATGGTGAACCAGGGTTAAATCAAGAAACAGATATGGTTTCTCTTGAAATTAATTGGGATATTAACGATAGACTTGCATTAACATCTGTTACAAGTTTAGTTGAATTAGATCATGATGAATTGGATGATTATAGTTATGGCGCAGGTGTTTATGGTGGACTTCACAGAAACGTGTATGAACACACTTCCCAAGAATTTAGATTAGCCAGTGACTTTGAGGGCGCAATAAATTTTCAAGCTGGTCTATTCCTTCAAGAAATAGAACAAAGATTTGATGCCCATCAATATGCATTTAATCTTCCTATTACACCAAATATTTTTGGTCCAGCTCTTGGTTTTTTTGGTGATTTCGACGTAACAGCTCCTTTAGTTGGTCCAGACCCTGCAACAGGAAATATGTATGATTACAATAAAGACCATTATCTTGATACAGATGTAATGTCAGCTTTCATGGCCATATATCTTGATATAAGTGATAGAACCGAGCTGTCAGTTGGTGCTAGATATACTGAAGAAGAAAAAAGTGGTTATATAAAAATACCATATATTCATGCTGCAGCTGCCGCATTTGGATTTGGAGCTCCTCCTCTTATCGAGGGATTAGAGTTTGAGGATAATAATTTATCCCCTGAGATTGCTCTAAATTATTATGTCACTGATAATACAAGTGTATATGTTGCCTGGAAAAGAGCATTTAAATCTGGAGGTATTGATAACAGCGCATTACCTACTGCCTCAATTAACCCTTTATCTCCAACATTTGAGGGTTTTGATGCATTAATTTACGAATCTGAAGAAGCCGAAGGATTTGAAATAGGTTTAAAATCAAACCTTCTTGATAACAGTTTAAGAATAAATGCTACTTATTATTTCTATGAGTACACCGACCTTCAAGTTCAACTTTTTGATGCTAATATCATTCAATTTAGCACATTTAATGCTGGCGCAGTTGAGACTGAAGGTTTTGAAGCTGATATGCTATGGTATACAGACGTCGAGGGTTTAACTTTAAGAGGTCAATTTGCATGGACTGATGCTACAAATACTGGTGATTTTTTCAATACTAGTGGTGTAAATTTAAGAGGAAGTGAGAGATCCTATAGTCCTGAATTTGCAGGCTCTCTTGGCTTTAGCTTCGACGCTGGTTTAGGTGCTGGTTGGAGAGTCAACTTATCATCAGATGCAAGATACAGTGATGATTATGGTTGGGGAGTGTACAAAAATTCCCCTAGACAAGACTCTTTCTGGATGAATGATGCTGCTATTAGCATATATTCTGATGACGGAAAACACTCAATTAATCTTATTGGAAGAAATCTTGGCGATGAAATTGTTATTGTCACAGGTGGTTCTACTCCAGGAAGAATTGGGACTCGTACAGACCCAGGATTAGAAGCTGCACTTCTACAGGATCAAAATGTTACAACTCAACAAGGTAGGACTGTAACATTGCAATATAAGTATAAAATGTAATTTTAAAATTAATACTTTAATTAAAAGGGCTATTTTATAGCCCTTTTTTTATTGCTTTATATAAGTTGATAATATCAAATAAATTATAGGGAGGGTATTATGGAAGAAATGGAACAAAAACCTGACGAAGAGACAAAAAATTATATATTTAATCAGACAATGCTTAGAATAAAAAATCCAAGCAAATCACTAAATTTTTATACTAATATTTTAGGAATGACATTGTTAAAAAAAATTGATTTTCCTGAATTCAAATTTTCTTTATTTTTTTTAGCTTATTTAAGACCAGATGATGATCCTGTACCAGAAAATAAAAATGATAGATTTGAATATACTTTAAAACAGAAGGCCGTTTTAGAACTTACACATAACTGGGAAACTGAAAAAGATAAAAATTTTGCATATCACGATGGAAATTCTGATCCAAGAGGTTTTGGTCATATTGGAATTACTGTACCAGATGTATACGAGGCTTGTTCTAGATTTGAAAAAATGAATATTGAGTTCCAAAAAAGACCTGATGACGGAAATATGAAAGGGCTAGCTTTTATAAAAGATCCTGATGGATATTGGATTGAAATATTGTCTGCTAGAGGTTTATCAAATACTATTTAAAAAAAGGAAAAAAAATGTCTGTATTAAATTTATTTAATTTAGAAGGTGAAGTTGCGGTTGTAACTGGTGCTGGTAAAGGTATAGGAAAAGGTATAGCAATTGCATTAGCTGAGGCTGGTGCTGATCTTGTATTGGCTTCACGCAGTGAAGATCAATTAAAAGATGTCGCTAAAAAAATTGAAACAATAGGCAGAGAGGCGCTTGTGGTTCCAACAAATGTAACAGACATAGACTCTATGGAAAACCTAGGAAAAAAAACTACTGATAAGTTTGGCAAACTGTCCATATGGGTCAATAATGCAGGTGGTCTTCCTGACGGAACACCTCGTTACCTTACTAAAACCTCCCCTGATCAATTTAATGCACAGTTAGACTTAAATATCAAAGCTGCATGGTCAGGATGCGTTGTTGCCGCCAAGCACATGAGTGAAAAAGGAGGGTCTATAATAAATATTTCATCCACCTCCTCTAAAAATATGGGTCCAAATATAAAAAATGGCCCGTATGGAGCATCCAAAGCTGCAATAAATAGTTTAACTGCAACTTTCTCAATTGAGCTTGCCCCTAATATTAGAGTTAACGCTGTTGCTCCAGGTCCGATACCTACAGAGAATTTTGTAGATTCCATGAAAATGAATACCCCTGAAAGAGAAGAACAATTAAAAAAAATGATCAATATTCCACTTAAGAGATGGGGTAAACCTGAGGATATAGGAGCTGCTGTTGTTTTTATGGCATCTCCAGCATCTGGGTGGGTTACAGGGCAATGCCTTTTTGTTTCAGGAGGATTGTAATAAATGTTATTGAGCCGGTATTTGGAGTTTTACTATAAGCCCTTTTGGTTTTGCATCTAGTAGATCAATAGTACCATTATGAAACTTTATCATTGAAGCAACTAAGCTTAAACCTAAACCAGTACCAGTTGTATTTCTACTTGTATCCAATCTTACAAACCTATCCAAAACTTTTTCTTTATCTTTTTCTTGAATTCCAGGTCCAGTATCAGATACCCAAATTATAATATTATCTTTGTCCTTTTTTGAGCCAACATTAACTATATTATTATCTGATCCATATTTAATTGAATTATCAATAAGGTTAGAAATAGCCTGTGATAAGAGATTCTTATTACCTGCGAGATACAAATCTATTTTGCATTCATTATTTAAAACTATGCCTTTCTCCTCAGATAAGGGTTCCCATAAGTCAATAATATCCTCTATTAAATTTTTAATATTAATTTTTTCTTTTTTAAGTGATACAGATCCAGAGTCTACTCTTGATATAGCAAGTAAAGAATTGAATGTATTAATAACACCATCAACATCTTCAATTACCTCTTTTAAAGTCTCTCTATAGCTTTCTAAATTAGGGTTTGACATTAGAGTTACTTCTAAATTTGTTCTTATTTTATTAAGAGGTGTCCTTAAATCATGGGCAATATTATCACTTACACCTTTCATTCCAATCATTAGCTTATTAAGTCTATCAAGCATGTTGTTAAGGTTAAGCGATAATTGATTTAGCTCATCATTATTAGATGATGTTGGCAATCGCATTGAAAGATCGCCATCCATTATTTCTAAACTTGTTTTATTTATTGCGGAAATTCTATTTAAAAAATTTCTACTTAAAACATACCCGCCTAATAATCCCAGAAAAATAATTAATAAGGATGTGCTTAAAATAGTATTAAAAAAACGCTCTTTAAGATAATTTTCATAGCTTACATCTCTTCCAACAATTAGATTATATTTATTCCTTACTATGAATTCTTTTCCTCTAAAGTAATACTTCCTTATAATTTCTCCGTTGATATTTTTCTTTTCAAATGAAAATAATACGCCACCCTCATCAAGTCTTTTTAAATTCCATAGGGAATCAGTATCTGAAAAATTACCGGCAATAAATTTATTATTAGAGTCTCTTAAAATATATAAATTTGGATTTGGTGTTCTTGAAAGATATTGAATTTCTCTTATTAAACCAACCTCTTTGTATCTTTTATAAACTTGACTGAGTCTTGTGCTCTCCTGAATAATTTCATCGTCAACTTTCATCTGAAAATCTCTTGAAGTTGACCAGTATAAATAAAATGCTACTAATCCAATAGAAAGGGTAAGCAGAATAATATAAATGAATATTATACGGAAACTTGTTAAACGAAATAAATCAATCATCACTTCTTAGAGCATATCCAGCCCCTCTTTCAGTAAATAACATTTCTTTCCCATCAAATGGTTTGTCAATTTTAGAACGCAATCTTGAAATATGAACATCAATAACATTTGTCTGAGGATCGAAATGATACTCCCAAACACCCTCAAGTAACATTGTTCTTGTAACAACTTGATTGGATCGCTTCATTAAAAATTCAAGCAATCTAAACTCTCTAGGCTGAAGATCTATCTCAACTCCTTGACGATGAACTTGTCGAGTTAGTAAATTCATAGATAAACTGCCTACTTTAATGGAAGTTTCCTTTACTTCAGGATTTGTTCTTCTGTGAAGTACCTCTATTCTTGCTAATAATTCTGAGAAGGAGAAAGGTTTTGCTAAATAATCATCTGCGCCTGCCTTGAGACCTAAAACTTTCTCATCGACCTCTCCCAATGCTGATAAAATTAATATTGGAGTATCAATATCTTCTTTTCTTATTCTACCAATAAGCGATAATCCGTCTAATTTAGGCAACATTCTGTCAACAACAATTACATCAAACTTTAATGTTAATGCTAGTTGCTCGCCTTCTTCACCATCAGAGGCATGGTCTACTACATGACCACTTTCTTTTAATCCTTTTATTAAATACTTAGCCGCATTAATATCATCTTCAATAAGTAAAATGTGCATTTTATTCTCCACCTACAGAATAATCTATATATTTAAGAAAAGTTAGAGATTAATTTGACTGTACCTGAAATTTTTTTGGGGAGCTATAGTTTTCAAATACAGTCAAATATTTTAACAAATACATATTGCGTTATTGTTTTTTACCAATACATTTCTATATTATTAATTTTTCGTAATGTTTTATAAGAGGTTTGAATTGAAAATTTTAAAAAATATAAGAGTTTTAGATTTTGGAAGATATATTGCAGGTCCATACTGTGGAGCGCTGCTTGGTGACCTAGGTGCCGAAGTAATAAGAGTTGAAAGATTAGATGGATCAGAGGATAGATTCATTCATCCTTTAAAGGATGAAGGTGGTGAAGGTGCAATGTTTATGCAAATGAATCGTAATAAAAAAGGAATGACATTAAATCCAACAAAAGAGGGTTCAGCAACTATAGTAGAGAAATTAATCAAATCGGCAGATATAGTAATAGCTAATCTTCCACCTCAAACACTCAAAAGAATGGGTATAGACTATGAAACAATTTCAAAATATAACCCCGGTATAATACTTACAACTGTTTCAGCTTTTGGTGCAGGAGGCCCATACTCAGAGAGAGTTGGGTTTGATGGAGTTGGTCAAGCAATGTCAGGTGCAGCATATCTAACTGGAAACGAGAGTGAACCTGTTAAAGCATACTCACCATATATAGACTATGGTACAGCTTCGCTGACTGCGATGGGAACCTTAGCTGCAATAATTGAGAGAAACGAAACTGGAAAAGGTCAAATTGTTGAAGGTGCTCTTTTTGCAACTTCTCTTGCATTTATGAATACACATTTAATTGAACAGTCAATTACAAAAAAGAATAGAAAAGCGATTGGAAATAGAAGTCCTTATGCAGGTCCTGTTGATATGGTTGAAACAAAAGATGGATGGATAGTTGTTCAAGTTTTGGGCAATACTCTATTTAAAAGATGGGCAAACCTTGTAGGTGCAGAAGATTTATTAAATGACGATAGATTTTCAACTGATATTAATAGAGGAATAAATGCAGAAATCTTGAGTAAAAAAACAAGTGACTGGGCATTGCAATACACAAATAAAGAGGCATTAAATCTATTAGCAAATGCAAGTGTTCCTGCTGGCCCTGTTAATAATTTGCAAGAGACTTTGGATGATCCTCATGTGAAAGCTATGAATTTTTTTCAAGATCTTGAATATCCAGGTATACCAGGCAAATCTCCAGTAATGGGGCTTCCAGTAAAATTGTCTAACTCAGATAATACTATTGAGAGAAGGCCGCCAATTTTAGGAGAGCATACTGAAGAGATTTTAATTGATTTAGGCTTTACCAAAGATGAAATTAATAAATTTAGAGAAAAAAGAATTATTTAAAAACCTATAAATTCTGAAAACTCTTTAACATCAGCCCTAGAACTCCTAAATTGGTTAATAGGATTTTCTGGATCAGCATATCCAACACCCATACCGCAAAAAAGCATAAGCTCATTAGGAATTTTTAAAAAATCACCAACGGATTTGTACCAGATTGCCCATGCTTCTTGTGGAGCAGTATGCAAACCCTCCTCTCTTGCTAGTAACATAATTGATTGTATGAACATTCCAAGATCTGACCATTGACCTTCTTGCATTTCCCTATCAATTGCAAAAAAGAGAGCAACTGGTGCGTCAAAAAATTCAAAATTTTTCATAAATTGTTTAATTCTTCCAACTTTATCATCTCTTGAAACATTTATTGCTTTATACATACCCTCTCCAACATCTTTTCTTCTTTTTTCATAAGGATCTTTTAAATTAGGAGGATAAATTTTATACTCCGTACCCTCTCCTCTAGGATTCTTTGCGGCTTTAATTTGTATCTCTTCTTTAAAACTTTTAAGAGGGTCACCTGAAACAGCCCAGACTCTCCATGGTTGAAGATTACCACCCGATGGAGCTCTTCTAGCCTTATCAAGTATGTTAAAAATAACTTCTTTTTTTATTTCAGTGCTTTTAAAAGCCCTACAGGTTAATCTTGTATCTAAAGCTTCACTGACAGTTTCTGATTTTTTGTAAATATCTCTCATTTTAACTCCAAATTAACTTTTACTTAAATCCCACCTTTTAAGTAATATTTTCTCTAATAATGACATGATTAAAAATAAAATAACCCCTAGAAGGACCAAAAGGATTAATGATGCAAATAATTTTGGGACATCAAGACGATTTCCCGCCTCAATAATTCTCCATGCCAAACCGGTTGAAGTTCCCGAACCAGCAACAAACTCTGCTACAACTGATCCAATTAATGCTAAACCAATGGATGTTTTCATACCTGTAAGAATAAATGGTAAAGCGTAAGGCAACTGAAGCTTAAATAATCTCTGAAATCTATTTGCTTCATATAAACTAAATAATTCACTAAGATTTTTTTCAACTGATCGAATTCCAAGATTCGCATTTGCTAAAACTGGAAAAAACGCAACAATAACTGCTAAAATTAAAATAGCGTATTCAGCATTATCAAGCCCAACCCAAATTAATATTAGAGGGGCAATTGCTACTACAGGAGTAACTTGAAAAATAACTGCAATAGGATAAAGAGATAATTCAATTATTTTAGATTGAGAGAACAATATAGCTATAAAAATGGCTAATAAGGAAGCTATCATAAAAGCAAAAAAAGTTATTCGAAATGTAATGAAGGTTGATCTCAATAAATCACTGTAATTTAGAAGAAAAGAAGCAAAAATATCAGTAGGTGCAGGAAGAATATATTTTGGTATATTTTGAAAATTAACTATCAATTCCCATGCGCAAAGTAACAAAAGAAATGTAATAATAGGAGCCAAAAAGGACAAATAACGTTTTATCATTCTTTGTTCTCCTTTTTAAGAATATCTGATAAATAATTTATCTTTGAAAAGAATTCACTACTAGGTTGACCATCATCTCTTAATTTTTTTTTAATAATGATAACATCATCTAAAATCTTTCCTGGACTTGATGATATTACTAGAACTCTCTCAGCTAAATAAACAGCCTCCGTTACCGAATGAGTAACAAACAAAATAGTTAAATTATTTTTTTCCCATATATCTAATAAATCATCTTCGAGTTTATTTCTTGAAACCTCATCAAGAGCTGCAAAAGGTTCATCCATTAATAATAATGAACAGTCTTGAATCATTGCCCTTGCAATTGAAACCCTCATTTTTTGACCACCTGAAAGTTGATTTGGTAAAGAATTTTCTTTGCCTTTTAAGCCTACCCTAGATAACCAAAAGTATGCTTTTTCCTTTGATATTTTTTTATTTTTAGATGTGAGTTCAGCTGGAAGAAGAACATTATCAATAACAGATCTCCATGGAAGAAGTGTTGGATCTTGAAAAACAAAACCAATATTTGGTTTTTCATTATTTAAATACTCGACTTTTCCTGAAGTGGGTTTAATCAAGTCTGATGCTAACCTTAATAAGGTTGATTTACCTGCTCCTGAAGATCCCAAAATTGAGACAAAACTATTTTTTTTTATATCTAAACTTAAAGGACCAAGAATTGGCGTATCATATTCCTTGTAAATCTTATTAAATTTTAACATTAATTCCCTTCTTCAATAAAATCTAAAGTATAAGCATCTTTCCAGTTAAGATCTTTTTTATAAACACCATTTTCAGACATTATATTGAAAAAATTCTTCCATTTTTCCTCTGACATTTTACCAATATTACTTCCAAGTGATACTTCATTAGATATCATATTATATTCTCTAATTTTTTTAATAGCCTGGTGCAAGACGTCTTCAGTCATTTCACTATTTTCTTTCAATATCAATTTATTTCCTAACGATGGATCTCCATAAATATAATCAATCCATCCCTCAATACTAGCGTCAACAAAATCTTGAACAATTTTTGGATTATTGGTTATCATGGAATTAGAGGCAAGTATCATTGCTCCATAACTTGGATAACCATAATCAGCCATTAAAAAAACTTTGGGTTGTTCTCCGGTGACTTGTTCAAATAGATAGGGTTCAGACGTTAAGTAACCTTGTTGAATAGAGGATGTATCTCTCAAAAAAGGTGCCAAACTAATGGTTTTTTTTCGAATTTGATTATCTTTAAAACTATATTTTGATTTTAACCATAACCAAAATCCTCCAATACTTGCATCTGCAATCATAATAGGAAGATCCATAATATCTTCAATATTTTCTACATTATTACTCGCATGAGTCATAATTATTTGTGGATCTTTTTGAAAAACAGCCATTACAGCCCTTCCAGGAATATTATTTGCGACCATATTCATTGGGATAAAACTATTTGAGCCCATTCCAAAATCAATAGAATTTGAGGCCAATAACCTTGGAATATTAATATTAGCATTACCTTGAATAATTTTTACATCTAAGCCCTTTTTTAAATATTTTCCAGAAGCTAAAGCTTGATAGAAACCGCCTTGTTCTGCCTGAGCTTTCCAGTCAGTTGCAAAAGTAATTTGCAATAAACCATTATTATTTTCTTTATTTTCATCCTCTGAGCAGGAAGACAAAAAAATTATAAAAATAATAAAATAAATCTTTTTCATAAATTATTCCTCTAATCCGATTAAAATAGTCGGTATATTTAATATTGGATCTTTTAATGTAGATACTAAAGTGCCCTCTTTTCTTCCAATTCTAATTTTAGAGAGTCTAAAGCCATTCTTCAGTAAATCATTGTAGCATTTATTATAATTATCAGTATGCCAACCAATACCAAAATATTTAGAATTTTGCTTAATATCCTGTCCTTCAATAACTTCTAATGTTACACCACCTAACCTAAAAAAAAGCATCCGACCAGCCCATTCTTTAAATGTTTTATCCAAGGCTAACCTAATACTAAGCTTATCCCTAAAAAAATCTTTAATCGTATCAGGAGATTTTGTTTGAATTACTAATTGATTTACTTTGCTCACATTATTTTTTGAATTTTCTCTATTATTTTGGAAATCCATTTCATTACTTATAACTATATTCAAACTTTCGACAGTTTTATTTAATATATTAAAAAAAGAAAATTTTATTTGATCCTTTTTATTTCCTTCAAAACTTGTTTCAATTTTATTGCTTAGTTTTAATTCATTTTTTACAAAATTATTATAATCATTATCAAAATTATCAGAAGAAAAATTTACTCCAAAAATACCTTCACCTTTTTTTTTTAGAAAATTATTAAGGGCTTCAAACCAAACACCATTACTCTTTGGAGAGATTAAGCAAATATTTGTCTTATTTAATCCAAAACTTATTATATGAATACCAAGCTTTTTTGAATGACCAACAAAATCTGGGTTTCTCTTAAAAAAAATAGTAAATTTTTTAGATGTTTCCTCTATATTATTAGTTGCAAGAAAAATATTTTGTACTCGAGTAAGCATTTTAAATATAATAATACATTAATTAAATTTATTAACGCTTTTTCTTTAATTAAAATATTGCAATTGCTAGAATATAAGGATGCATATTTCAGATATAAATAAATTTAAAAAAATTGTCGGTAATAAAAATGTTATTACTGATAAAAAAGATATGGAAAAATATCTAAAAGAATGGAGAGGTATTTATAATGGAATTGCAGGAGCAATAATTAAACCAAAATCAACTAAAGAAGTATCAAATATAATTAAATATTCTTATAAAAGAAATATTTCATGTATTCCTCAAGGTGGAAATACAGGACTTGTAGGTGGGCAAATACCTTTTAATAAAAATCATATAGTTATCAGTTTAGAGAGACTTTCAAAAATAAGGGAAATTAATTTCATAAATGAGTCAATTACAGTCGAGGCAGGTTTGATTCTCTCTAATCTCCAAAAAATATGTGAAGAAAATAATCTTCTATTCCCATTGTCTCTTGCATCTGAAGGAAGCTGCAGTATTGGTGGGAATATTGCTACAAACGCAGGAGGGGTTTCTGTGCTTCACTATGGAAATACAAGAGAATTAGTTATGGGTCTCGAAATAGTTTTACCAAATGGATCTATTGTTAATAATTTAAAGACACTCATAAAAGATAATACAGGCTATTCTCTAAAAGATTTATTTGTTGGATCCGAAGGAACACTTGGAGTTATAACAGCAGCAACACTCAAAATTTTTCCAAAACCAAAAAAAATCCATACAGCGCTTATTTCAATAAACTCTCCTAAAGAGTCTATTAAAATTTTAAATTATATAAAAAATAATTTTTCAATCCCTCTTACAGCATTTGAATTAATGAATAACTTTTCTATAGAACTTGTCAAAAAACATATGAATGATGCTTTTATACCTATTAAAAAATTTGAATGGTTGATTTTAGTTGAATTTTCTTCACTTGAAGCATCAAGAGATGAAAAAGATAAAATTGAAAATATTCTTAATAAAATTTTAAACCAAAACCTTGCAAAAGATATTTTTATTGCACAATCACTCAAGCAAACAAGAAATATGTGGAATATAAGAGAAAGTATTTCGGAAGCCCAAAAAAAAGAAGGCGGTAGCATTAAAAATGATATATCAATTCCAATTGAAGATATAAGTAAATTTATTAATAGTGCTATTAAAATATCAAAAGAAGAAATACCTGGTTCAAGATGTGTAGTTTTTGGTCATATTGGAGACGGTAATATTCATTTCAATATATCTCAGCCAGTAAAGGCAAATAAAGATAAATTTCTAAAAAAAGAGAGAAATCTAAGAAAAAAAATTATTAATCTAACTCTTGATTTAAAAGGGTCCATTAGCGCTGAGCACGGTATAGGTTTAACAAGGAAAAATGATTTAAAAAAGTATAAGAAAAAGGATGTAGAAGTATTCAAATCAATTAAAAAATCTTTTGATCCAAAAAATATTATGAATCCTGGAAAAATTATTGATATTTAAATTATATTTTTAATAGGAATACCAGGTGAATATTTTGATTGTCTTATAGTTAATGAGGTTTTAACACTAGCTACATTTGGTGCAGATGTAAGCTCTTTTGTAAGAAAAATCTGAAAAGCAGATAAGTCAGGTGCAACACATTTTAATATAAAGTCTATTTCACCGTTCAGCATATGACATTCTCTTACATAATCAAGTGAGTTAACTCTATCTTCAAAAGCCTTTAAATCAGCTTCAGCTTGATTATGCAAACCAACCATAGCAAAAACAGTAACTTGAAAGCCTAACTTTTCCGCTGATAAATCAGCATGGTAACCTTTTATAAACCCCTTTTCTTCTAACGATCTTACTCTTCTTAAACAAGGTGGAGCTGATAAATCAACTTTCTCAGCAAGATCAACATTTGTAACCCTTCCATCTTCCTGAAGTATTTTTAAAATTTTTTCATCAATTTTATCTAAATTATCTCGTTTCATATAAATTATGTTATACATTGTGTATTAAACACGCAAGATTATTACAAGGAATTAATTAATGACAGAAAAAAAATCTATTAATTGTTGGATTATTTCTTCCGGCTTAATTGGTTCTGAAAATCAATGTATTGGTCTTGCTGAGGAGTTAAATTTTAACTATGAGATAAAAAAAATTAATCCTGGAAAAATTTTATCCCTTACAGCACCATATGGTAAGCCAAGAAAAGTAAGTAACTTTATTGAGCCCTGGCCAAAATTTATTATTGGAGCAGGTAGGAAAACAATACCATATATGAAATATTTAAAATCTAAACTAAGAGATGATATTTTTACTATATTTCTCCAAAATCCGAAAATTAAAACAAGTAATTTTGATTTTGTATGGGCTCCGCTTCATGATGAAATAAAAGGGGCAAATACTTTTTCAACCTTATTATCACCAGGAAGGATCTCTCATGACTTGATAACTAGAGAACTTACTAGATGGAATGATAATTTTTCATTTCTTCCAAAACCTTTTTTAACAATCTTAATAGGGGGTAAAACAAAAGCATTTAGCTTTAAAAAAGAAGAGTGTCTCTATATCTTAAAAACAATATCCAAATCTATTGAAGATGGTTGGACACCATTAATTTCAACTTCTCGAAGAACTCCTCAATTTTTAAAAAAGGAAATTAAAGATATTGTTAAAAATATTCCTCATTATTATTATGATAATATTGGAGATAACCCTTATTATGCATTCCTAGGTGCTTCAAATGTAGCATTGGTAACCCCTGATTCTGTAAATATGATAAGCGAAACGATTACAGCCAACCTATCAACCTATATTTTTGATCTAAAGTGCAGATCTAAAAGAATAAATAAGTTTTTAAGAAAATTAGAGGAAGAAAATTTTGTAAAAAAAATTAATGGAAAAATTAATGAATTTCACTTCAAAGAGAATAATGCCACAAAAGAAATAGCTGATCATTTAGTAAAATTAATATAGATTTATGTTGTTTTGAAAGATATAGAATCTTCTATAATAACTTTATCTATGAAAGGAAAGAAATGTCTAATATTAATCATTCTAAGATACTAATCTTAGGTTCTGGACCAGCAGGTTATACAGCAGCAATTTATACCTCGAGAGCTATGCTAGATCCAGTTTTGTTAACTGGAATTGAACCTGGCGGGCAAATGACAATTACAACAGATGTTGAAAATTACCCAGGTTTTTCCGATGTTATTCAAGGGCCTTGGTTAATGGAGCAAATGCGCGATCAAGCTGAAAAAGTAGGAACAAAAATAATTTTAGATACAATAATTGATGTAGACTTATCTGTTAGACCGTTCATTTTATCATCAGACTCAGATAAAAAATATTCATGCGATGCTTTGATAATTTCAACTGGAGCTCAAGCACGTTGGCTGGGTCTTGAGTCGGAAGACAAATTTAAAGGTTATGGCGTATCTGCATGCGCTACATGTGATGGTTTTTTCTATAAAGATAAAAAAGTAATGGTTGTAGGTGGAGGAAATACTGCAGTAGAGGAAGCTTTATTCCTTACAAATTTTGCTTCTGAGGTAGTATTAGTTCACAGGCGAGATGAGTTGAGGGCTGAAAAAATTCTTCAAAATAAACTTTTTAATCATCCTAAAATTTCAACAATCTGGGACTCTGAGGTTAAGGAAATAATTGGTGAAGATAATCCGCCAAGCGTAAATAGTGTTTTACTAAAAAATGTAAAAAATAACAGCGAGGATAAAATTATGATAGATGGGGTTTTTATTGCTATTGGTCATAGTCCTTCATCATCAATCTTCAAAGATAAATTAGAAATAAATAAAAATGGCTATATAATTACAGAGCCTGACTCTACCTTAACATCTGTTGAAGGAGTATTTGCTGCTGGTGATGTTACAGATGAAAAATATAGGCAGGCAGTAACAGCTGCAGGTTTAGGATGTATGGCAGCTATAGAGGCTGAGAATTATCTATCTTCCAAAGAGTAACGACTATCTTAAAGCTTCAGATGGTGAATTTAAAATCTGACTTTCAAGGTTAGGGCTAACCTTTTCAACATCTCTCATTTCAGAATCAATCACCTCTCGAATATTTGGAATTGCCTCAGCCACGTCCGAACCTGTCATTAAATTAATTTCTGATACACTGAATTCATCAGTTTTATTCTGTCCGAATAAAATTGATTGCAATTGTCTGTTTGGTTGCTGGGGATTAGGGCGTATTTCGCCCTCGGCTGGAGGTCTAAGGTTATATTCAGGAGGAACAATTAACGCAGGCTTTGTTAAAATTGTAAACTCATCTGGTGGTAGTTTATTTGTTCCTAAAACATCTGCCAGTTCACTGCCGCAACTGGACAAGAAAGAAATATTAAAAAAGATAAAAATAAAACTAAAAAATCTTGTAAACATCATTTCCCCACTACTTTTTTACAAAAGACTCTCTAGTAAGATCAACTAAAACCATCAAGCCTCCTAGAACAATAGCAATATCAGCTATATTAAATACATACCAGTAATAATCAAAAACATGAAGTGAAATAAAATCAATAACTTTACCATAAACAAGTCTATCAAAAACATTACCTATAGCTCCACCAATCATGACAAAAAGCGATATTATCGTTAGTTTTGAGGATGATTTTGTTGACCAGTAATATAGGTAAAAAATAACTAATATAGATAGAATAGAGAGTATCCAGCGTTGAATATCATCGCCATTTGATAAAATACCGAAACTAATACCAGGATTTAAAACCAATATGAAGTCAAGAAATGGAGTTATGTAAACTCTTCCTTTTAATCCTAAATCATAATAATTAATTAAAAGATATTTACTGGAAAAATCCAAAAGAAAAATAAAGATTGATAATATAATAAAACTATAGTTACTTAATTTTTTATTTATCACTAATTTCTCTCATAACATTTGCATCACGAATACTTAGATCTGGATAATCAGGATCTGTTCCAACCTCAGGTAATATTTTCCATGATCTGTTACACTTTTTTCCCTCTGCGACAGAGCATAAAACCGAAACTATATTATTTTCAGATAATCTAAATGCATTTTTTGGTCCTTCACCCTCTGAGATTTTTGCTTGAGATGTAATAAATACTTCAGCTAAATCAATATTTTTAAAAATCTCTAAATATTCATCACTTGATATGAATACATTTGGAAAAGCTTCTAGACTTGACCCTATTCTTTTTTCTTTTCTTTCTAATTCAATAGCTCCGGTTACAACTTTTCTTACAGAGCGTATCTTTTCCCATTTTTCAAAAAGTTCAATATTAAACCACTTATTGTTTGTCTCTAAAAACTCTAACTCGTGAACACTTTTATCATAGCCAGAAAAACGAGACTGTAATACCTCCTCACAAGTGAAACATAATATAGGAGAAAACCAACGAATAAGATAATTGAACAAAATATCTAATACTGTTCTGGTAGATCTTCTTGATATGTTATTAAGGCTATTGCAATAAAGAGAGTCTTTTCTAATATCAAAATAGAATGACGAAAGATCTAAATTTGAAAAATTAAGAAGAGTTTGAAATACAACCTTAAGATCATACTCATTATAACCTTTTTTAATTTTCTCATCGATTACTTTTAGCTTGTGAAGCATATATTTTTCAAGTTCAGGCATATCTTCATACGAAACAATTTCCTTTTTACTAAAATCATGAAGATTTCCCAAAAGGAATCGGAATGTATTTCTTATTTTTCTGTATGACTCTACATTTGCTTTCATTATTTCCTGACCAATTCTTAAATCTTCAGTAAAATCAGATGACACTACCCATAATCTAACTACATCTGCTCCATACTGATTAATGAGGTCGTCAGGAAGAATAACATTTCCAACAGATTTTGACATTTTCCTTCCATCCTTATCCATCACAAATCCGTGTGTTAAAACTTGTTCAAAAGGAGCCATACCTCTTGTTCCACATGACTCAAGTAAAGATGACTGAAACCATCCTCGGTGTTGATCTGACCCCTCCAAGTAAAGATTTGCTGGTGATGATAAATTCTCGTCATTTTCTAAAACAAACGCATGTGTTGAACCAGAATCAAACCAAACATCCAGAATATCATTAACTTTTTCCCAATCGTTGGAATTGTAATTATCACCTAAAAACTCTGATGAACTTTTACTAAACCAAGAGTCTGAACCATTTTTTCTGAATGAATCTGCAATTCTTTTATTAACTTCTTTATCCTTTAAAGGTTCTCCAGTTTTCTTATTAACAAAAATAGATAAAGGTACACCCCAAGCCCTTTGCCTTGAGACAACCCAATCAGGTCTTGATTCAACCATTGCTTTAATTCTATTTTTACCTTTTTCCGGTATCCAATGAACATCATCAATTGCCCTAAGAGATTTTTTTCTTAACCCATTTGTTTCCATTGAAATAAACCATTGAGGGGTATTTCTAAAAATTAATGGAGATTTTGAACGCCAACTATGAGGGTATTGATGCCTTAACTTTCCTTTACCCAATAAATTATCCGATTTTATTAACTCTGAAATAACCGCTCCCGTAGCATCGCCCAAGGATCCATCATCATTATAAACTTTTTTGCCTGCAAAAATCTCAACATTTTCAAGATAATAACCTTCATCATCTAGTATGAAAGGCGGCTTAATACCATTCTTAACCGCAAGCTCGTAATCATCTTGACCGTGACTAGGGGCTATATGAACAAAACCAGTGCCAGCATCTTCAGTTAAAAAATCGCCTTCTAACAGGGGTACATCAAAATTATAACCACTTTCCTTAAATGGATGGCTACAGATTAAACCTTCAGGTGATTTTAATGATTTCAATAAATTTAATTTTATTTTAGCTGCTTTTTCTACATTTTCCTGCATAGCTTTATTTATAATTATTTTTTTACCAACCGATGCAATACTACCTTCTTCAGTTGAAGAAACCTCAAATAAACCATATTTAAATTGGGATGAAAATGCTATGGCTCTATTGGCCGGAATAGTCCAAGGGGTTGTAGTCCAAATTAAAATACTTGCATCACTTAAGTCCTTATCACCTTTTAAAACTGGAAAGCTGACCCATATCGTAGGAGATGCATGTTCAAGATATTCAACCTCAGCTTCTGCCAATGCTGTTTTTTCAACAACAGACCACATCACTGGTTTTGAACCCATGTATAAGTCTCCATTCATTAAGAACTTATGAAACTCTTCAACAATAGCTGCCTCAGAGGAAAACTCCATTGTTGTATATGGATTGTCCCAATTACCTAAGACACCTAATCTCATAAATTGTTCTTTTTGAATATTTATCCATTTTTTCGCAAAAGCCCTGCATTCAGCTCGAAAATCGTTGATTGGTATATCTTCTTTTACCTTATTAGCCTCCCTGAATAATTCCTCTACTTTCCACTCAATAGGTAATCCATGACAATCCCAGCCAGGTCTATACTCCGCATCAAATCCCTGTAATTGCTTAGACCGAACAATAACATCCTTTAAGATTTTATTTAGAGCAGTACCCATGTGTAAATTTCCATTGGCGTATGGCGGTCCATCATGTAAAACAAACTTTTTTCTGCCTTTTGACATCTCCCTTACTTTAGAAAATAACTTTTCTTTATTCCATTTTTCTAAAAGATTAGGCTCTTTTTCTGGAAGGCTTGCTCGCATAGGTAGATCTGTTTTTGGCAGTAACAGCGTATTTCTATAGTCTATATTATTTTTATTTTCTAAAGACATAACTTTTCCATTTAAGGCTCAACTTATAAAATTATAAACTCAATAAATCTTTTGCTATATTTATATCAAGCTGAATCTGT
>CEVF01130602.1_pt1 | contig 18958 bp, 19 predicted proteins | sample 356441 | NCBI WGS metagenome assembly CEVF01 (sample SAMEA2622765, study PRJEB7988) | marine metagenome | biome: marine biome (ENVO:00000447); feature: surface water layer (ENVO:00002042); material: "saline water (ENVO:00002010), including plankton (ENVO:xxxxxxxx)" | depth 5 m | reverse complement strand
TACCACCACCCACCATACCACCGATCCCAATGGAGATTGCTTCAGTGAGTCTGATTTTTTTGCTCATGGCTTGTTTTGTCCGGTTGCTAGATCAACTGAAATTGATACCTACATAATATCCTTCGCTTCCCCTGACATTGAAAACTGTATTGTCCTCAAAAATAAGGTACTGCCCTTTAATTCCTTTGAGAATGCCCTTATAACTTGGTGTTTTGTCCAAGTTGAGACTTTTTACCTTTTCAGGATATTTTAAAACGGGAAATTCCAAATGGGTTTCTTCTTTGTCATCCAAATAATAGTCTATGACCTCGTCCGGAATACTGGCCTTTAATTTGTTCCGCCATTCCACCAAATCCACGTCTTGGATATCATTTTGCAACATTTTTCTCCAACTTGTCTTGTCGCTCACATGCTCTTTTAGGGCAACTTCCGTAATGCCGGCCAAATAGCGGTTGGGAACTTCCACGATTTCAATGGCTTCGTGGGCACCTTGGTCGATCCATCGTGTGGGAATTTGGGATTTTCGGGTAACACCGACCTTTATGTCACTGGAATTCGCCAAATAAACGATATGTGGCTGTAACTGCATTTTTTTTTCAAACTCAAGGTCACGGTCTTCCTTGCCCAAATGGGCAGTGCTCAATTCCGGTCTCATTATCCAATCGCCCGCACGGGGTGTTTCAAAAAAGCACGACTTACAAAATCCCTGTCTATATATAGGTTTGTCCTCTCCACAGTTCAGACATTGATATTTGATGAAATCTATCTGAAGTTCTTTGTTCAGACCTTGGTTCATGTTGATGAAATCGTTTTCAAAAACCAAATAATATTGAATGGGATTACCTATTTCCGTTTGCATTTTTCTCAGGACTCCTTCGTATAGCATATTGAAATGAATGTGTTTATCTTATTTGAAAATGAGGGCCAGAAAAGCTAATTTAGCAGTTGTACCAACCTAAGTTTCTTTGGTTAAAGATACCTAAAATGCCAATAACAATATTCAACTCCATCGCTTCTTGGTTATTACGTAAGCGCTACCACCAAATAGAACTTTTTTTAAAGTATCCTTTGGATGTACAGGATGAGGTTTTGCACCAACTTTTGGATTTTTCCAAAGACACCATGGTTGGAAAACAATATGGTTTTCAAGATTCGCCCAAGTATGATGAGTTTAGAAACCGAGTGCCCATCGTAACCTATGAAGATATCGCCCCTCTTATTGAACGCACTAGAAGGGGTGAACAAAATCTGTTCTGGCCAACTGCGATAAAATGGTTCGCAAAGAGCAGTGGTACCACCAATGCCAAGAGTAAATTTATCCCGGTCAGTACGGAAGCTTTGGAAGATTGCCACTATAAATCAAGTAAGGACCTGTTGTGCCTATATCTGAACAACAACGAAAACTCCCAGCTTTTTACCGGGAAGGGGCTGCGTTTGGGCGGAAGTAAGGAGCTATACGAGGATAATGGGACTTTTTTTGGCGACCTTTCCGCCATTTTGATTGATAATATGCCGCTTTGGGCCGAATACAGCAGCACACCAAGCAATAAAGTTTCCTTGATGACGGAATGGGAGTCCAAATTGGAAGCCATCATCCAAGAGAGCATACGGGAGAACGTGACCAGTTTGGCAGGGGTGCCTTCCTGGATGTTGGTGTTGCTGAACCAAGTATTGGAAAAAACAGGAAAAACCCATTTGTTCGAGGTGTGGGAAAATCTGGAGGTCTATTTTCATGGAGGGGTGAGTTTTACACCTTATAAAAATCAATATGAAAAACTCCTGCCCAGGAAAAAATTCAATTATTACGAAACTTATAATGCCTCGGAAGGGTTCTTCGCCATCCAAGACCAAAACAATTCTGATGAACTTTTGTTGATGCTGGATTATGGCATTTTTTATGAATTTATCCCTATTGATTCAAATGGGGAGGGAGATCGGGCCATTCCACTTTGGGAAGTGGAGCTAGGAGTCAATTATGCGTTGGTGATCACTACAAATGCCGGACTGTGGCGCTATAAAATTGGCGATACCATCCGATTCACCTCCAAAAATCCATATCGTATCAAAATTACGGGGCGAACCAAACACCATATCAATGTTTTTGGTGAGGAACTGATCATTGAAAATGCAGAGCAGGCACTAAAGCAGATTTGCGAGAAAACCGATGCGGAAATTATGGATTATACCGCTGCACCGATTTTTATGACCGACAAAGAGAAAGGTGCCCACGAATGGATCATAGAATTTAGAAAACCACCGGAAGATATGGCATACTTTACGGAAGTGTTGGATAATGCCCTTAAGTCCCTTAACTCCGATTATGAAGCCAAGCGGTACAATAATATTACCTTGAAGATGCCAAAAGTGCATATTGCCCGTAAAAACTTATTCCATGACTGGCTTAAATCCAAGAACAAATTGGGGGGGCAACATAAGATCCCTAGACTTTCCAATGAGAGGGATTGCATTGAGGAGTTGCTTAGAATGAATGGTTAAGAGGTCCCTTTTTTAGATTTTATAACTTTTATAATGATTTACGAAAACGTTTTCGTAGGTTAAGGCCTTTCGTCGTAAAAACATTTGTTTTGAACAAATAAAAATGGATTTGTGACGTTAAATGATGAAATTCCCCCCGGAGCAATTCCTAAATTAAACACGAAAACCATTAACATCATGTCAGAAAAACTTATTGTAATTTCAGATAAGTGGGGAGCAAAAAAAGGATTATGGATAGCCTCATACTTTGGCTATCTTCAGCAGTACTATGATATTGTCTTTCACGATTGCCAGCAATTGGGGAATGTAGATGTCTCCATTTCATCAGAAGAAAATATAGACAAGGCCTTTGATGAAAAAGGAATAGATAGGGCTGTTTCCAATTTGCTTAAAAAAGAAGTGGAACCAGCACATTATTTGTCATTTGGAACAGGTGCAACGGTTACCTATAAAGCATCGTTAAAGGGTTTGCCCGCCAAATCGATAACGGCAATTTCGGCTATTGGAATTGAAATGGAAGAACAAGTGCCAAATGCCGATGTAAAATTAATCTATGGTGAGTGCGATACATCCAAACCAAGTTTAAAATGGGCCGAAAGGGTTGGGGCAAATATTAAAATTGTTCCCAATTTTGGACATACGCTCTATTCTGACGAAAAAATAATTTCAGAGATCAGTCTGGAACTGCTGGAGAATATCACAAAAAAAGCGGTCTAAGAGACCGCTTTTAGTTTTTTGACCGTTTCGTACGATAATTTTTTCTCGGCGTAATCCTTGGTGACCTTGAACTCGGTCTCATCACTGCTAGGCAATGTGAACATGGCATCGGTGAAAACGGCCTCACATAACGAACGAAGCCCTCTGGCACCAAGCTTATATTCCACTGCTTTTTCCACAATGTAATCCAGTGCCTGATCGGTAATGGTGAATTTAATGTCATCCATGGCAAACAGTTTTTCGTACTGTTTTATGATGGCATTTTTTGGTTCCGTTAAAATGGCCCTTAGCGTTTTTGAGTCCAAAGGATTCATGTGGGTAAGAACTGGAAGTCTTCCTATTATTTCCGGAATAAGTCCAAACTCCTTCAGGTCTTTTGGAATTATATATTGAAGTATATTTTCCTGATCTAGGTTTTCCTCAGCTTTTGAAGCACTGTAACCTACTGCTTGCATGTTCAAGCGTTTGGTTATGATACGTTCAATACCATCAAAAGCACCACCGGCCACAAAAAGGATATTTTCAGTATTGACCTCTATAAATTTTTGATCTGGGTGCTTACGCCCACCTTTGGGTGGAACATTGACCGTGGTTCCTTCCAATAGTTTCAAGAGCCCTTGTTGGACCCCTTCCCCGGAAACATCTCGGGTTATGGAAGGGTTATCGCTTTTACGTGCTATTTTGTCAATTTCATCGATAAAAACAATCCCGCGCTCCGCTTTTTCCAGATTGTAGTCGGCAGCTTGCAACAAACGGGTCAAAATACTCTCTACATCTTCACCAACATACCCGGCCTCTGTTAAAACAGTAGCGTCCACAATGGCGAGGGGTACATTCAGCATTTTGGCGATGGTCTTGGCAATCAGTGTTTTACCTGTACCGGTTTCCCCGACCATGATTATATTGCTCTTTTGGATTTCGATATCCTCGTCTTTGCCTTTGGGCTGCAACAATCTTTTATAGTGGTTGTATACCGCTACGGACATCACTTTTTTCGTCCGTTCCTGTCCAATTACAAAAGTGTCCAGGAAATCATGGATTTCCATGGGTTTTTTTAAGACCAGTTCTGAAGATAAGTCTTGAGTTTTGGTCTGTTTGGACTCTTCGGCTACAATACTATGGGCCTGTTCTATGCATCTATCGCAGATATGTGCATCCAAACCGGCGATCAATAAATTGGTTTCCGGCTTTTTTCTACCACAAAAAGAACATTCCAAATTTTCCTTTGCCATATTATTTTAATCTTCAACCTTCAATAACGTAAAAAAAACAGATATGTTCTACGTTAAATGGTTGTTTTTTAAACAATTGGAGAGTTTTTTATTTTTCTCTCACTAAAACTTCATCAATCATTCCGTACTCTTTGGCTTCCGGTGCCCTCATCCAAAAATCCCGATCACTGTCTTCGTATACCTTTTCAAAGGTTTGCCCAGAGTGTTTGGAAATGATCTCGTACAGCTCATCTTTGATTTTGAGTACTTCTTGTGCGGCAATTTCGATGTCGCTCGCCTGTCCCTGCGCCCCCGATAGTGGTTGGTGGATCATTACCCTGGAATGGGGCAGTCCACTACGCTTGCCCTTGTGTCCTGCACAGAGCAGCACGGCCGCCATGGAAGCCGCAATTCCGGTACAAATGGTGGCCACGTCCGGTTTTATGAACTGCATGGTGTCGTAGATGCCCAGACCGGCATAAACACTTCCGCCAGGGGAGTTGATATATATTTGGATGTCCTTGGACGCATCAGCACTTTCCAAGAAAAGCAACTGTGCCTGTACAATATTTGCTACTTGATCGTTGATTCCGGTCCCCATAAAAATTATCCTGTCCATCATCAATCTGGAGAAAACATCCATGGCAACTGCGTTCAATTGCCTTTCTTCAATGATATTTGGGGTCATGTTCATAGGGTACATGGTACTCATGATCTTATCATAGTACATGCTGTTTATGCCATGGTGCTTTGTAGCGTATTTCTGAAATTCTTTTCCGTAATCCATAGGATTTGACTCGATTTATCTTAAAAAAAAGGTGCCGAAAAATTTGCTTTTCGGCACCGTAAAGATACTTAATTTTCTTTTAGCGAAGCCTTAGCTGTATGCTTCCTTGATGAAGTCTTCATAAGACACTTCCTTAACCTTAAGGTTGGCCTTTTCTTTATATAGATTCAAAAGTTTTTGGCTCATCAACTGTTCTGATAGTCTTTTGACCTCGTCTTGATTGCTCATAACCCTTGCGGCGATACCTTCAAGCTCTTCATCTTTAGGGTCCATATGGCCGTATTGTGCCATTTGTGACTTGATGAATCCTTTGGCAAATTCTTTCAGTTCGTCGAATTGTACTTGAAGTTCGTTTTCTTGAATGATCTTGCCTTCGATCAATTGATAACGCAGTCCTTTTTCCGATTTTTCGAATTCTTCTTTGGCCTCATCTTCTGTAAGTGGGTTTTCCCCACTGATTTGGATCCATTTTTTCAAAAACTCGGCAGGAAGTTCGAATTTGGTCTCTTCTATCAATTTTTCAGTGATATCGTTCAACAATTTTTGATCGGATTGTTGTTCGAATTGTTTTTCTGAATCTTCTTTGATTTTGTCTTTAAGTTCTTGTTCCGAAGTAACCTTGCCTTCACCGAACAATTTATCAAAGAGTTCTTGGTTCAAGGCAGCTGGCTCACGTTGGTTGACTTCTTCAATGGTGAAGTTTACATCAACTTTTAAACCGTCTGCTTTGTCCTGGGCGATTCCCAAAGCACTTGATAGGAGGTAGTCTTCTTTAAAAAGTCCTTTTGTGGAAAGGGTAACGGTGTCACCGACCTTTTTCCCGACCAAGGCATCAATTGCTTTTTTGCTTTTGATCTTGTCCATTTCAATGGTTGCCTTGTGGTCGATTTCCTCTTCTTCATTGGTGAAGAACCCAGTGACCTCGTCAGTTTTGCCTACTTCGGTCTTGGAAACCAATTTTCCGTACTGTTTTTGAATGCGCTCCACCTGTTCGTCGACCATTTTCTTGTCGGCCACGATTTTATAGTGCGTTACCGCTTTTTTTGTCTTTAGGTTGACTTCGAAGCTTGGTGCCAGCCCCAATTCAAATTCAAAATCGAGGGTGTCCTTGTCCCAATCAAAATCGTCCTGTTGTTTGGGCAGTGGATTGCCCAAAACATCCAATTTTTCTTCTGTAAGGTATTTGTTCAGATTGTCTTGAAGCAATTTGTTCACTTCATCCACCAAAACAGCCTTGCCATACTGCTTTTTGATAAGTCCCATGGGAACTTGTCCTTTTCTAAAGCCGGGTATGTTGGCCTGTTTTCTGTAATCCTTCAGGATTTTTTCTACTTTGTCCTGATAGTCTTCTTTGCTAACAGCAACTTTTACAACTGCATTAAGATCGTCAATCTGCTCTTTGGTTATATTCATCTCCTACCTAAATTTGCTTTTCAAAAATGGGATGCAAAAATAAGTCTTTTTTGTGTTGTCGACAAGTTTTTAAATCGTTGACTTTCAAATAAAATGATTTCTATTGGTCTTCTTTCAAAATAGACTGCAAAATGGCCTGCAAAAATGAAAGTAATAGGCTGAAAATTATGGCCCACCAAAAACTGGTCACATGGAACCCGTCAATGAGTTTGGATGTCAAGAGAATTATTATTGCATTGATTACCAGAAGGAAGAGTCCAAGGGTTACTATGGTAATGGGCAATGTTAGGATGACCAATATGGGTTTTACCAAAAAATTTAGAAGGCTGAGCACAATGGCAACAATAATGGCGGTCATCATTGAATCAACTCCTACTCCCGGCAGCGCGTAAGAAAGTATTACAACTGCCAAGGCATTCAACAATAGTCTTAGGATAAGTTTCATAGGTCTATTTTTTTAGGGTTCATGTAAATAAAAATAAAAAGGCACCGTATTTCGGTGCCTTTAAGATAAAGAAAATAAATAATGTTTGTTTAGTCAATATATAGTCCAGTATAGTCCAAAGGATCTACACCGGGTAAATTTGATCCATATTTTGTATTAATTGCCTCAATAAAGGCATTGGCAACAATGGCATATCCTCTTGGGGCAGGGTGAACACCATCCAAAGAGAATCCTCCACCTGTGGCAAATGTGGCGTCCACGATACTGCCATCGGATTGTTGGAATCCATTTGCATTAAGCTCGGCCAATAATGCATTGGCATCCACGAACGCAAGATCATATGCGGTCGCCAGACCTGCAATGGTTTGGTTGTAGGAGTCCAGAGCGGTTTCTATAAGGTCCTGCTCATCGGGTGTCAAGACCCACTCGTCTCCCAATGGAACAGCCACCCCGTTGATTGATGTGGGGTTGTTCGGGTCGGCAAGGGTTCCTATAAAGGAACTTGCTGTAAGTACCAATAGGTCGTCTTCTGTAGCTTGTCTCATATTGGTCAATGCTGGATTGAAACCGGTCAAGTCCGTTAAATCTTCATCATATATTACAACAGCGTTTCCTTCTCCTGGTGAAAATGTGATGGTTCTTTGCTCCAATTCTTCTTCTGAAATCAAATTCAGTTGTTGTAGTTGGGCCAAACCGGCATTATAGGCACCGTAAGCGTCCATACTGTTTAAATAAGCTGCTGTTGCTTCATCCAAAGGGATTGGATTGTGGGGGACGGTCGTAAAATAAGGGATATCCGTGACATTGGGCAAATTGGCAATCGCGCCATCCGCTCCGTTCTCCGTCATGGCTTGCAAAATGGCATCTAGTGTGCCGGCAAATACATTAGGGTCTGTAATATCGTTTCTGGAATAGGTACTCGGATCTAGGTTGCCTGTTTGGTCAACCCCGGTTCCTCCCCCGGTGGCATATTGCAAAATATCGTTGGCTCCGACCCATACGGTAAAAAAGGTGGCTCCCTGTGCGGCGGCATCACCAATCACCGTTGCGGACTCTGAGGATGAAAACCTCGCAAAATAGGGGTTTGCTGTACCGAGGGCTACCCCGGTTACACTGCCATAGCCAGGGGCCAGTAATTCGTAGCTCTTGGCTCCGGGCACGCCCATGTTGTTGTATGTGCCTGTTAGTTTATCGGAGACTTCTGTAGATCCTTGCCCTTCAACTTCCACAGGGCTGGGGCTTTCGCCCAAGAATGATAAAATCAACCTGTTGCCCGAAATAGGATTCCCTTGAAGTGTCATTCCGCCCAAGTTGTCCGCCATATAAGGGATTTCAAAATTTCCTCCCCCGGCCAGTGCGAAATTTGTGGCCAACATGTTGGGGAAAGATGCTTCTTGTCCATCAATAAATAGTGCGTTGTCCGAGTAACCAGCGGTCAATGAGTTGCCAATGGCCACATAGTTGGAAAAATCTGCGGTTCCTGAAGTGTATTCTACGGGAGTTGGGTCTGGTGTGTCGATCGGGGTGTCATCTTCACATGCAATCAAGAATAAGCCTAGAAATGGGAGAAAGGCATAAAACTTTTTCATATCAAATAATCTGTTATAGTTAGTTTATGTTAATCGTTATGGAAACAACCAGAACTAACCAAATCTATATCAAATTTGTCATACAGACAATAAAATAGGCAAAAAAATTATGCATGCATAATAAAATAGGGTGAATTTTAAGAATTCAAAAACCCAAAACTCTTTTCAAAAAACTGTTTTGGATTCTCGGCATGAAGCCAGTGACCTGCTTTATCAATGGTTTCAATTTCGGCTTTGGGAAAATGCCTTTTGATTTCAGCAAAGTCGTTGGGTTGAATATATTCGGAACGATCACCACGCAAAAATAGGGTAGGTCCATCGTAAACGGCATTGGGGAGTATGTTTTCCCCGATCTCTTCCATTTTGTTTTTGAGCACATCAAAATTAAATCTGAAACCTAGTTTTCCTTTTTCCACCCAATAGAGGTTTTTTAATAAAAACTGTCGGATTCCCCTATCCTTAATATGTTTGGAAAGTTCATCGTCGGCCTCCCTGCGGTCAGATATTTCATCGAAATCCAACTTGGATAGACCATTGAAGATGAAGTCGTGATGGGGTGGGTAAAACTTTGGGGCAATGTCGGCAACGATCAATTTGGATACCCTTTCCGGGTGCGAAGTGGCCAATTGCATGGCAGTTTTACCTCCCATGGAGTGGCCCATTACAAATGCGGTTTTTATATGGTGATGGTCCATGTAATTGATGATGTCATCACTCAATACATCATAATTGAATTCAGTGGAATGGAAGCTTTTTCCGTGGTTCCGTTGGTCTATCAGATGAACTTCAAACCCGTTTTCGGAATATTTGGAACCTAAGGTTTTCCAATTATCGGACATTCCCAAAAAGCCGTGGAGTATGATGAAAGGTTGTCCCTTTCCCAATATTTTTGAATGTAATATTTCCATTATTTTAACCGATGTAAGTACATGTTCACTACATTTTCGAGACCTAGGTAAAGGGATTCGCAAATCAATGCATGACCAATGGATACCTCCAGCAGATGTGGGATGTGGTCTTTGAAGAATTTGATATTGTCTAAATTAAGGTCGTGTCCCGCATTAAGCCCAAGACCAACTTGGTGTGCCATTTCAGCTGCTTTGATGAAGGGCGCAATGCCACCATCTTTGTTGCCTTTGGCATATTCATCCGCAAAACTTTCTGTATAAAGTTCAATGCGGTCGGTGCCGGTTTCTGCTGCACCTTTTACCATTTCTACATCGGGATCCACAAAAATCGAAGTGCGGATACCGTTCTCTTTAAAGGTTTTAATCACATCCACCAAAAAATCCTTGTGCTTGATCGTGTTCCAGCCTGCGTTGGACGTGATGGCATCCTCTGCGTCAGGGACCAATGTTACTTGGGTAGGTTTTACCTCCAGCACCAGGTCAATAAATTTTGGAATGGGATTGCCCTCAATGTTGTATTCTGTGGTGACCACTTTTTTTAGGTCCCTGGCATCTTGGTAACGAATATGGCGTTCATCGGGTCTTGGGTGTATTGTGATGCCCTGGGCGCCAAAGGATTCGATGTCCTTCGTCGAAGTTATGAGGTTGGGCATGTTACCGCCCCTCGAATTTCGTAAAGTTGCCAGTTTATTTATGTTGACACTCAACTTTGTCATGGAGTTCTTTTTTAGATTGTCAAAAATAAGAATTCGGCATGCCTTTTGCCATTTTAAATTAGTATTTTGCACCTAATAGAAGAGTTATGAACATCCAAGATAGAATAATCAACACGGTTCCTGTTTTTGAGGTTTCTGAAAATTTGAAGGGCGTAATCACGTTTTTCGAAGAAACCACATATTCCCATGTGGGCGTAACTGAGAACGGTACTTATTTGGGATTACTGTCGGAGAATGACCTTCCTTGTTTTGAGCCTGAAAAAAAGATTGATGATTTTAGGTTTGAAATGGAGGATTTTTTTGTCACCAAGGATACTTCTTGGTTGGATTTACTGGAAATGTTCTCGAGGAACGAGGCCAATATATTGCCTGTAATTGACGAGGACCGTACAATTGTTGGCTATTATGACCTTGAAGATGTGGTGGATGTGTTCATTGACACCCCTTTCTTTAGGGAGCCCGGTGCCATTTTGGTGGTTTCTACAGGGATAAAAGATTATTCCTTCAGTGAAATCGCCCAGATTGTTGAGGGCAACAATGCACGTCTGCTGGGTGCTTTTATCACCCAATCCGAGAATGATATCGTTCAAATTACCTTGAAAGTTGGAACGCAGAGCGTAAACGAGGTTACCCAGACCTTTAGAAGGTATAACTATACCATTGTTTATGGAAACAGCGATGATCAGTTCTTGGAGGATTTGAAACAGCGTTCCGATTATCTGGAAAAATATCTTAACGTTTAGTATGAAGGTAGCCATTTACGGTCAGTCTTTTCAAGAAGAAGATCAGCTTTGTGTAGAGGAGCTTTTGGACGAGTTGAAAAAGTTGGATGCATCCGTTTATATTGAGGAAAATTTTAATGGACTCCTCGCTCAAATCACTAAAGAACAGGTAAAGGGGACATTTACCCAATCCGAAGGATTGGATGCTTCCTTTGATATGTTTGTCAGTTTTGGCGGTGATGGGACCATGTTACGTGCCGTTACCTATATAAAGGACTACGGGATTCCCATTGTGGGTGTCAATACGGGTCGCTTGGGTTTTTTGTCCACTTTTAAAAAAGAAAATGTACGTAAATTGGTGACCGAGTTTGTGGCAGGCCATTATACCATCGAGGAACGTACCTTGGTGGAGGTGGAGCTGAACTCTGAATTGGACAAGTTCAATGGGCTCAATTTTGCGTTGAACGAGATTACGGTGAGCCGTAAGGACACCACATCCATGATCACTGTGGAAACCTGGCTGGACGATGAGTACCTGACCTCCTATTGGTCCGATGGCCTGATTGTTTCGACCCCGACAGGTTCAACGGGATATTCTTTGAGCTGTGGCGGGCCAGTGATTGCACCCTCTGCAAAATCTTTGGTGTTGACGCCCATTGCTCCCCATAATCTAAATGCACGCCCGTTGGTGATTTCGGACAGTACACAGATCAGGTTGAAAGTTTCGGGTAGGGAACAAACACATTTGGTGTCTTTGGATTCCCGCATTGCCGATATTCCGAACGGAAAGGAGATTCGAATCAAAAAAGCGGATTTTACCATCAAAATGATCGAGTACAAGTCCGAAAGTTTTTTAAAAACATTGCGCAACAAATTACTTTGGGGGGAAGATCGACGCAATTGATACCGTCAAAAACAATAAAAGGAACGAAAAACTGTTTAACAAGGGAGAACAATTTTAAATATGGGCCTATAGATCTTCCTTTACTCTTAATTCTTGAAACTTTTTGGAAAGTATGCGGATAGTTTTGGCTGTTTTTCTATGCTGTGTGATCAAGGTAAGTGCGCAAACCTACGAGATAGGCGTATTTGCTGGAGGTGCCAACGTCATAGGTGATGTAGGGAGGACCAATTATATATTGCCCTCGGGGCCGGCATTTGGTGGAATTTTTAAATGGAACAAAGGAAAGCGCTATGCATGGCGGGCCAGTGTGCTTTACGGAAGTGTTACCGCCGATGATACCAAATCCAGCATGGAATCCAGACAACAAAGGGGCTATAAGGTGGATAATTCCATTTTGGAGTTCTCCGCAGGACTGGAAATTAACTTCGTAGAATATAATCTTCATAAGCTCGGACCGGCCTTTACACCTTACCTTTATACCGGTTTTACATACTTTAGGTACGATTTTAATTATATTGATGCCCTTCAAGTGCAGGATATTAACCAAAAAGAAGGTAGTTTTGCAATTCCAATGACGGTTGGGGCTAAGTATCGCTTAAATCAATTCCTGATTCTTGGAGCCGAAATTGGGGCCAGATATACTTTTACGGACAATTTGGACGCGAGTAACCCAGAAGGTTCCAATTTTGAAGAATTTCGATTCGGGAATATATTGAGCGATGACTGGTACGTTTTTTCAGGTATAACATTGACATATACCTTTGGACGTAAACCTTGCCAGGATTGTTTTCAATAAAATGTACACACTAGAGGACGTAGACAAAGATAAATTGCCACAGCATGTCGCCATTATTATGGATGGCAACGGCAGATGGGCAAAACAGCGGGGCAAGCTCCGTATGTTTGGGCACGAGAATGGGGTGGAGTCTGTCCATCAAACCGTTGAGAGTTGTGCAAAGCTTCAAATACCTTTCTTGACCCTTTATGCCTTCTCTACCGAAAACTGGAAGCGGCCAAAAAACGAGGTGGATACTTTAATGAGGCTTTTGGTAAATGTCCTGAAAAAGGAACTGAAGACCTTGAACAAGCATAATATAAGGTTAAGGGCAATAGGCAAAATAGATACATTGCCCAAAAAAGTCTATAAAGAACTTACCGAGGTTATGTCCAAAACCGAAAATAATTCGGGCATGACTCTGACGCTCGCATTGAGCTATGGTTCGCGGGAAGAGATAAAAACTGCGGTCCAGCGCATCGCCACCAAAGTTAAAAATAACATAATTTCCCCGGAAAATATTGATGAAACAGTTATAAATACACATCTTTACGCACATTTTTTGCCTGATGTGGACCTATTGATTCGCACTAGTGGTGAATGTAGGATAAGTAATTTTTTACTTTGGCAAATAGCATATGCCGAATTATATTTTATTGATGTATTTTGGCCGGACTTTAGAGAAAACCATTTGGTAGAGGCCATATTAAGTTACCAAAATAGAGAACGACGATTTGGAAAAACGAGCGAACAACTTAACTAAGGGTACAACAAACTTCATACTTTCAGCCCTTATTATCCCATTACTGTTACTTTCAACCCAGGGTACTGCCCAAGAGACATCTTTTGAGGAGGGCAAGCAATATATATTGGGAGGACTGACCGTAACAGGACTGCAAAGTTATAATGAGCAAACGGTAAAAAGTTATACCGGTTTGCGCGTAGGGCAGCCCATTAAGGTGCCGGGCGATCAAATAAGTGCCGTTATCAAAAAACTTTGGGGCTTGGACCTGTTCAGTAATGTTGAGATGTTTTACACAAAAATCGAAGACAACAAAATATTTTTGGAACTGAACATTACCGAACGCCCAACCTTGAACAACGTAACGGTATATGGTGTGAAAAAACGAAAGGTTGAGGGCATTATTGATGATACCGACCTTAAGAAGGGCAAGAAGATAACGGAGAGTTTGATTGCCAACACCAAAAATTACCTTCAGAACAAGTATAAAAAACAAGGTTATCTAAATGCCAAGGTAAGTATTGCCACCTCGGCCGATACCACTGGGAACAATGTCCAGAACATGGTCATCAATGTGAACAAGGGGGACAAGGTGAAAATTAAGAAAATCAACTTTGTCGGCAACGAGAAACTGTCCGATAAGAGACTCAGAAAGTCTTTAAAAAACACCAAGAAGAAAAAGTTTTACCGTTTTTGGAAGAAGTCCAAGTACATAGCGGCCGATTTCGATGAAGACCTTTCAAATCTTGTGGATACCTATGCTGAAAGGGGATATAGGGATGCCCGGGTTTTGTCGGACACTTTTGTGAAACTGGATGAAAAGAATATCGAACTTACCATAAAGGTTGAGGAAGGGGATAAGTACTATTTTGGGGACATCAACTTTGTTGGAAACACCGTGTACACCGATAGGATGTTGAGCCAAGTACTGGGAATTAAAAAAGGCGATACCTATAATGGTGTTTTGCTCAAGGAACGTGTGGCCGATGATTCCGATCCGGACGCAGCGGATTTGACAAACCTTTATCAAAACAATGGCTACCTGTTCTCAAGTGTCAACCCAGTGGAAATTTCTGCGGTGAACGACACCATCGATTTTGAAATACGGATCATTGAAGGTAAGGAAACCTTTTTGGATCATGTGACGGTGACCGGTAACGATAAAACGAACGATCACGTAATTTTTAGGGAGATTCGTACAAGACCCGGTCAAAAATATAGTAAATCAAATATTGTAAGGACGATACGTGAATTGGGACAGCTCGGATTTTTTGATGCGGAACAAATAGTACCGGATATTCAAAACCCAGACCCCAATGCGGGAACCGTGGATATAAACTACAGTTTGGTGGAGTCCGGCTCTAGCCAAATTGAACTGCAAGGTGGTTTTGGTGGCGGAGGTTTTATTGGTACACTGGGACTTTCCTTTAGCAACTTTTCTTTAAAGAATATTTTTAACAAAGAAGCCTATAAGCCGGTTCCCATGGGAGATGGACAAACTTTTGCCTTGCGTTTGCAGGCCAGTAGGACTTTCCGGGTGTACAGTTTAAATTTCTCCGAGCCATGGTTGGGAGGAAAAAAACCGGTTAGGTTCAATCTATCGCTCTCCAGAACACAACAGTTTGCTACCGGTTATGACAGTAACGGTAGTTTGGACGTGGATAAATCCCGTGGTTTTGCCATTACGGGGGTTTCGGCAGGTTTGGCCAAAAGGGTTCAGTGGCCAGATGATTTCTTTACCCTGTCACACTCATTGAGCTATCAGTTGTACGACTTTAACGATTATAACAGTGGACTTTTCAATTTTGGTAACGGTAGTTCCAATTCCTTGAGCTATACTTTTGGAATTTCCAGGAGCTCCCAAGGACCGAATAGGATATTCCCAACGTCAGGTTCCAATTTTGAGTTGACCGCGAAATTTACTCCACCATACTCTTTGTTCAGTGGAAAGGATTACGGACAATTGAAAGAAGATATCGATGCTACCACGGAAAGGCTATATGAACTGCAAGGAGCAACCTCTACAGAAGAAGTATTGGAGTTCGAACAGTTGAGCGAGGATTTGGAGGAAATGGAAGAAGAACGCTTTAAATTATTGGAATACTATAAAATAAAATTCAAGGGAGATTGGTATACAACGTTAGTGGATAAACTGGTTTTGAGGACCAATGCCGAGTTTGGCTTTTTGGGATCTTATAACCATGATATCGGCGATGTGCCCTTTGAGCGTTTTTACGTAGGGGGCGATGGCCTTGGGAACTTTACATTGGACGGTAGGGATGTGGTACAGCTCCGTGGTTACGAAAATCAATCCCTTACACCTTATATCACAAATGCCATTACGGGATATTCAGAGCAAGATGGAGGGACCATATATAATAAATTCTCTTTGGAGCTACGTTATCCACTTACTTTAAAGCCAACGGCTTCCATTTATGCACTATCTTTTTTAGAGGCAGGTAACGCCTTCAACAATTTTAATGATTATAATCCGTTTGAGTTAAAAAGATCTGCCGGAATGGGGCTACGTATATTTATGCCGGCATTCGGACTGTTGGGAATTGATTTTGGTTATGGCTTCGATTCGGATGCCCAGCCAGGATCCGTCGGGCCAAGTGGCTGGCAAACGCACTTCATCATCGGGCAGCAATTTTAATCAATGGAAAAAAACGTGTATTGCTGATTTGTAAACGGTTCATTATAAATAAATTAGTAATTTTGGCACGATATTTTCTATGTAAAATGCGGAATCAAAGATGAATACCAAAGTTCTTTTATCATTAATTGTTTTGATGACCTCCTTTTATGGGTTCTCCCAAAGGGGGGTACGTATAGGATATGTGGATATGGAGTATATCCTGGAAAATGTCGAAGAGTACAGGGACGCTACGGAACAATTGAATGCAAAGGCCCAAAAGTGGAAGCAGGAAATAGAGCTTCAGAAAAGTGTCATCGATCAAATGAAGCAAGATTTGATGGCAGAAAAAGTGCTTCTTACGGATGAGCTCATTATGGAACGGGAAGAGGAAATCCAGATTTTGGAAAAAGAAATGCTGGATTACCAACAAGATCGTTTTGGACCGCAAGGAGATTTGGTGTTGCAAAAACAGCTTTTGATACAGCCCATCCAAGACCAGGTCTTTAATGAAGTGCAAAAAATAGGGGCCAATAAAAGTTATGATTTTATTTTTGATAAATCCGCAGATGTTGTAATGTTGTATTCCGAAAAACGGCACGATATCAGTGACTTGGTCCTAAGGGAAATTAGTCGCACCAGAAAAGTGAGTGCCTCCAAGAAAAAACAGGAGGAACAAAGCCGTTTGGAACAGTTTAAGGAAGAAGAAGGCCAAATTAGCGAAGCCTTGAAGGAAAGACAGGAAAAAGCGGAGGCAGCGCAGGCAGAAAGGGAAAAGGCAGCTGAAGAAAAAAGGGTCGAGAAGTTGAAAGAGCGCGAAGAACGCAAGAAAGCATACGAAGAAAGAAGAAAAAAATTATTGGAAGAGCGCGAAGCCCAGAGGAAAGCCAAATTGGAAGCACGAAAAAAAGCGCAAGAACAAGAAAAAGATTCAATAGGATAATATATATTGAAACACTAAATTTAAAGTCAAAATAGTAACGTTGAGAATCATGAAAAATGTAAAAAAGATTGCTGTAGCCTTGGTATTGTTTGTTGCGGCTACGAGTTTTGTAAATGCACAGAGCAAAATTGCCCACATTAACGTACAGCAACTGTTATCCGAAATGCCGGAGATGAAGGCTGCACAGGCCGAATTGAAGAAATTACAGGAAACCTATAGAGCGGATATTCAAGGTTCCATGACAGAGCTTCAAAACAAGTATACCCAATACCAAAACGAAGCCACTTCCAAAACAAAGGAAGAGAATGAGAAAAGGGCGATGGAGCTTCAAGGGTTTGAAAAAAATATCCAAGAAGCAGAGCAAAAAGCTATGCAGGACATACAAAAGAAACAACAAGAATTGTTTGCTCCAATCTCCGAAAAGGCAAAAGCAGCCATTGAAAAAGTTGCAGCAGCAGAAGGTGTGGATTATGTAATCGATGCCAGTCCAGGATTGAGCCTTATCGTGGCCAAAGGAAAAGACCTTTTGCCGGCAGTTAAACAAGAATTGGGCTTTTAACGGAGTTTTTTGAAAAAAAAAATCAAAACCGCTTTTTCTAAAAAAGCGGTTTTTTTATGCCATAATAATTTAAGGGACTATTTTTGGACATGACCAGACCAATAGGCATTTTTGATTCAGGAGTAGGAGGTACTTCCATCTGGAAAGAAGTGGCAAAGATGCTCCCCTATGAAAATACCATTTACTTGGCCGATAGTGCGAATGCTCCATACGGAGAGAAGTCCAAGGAAGAGATTTTGCACTTGAGCATTAAAAACACGGAACTTCTCCTTAATAAAGGATGTAAGATTGTTATAGTGGCCTGTAACACCGCCACAACGAATGCCATAGACTACCTGCGTTCCCATTATGATATTCCATTTATTGGTATTGAACCAGCCATAAAACCGGCAGCATTTCATACCAAAACCAAAAAAGTTGGGGTTTTGGCCACCAAGGGAACCCTTTCAAGCAGCTTGTTCCATAATACCTCCAAGCTTTTTGCGGAAGGCATTACCGTTTTGGAACAAGAAGGTAAAGGACTTGTGGAACTCATTGAAGCAGGTAAAATCCAATCAGAGGAAACAAAAAAACTCTTGTCCGATTTTTTGGAGCCCATGCTGGAGCAGCAAATGGATTGTTTAGTGTTGGGCTGTACCCACTATCCCTATTTAATGCCGGTTCTGAAAGATATTTTGCCCAAAGGAATCACCATAATCGATTCTGGCGAAGCAGTAGCGCGGCAAACAAAAGCCGTGTTGGAGCGCAATGGCCTGCTTTCCGATGGTAATGGTAAACCAGAGCATATTTTTTACACCAATGCCACTGTGGAAGTACTAAAAAACCTGATTGATTGCCCATCGGCCCAAGTGTCCAATTTGGATTTTTAGACTTTACTTTCTGGTGTAGGTAAGATAGGTGAAGTCATATTTGTGCCTGTCATCCTTTGGATGGTATTCCTCGTTCACTAATTCCCATTGATTTTCATCGATTTCGGGAAAAAAAGCATCTGCTTCAAAAGTGCCGTGCACCCTCGTAAGTTCAATGTCGGTGGCGATGGCCATGGACTGTTTGTAAATTTTACCGCCACCAATAATAAAGGCAGTCTCGTGGTCGCCCACCAAAGCAATGGCATCGCCAATGGAGTGCACAATGGTACAAGGGAATTTTGGCGTGTAATCCTCATCACGGGTTATGGCAATATGCGTTCTGTTTGGCAAGGGCTTCGGAAAGCTTTCCAGGGTTTTTCTGCCCATTATGATTTTGTGCCCAGAGGTCAACTCCTTGAATCGTTTAAAATCGTCTGGCAGATGCCAAATCAGGTCGTTGTCCTTGCCCAGGGCATTGTTTTCTGCGGCCGCAGCAATAATGATCAATTTTCTCATTGATCTTTTTTTTTATTGATTTTGGAAAGTGG
>CEVF01126797.1_pt1 | contig 19022 bp, 20 predicted proteins | sample 356441 | NCBI WGS metagenome assembly CEVF01 (sample SAMEA2622765, study PRJEB7988) | marine metagenome | biome: marine biome (ENVO:00000447); feature: surface water layer (ENVO:00002042); material: "saline water (ENVO:00002010), including plankton (ENVO:xxxxxxxx)" | depth 5 m | reverse complement strand
CGCACCTCATGGGCATTGGCAGCGGTCTTGTTCCACTGGCCTTGGTGCAATTCTGTGCTGCGGGTAAAAATGTTGCGCATCAACATAATGATTTGGCCTATGGCCATTTCTACCACCGAACGCGTATTGCTGTAAGGCGCATTGAATACCACTACGCCGCGCTTTTTGGCATATTCCAAATCGATTTGCTTGGTTCCGATGCAAAAGGCACCGACCACTAATAACTTATCGGCCGCATCGAGCACTTTTGGGGTTACCTGTGTTTTGGACCGGATACCCAACACATGAATGCCCTTGACCTTCTCTACCAGTTCTTCTTCGGTAAGACTATGCTTGACCAGTTCAACAGAAAAACCGTCCTCAGAAAGATTTTCAAAGGCATCATGGTGCACATTTTCGAGCAACAATATCTTGATCCTGTTCTTGGGATAAGATATGTTTCTGGGCAAATCGTTCACAAACAAAAATTCATCTAAATTGGGCGCCACATGATCGGCATTGTTCGCCGCCTTCTCACGGTGCACGTTTTCGGTGTAGGCAAAGAACTTGTCGGCGATGCCTGCCTCGCGCATCACATAGTCGCTGTAGCCATCGCCTATAACCTGTACCTCGCCATCAAGGTCCAATCTTTTTAGGCACTCTATTTTGCCGTTGTGCGTCGCCAACACATTGGTTTCATCAAAACCTACAATGTTGCCGTCTTCATCGAATTTGAAAGTATTGGCATACACGCGATCCGGGGGAATATTGTACTCGGCCACAATCGGATCTATAAATTCTTTGAACCCACACGAAATTACGTATATGTCATCAGAAAACTTATCAAAAAACTCCTTGTTGGCGGCAATTGACTTTGATATCTTCTTACGTAGTTCTGTAACCAGCCTGTCGAGGTCATCACGGTGCGCATCGAGCAGTTTAATGCGTTTTTCAAGCGATTCGGTGAACGATATTTCGCCATCAATGCCCAAATTGGTTATGTGTTGGATTTCTGCTACGACCTCATCTTTGTTCGATTTTCCCTGTAAGGTCATTTCAGCCAAAACATCCAATGCCTCCACTTGGGTCAGGGTACTGTCAAAATCGAATACATACTTTCGTGCCACCTCTACCATATGATTTGAAAAATTAAGCTCCAAAAGTAAAAATTAATCCTGTGCATGGTAAATGTCGTCACCAAAAAAGAAAAGTGTTGCACCATATGGGCTTCTTGGCTAAGGATTTGATTTTAAAGCCGTACAAAAATTATCAAATCGACAATTCAGAACCAGCGACGAACAGCTTTACAGTATAATTTGTAGTCGCGCCCGAATTTTTTCAACAGGGCCTCTTCTTCATACCTGATCTGAAATTGGTTCATGTAATAAACGAACAAGGCTGCCAAAAGGGTGTTGAAGGCATTTCCCAACTTAAGACCATAGGCGAGCAGCAACAACAGCATTCCCAAATACATTGGGTTGCGTGAATACATGAATATACCCCTGGTTACCAACACTTTTGCCTTCTCGGGATGAAGCGGGTTTGTCGTGGTCTTTGCCCGGTAGAACTGGTACAGCGCCAAGGTAAAAACAATAAGGGCGAGAACGGTCAGGCCAACCGCCATTTCCTTTCTTCCAAAAAAATCGAATTCACCGAAAGGCAGAAACCTATCGAGCAAATACATCAGACCCGCAAAGATGACCATGACCAAGGGCGGAAGTATCTTGATTTTCATACCTGCGAAAATACTACTTTTGAACGCTACGAAAAATCGTGATATGAAGCTCGTATTTGCCACCCATAACCAACACAAATATGAAGAGGTCAAGCTGCTGATGCCAAAAGGGATTGAATTGCTTGATCTGAGCTCGATAAACTGCCATGAAGAAATTACCGAAACTGGCGAAACCCTGCAAGAAAACGCCAAAATCAAGGCCAACTACATCACTGAAAATTATGGACTCAACTGTTTTGCCGACGATACCGGGCTTTTGATAGAAGCCCTAAATGGCGAACCTGGTGTGTATTCAGCACGGTATGCGGGCAATCAAAAGAATAGCCTTGACAATATGCAGAAGGTTTTGCGCAAACTCATGAACCACCAGAACAGAAAGGCCTATTTTGAAACCGTTATTGTACTGAACATCAATGGGGAACAATTCTCATTTTCAGGAAAGGCGTACGGCGAAATCATTCAAAGGCCGGTTGGGGAAAAAGGCTTTGGGTATGACCCTATTTTTCGCCCGGAAGGATATGACAAGACCTTTGCCGAACTGCCCGTGGAGGCAAAAAATCGCATCAGCCATCGGGGCAAGGCCATAGGGCTTTTGGTGCAGTTTCTAAAAAAATATCCCCATACTGAATAAATAACACTACCTTTGCCGCTTTATTAACGCCGCCGGTATGGGCAAAGTGTTGCGATGGGCTTAAGTAGAAATAGAAAATCGCTCGGTGCAACACACATATTTGCGATATTTAATTTCTATTTATGACACCATTTGAAACATTGGGGTTAGACAAACCCTTATTGAATGCCATTTCCGATCTCGGATTTGAAACCCCCTCAGAAGTACAGGAAAAAGCAATCCCGGTCTTATTGTCCGATGAAACCGATTTAGTGGCCCTGGCCCAAACCGGTACGGGAAAGACCGCTGCCTTTGGCTTTCCGCTTATCCAAAAATTACAAGCCGATAGTCGAACGACCCAAGGTCTGATATTATCGCCCACCCGTGAGTTGTGCCTGCAGATAACCAATGAAATGCAGCAGTATGCCAAATACATAAAAGGCCTCAATATCGTGGCCATTTATGGGGGTGCCAGCATTACCGAGCAGGCCAAGCAGGTACGTAGGGGCGCCCAAATTGTGGTCGCCACCCCCGGACGTATGAAAGATATGATCCAACGAGGCATTGTTGATATATCAAAAATTGACTATTGTATACTCGATGAGGCCGACGAAATGTTGAATATGGGATTTTACGAGGATATAAAAGATATTCTCTCGAACACCCCAAAAGAAAAATCAACTTGGTTGTTTTCGGCTACCATGCCCAAAGAAGTGGCAACCATTGCCAAAAAATTTATGCACCAGCCCGTGGAAATCACGGTCGGAGAGAGAAATGTGGGTGCCACCACGGTGCAGCACGAATACTATTTGGTGGGCGGTCGTGACCGCTACGCCGCATTGAAACGTTTGGCCGATGCCAACCCCGGAATTTTCTCGGTGGTCTTCTGCCGTACCAAGCGCGACACCCAAAAAGTGGCCGAAAAGCTGATAGAAGATGGCTACAATGCCGGTGCCCTGCATGGCGACCTCAGCCAAAACCAACGCGATTTGGTTATGAACGCCTTTCGTAAAAACCAAATACAAATGTTGGTTGCCACGGATGTGGCCGCAAGGGGCATCGATGTTGACGACATTACGCACGTGATCAACTATCAGCTTCCCGATGAGATAGAAACCTATACACACCGTAGTGGAAGAACTGGAAGGGCCGGTAAATCCGGTATTTCAATGGTCATCGTTACCAGAAGCGAGCTTCGCAAGATCAAATCCATTGAAAAGAAAATCAAACAACAGTTCATAGAAAAGAAAATTCCAACAGGGATCGAGATCTGCGAAATACAGTTGTACCATCTGGCAAATAATATCAAGAATACGGCCATAAACCCCGAAATTGAGGCCTATCTGCCTGCCATTAACGATGTGTTACAGGGCATAGACCGAGACGAACTTATCCGAAAAGTGGTTTCGGTGGAGTTCAGCCGTTTCTACAATTATTACAGTAAGACCCGCGATTTGAACAGTGGGGTCGGTTCCTCTGAAGGAAACCGACGCGAGGGCAAATCTGCCGAGGGTACCGTTCGCTACTTCATAAACATCGGTGAACGTGATGGATATGATTGGATGTCGTTGAAAGATTTTCTTCGTGATACCCTGGGGCTTGACAAAGATGATGTTTACCGTGTCGACACCAAAGACAGCTTTTCGTTCTTCAACACTGACGACACCATGACCCCTTTGGTCTTGGAAACCTTTAAAGATTTTCAGGTCAATGGCCGCTACATCAATGTAGAGGTTTCAAAGAGCCCCGGCCGTGGCTCGGGGCGCAAAAAAGACAAGAACAGGGGGCGTAGAAACGACAAGCGGTCCTCTTTCAAAGAAGGAAGGGGCAAATCGCGAAATCGCAAAAACAAGAAAAAGCAAGGCTTCTTTTAGTTAAGGGTTTATTAATTTCAATGGCCCTGCCCGGTTTTTTTTCTTTGTTTCGTACTTTTAGGTCGAAAATTGCTGCATGAAGAAGTACCTGACACTGGTATCAATACTGGTTTTTTCACTAGGATTTTGTCAAGAGGATGATAGCGATACAGCCGTACAAGAGTTGACGGCAACCGTTGTCAGTGCCCAAAACGACCTGCCTCTTGAAAGCGTGCACATCATTAACCTGAATCAGGTAGTGGGTGCCATTACCGACCCAAAGGGCAGGTTTACCATTCCTGCCGCGGTCAACGATACGCTGTACCTGACCTATTTGGGCTATAAACCCCAAAAAATAAGGGTCACCAACGATATGTTCCGCTTTGGCGAAACAAAGATTGCCCTTACCGAACTGGCCTATGCGCTCGAAGAAGTAGTGGTGCGGCCCTACCAACTGACAGGGTATCTTGAAATCGATGTGAAAAACCTGCCCATCAACAACTCGTACCAATACAGTATATCGGGCCTCAACAGAAGTTACGAGGCTGGCAACAAAAGCCCGAGCGCGGTAACAAAGGTATTGGGGGCCATACTGAATCCGGCCGATATGTTGCGAAACCTTTTTGGCAAAAGACCGGCGCAGATGCGGAAACTCCGAAAAATGAAGCAAGATGATGAAATTCGAAATCTTTTGGCATCAAAATTTGACCGTGAGACCCTAACCCAGTTGTTGCAACTTGAAAAAGTGGACATCGAGGACATTCTCAATAACTGTAATTATTCGAAGTCGTTTATAATGACTGCCAATGACTTACAGATACTCGATGCCATCAGCAGTTGTTACGAAGAGTATAAGGTATTGAATAGAAACTGAGCCCGCCTCCAAATAAATTTTATAATTACCAACGCATTTTTTAGCTTTAGGCAAAATCCCTGAAGATGCGAAATCTACTTATCGCCATGTCGATACTGTCATTTCTATTTGGTTGCAAACAAAAAACCGAGCAGCAAAAGACACCTCAAGAAAAAAAGCTTCCCAAGGTCTCTGAAACCAAACAACAAACGTCTTTTGTCTGGGAAGGTGCCAATATCTACTTTCTTTTGACCGATAGGTTCAACAACGGCAATGCGGATAACGACGTCAATTTCAGTCGTACCGACAGTACCGGAGTCTTACGCGGCTTCATGGGTGGTGATATTGCCGGCATCACCCAAAAAATTGAGGAAGGTTATTTTACAGACCTGGGCATCAACGCCATATGGTTTACCCCAGTGGTAGAGCAGATACATGGTTCAACCGATGAGGGAACGGGAAACACCTATGGGTACCATGGGTACTGGACGAAAGACTGGACCGCCCTTGACCCCAATTTCGGAACCAAAAAAGATTTGGAAAAACTGGTTAGAACAGCACACTCAAAGGGCATTCGTATTTTGCTCGACGTGGTTTTGAACCATACCGGCCCCGTTACCGACAAAGATCCTGTTTGGCCCGATAACTGGGTGCGAACCGATCCAACCTGTACATTTGACAGCTACGAGAATACCACCGCCTGCACGTTGGTCGATAACCTGCCCGATATATTGACCGAATCGGATGAACCTGTGACGTTGCCCGATGCTTTGCTGGCCAAATGGAAAGAAGAGGGCCGTTTGAGCCAAGAGCTTGACGAATTGCAGCTATTTTTTGAGCGTACGGGCTATCCGCGTGCACCTAGGTTTTACATTATAAAATGGCTCACCGACTATATCCACGAATTTGGGGTGGATGGCTTTCGTGTAGATACCGTGAAACACGTCAACGAAAATGCATGGGCCGAACTTAAGAAGGAAGCAGACCATGCCTTTCAACTGTGGAAACAGAAACATCCTGATGAAGTCTTGGACGACAATGAATTTTACATGGTCGGCGAGGTGTACAATTACGGTATTTCTTCAGGAAGGTTGTTCGATTTTGGTGACAAAAAGGTCGATTATTTCGATCATGGTTTCAAAAGCCTTATCAATTTCGAGCTGAAGTACGATGCGCAAAATTCGTACGAGAAAATCTTCAAGAAGTACAACACCCTTCTGCATGGCAAACTAAAAGGAAAGAGCGTACTCAACTACCTGACCTCACATGACGACGGCAATCCGTTCGACAAAGAGCGCACAAAACCCTACAAGACAGCAAACGTCTTATTGCTCACCCCCGGTGCTTCTCAGGTATATTATGGTGATGAAACATCACGACCTTTGGTAATTGAGGGCACACAAGGTGATGCCACCCTTCGCTCGTTTATGAACTGGGAAGACCTCGACACCGTTCCCCAGATACAAGAGATACACCGGCACTGGCAAAAATTGGGGCAATTCAGAAGAGACCACCCCGCAGTGGGTGCGGGCAAGCACAAGCGATTGGCCTCAAAACCCTATGTGTTCGCACGAACGTATATGAGTGGCGATTTCAAGGATAAGGTCGTCATCGGGCTTGATCTTCCCAAAGGCAAAAAATCATTATGGGTCAAAGGGTTCTTTGGGGATGGAACAAGGCTCCGCGACACCTATTCAGACACAGAAGTCGTTGTAAAAAATGGGAAGGTCATCCTAGAAAACGAATATGATACCGCTCTTTTGGAGTTGGTGGAACAATAAACTAAACAAGCATGGCCATTAAACGTATTTTTCTGCACCTACTACTGTTATTGGTCTTTGTCATTTCATGCCAAGACAAGAAGAAGGAAAACACAGAAGAAAGTACAACCGACACTGAACTCGTCGCAAGCGTTGAGTATCAGTGCCCGATGGACTGTGAAGACGGCAAAACCTATCACAAAGAAGGTAGCTGCCCGGTCTGCAAGATGGCGCTCAAACCTTTAGAGCATAGTGCAAATTGCAAGTGTACGGATGCTGGCGAATGCAAGTGCGAAAAAGGTGCTTGTTCTTGCAAAGACTGTCAAGAACATGGTAAAAAAATTACTTGCAACCTGCACGAAGATGGAAATTGCGATTGCGATGAAGGGGCCTGCAACTGTGACAGCTGTCCCGTTCACAGCTAAGCATTATTTTCTAGAGTGCAGCGCGATACGGTTGTCTTCCGAATCATGAAAAAGTCCCATATACCCAATCTCATCGCTGATTTTGGTCTTGGGCTTTAGAATTCGCCCCCCAGCGGCTACTACCCTACTGAGTTCGTTTTCAACATCTTCGCTCGAAAAATATATCAGTACTCCTTCTTTTCTGTTGGGTATGTACCATTCGGGCTGTAAGATCAAGGATCCTGAACAGCCGGGCTTGCCCTCTGCCCACGGAAACCAGCCCATCAACGTACCAGAGAAATCCTGTACCTGAATTTCTATCTGAAATACCTCCTCATAAAATTTTTTGGCCCGGTCCATGTCCACCACGGGAATCTCGAACCAGCCTACCATGTTGTGTTCCATATTTCTCTAAATAATCTGTCATTCACATGAATACTGGGATCCATAAGATCATTGGATTCCTGCTTTCGCATAAATGACAGTAAATAAATTGATTACCCCTCCAATTTTGCCTTGAGATTGGCCAATCCTTCTTCAAAATCCTTTCCTATCATTTTATCCATGCTCATAAAAAGCATCATGATGCTCATAGGAAACTTATTGTTGCCCGAAAAACCCCAAGTGACCCGGGTACTTCCGTTGCCAGCATCTTCGGTGACCATATAAGCATCTGAAGTCGATTTCCAAGGTTTTAAAAAGCGAAGCTCTGATTCTACACGTTCCCCTTCAACAATCTTTGTGATTTCTTGTTCGCCCTCGCCGACATCTTTGTTGCCATTCCAATAGCTCACGGCACCTACCTCACCGTCAGTGCCCCGAAACTCTTTTTGCATATCGGGGTCTTTTTTGTTCCACGGTGACCACTCGTCCTGCTTTTTCAAGAATCGTAGATACTCAAAAACTTCGCTCTTAGGTTTGTTGATCACGATCGAGCGTGAAACGTCGTAGGTCTTTGGGGCGACCAAAGCCAGCAAAATCACCAGCAGAACGATACCCCCTAAAATGTAGAGTAATGTTGTCATTTGTCGTATGAATTGGTTAGGTCTACAATGTACAAAAAAAGCGCTGTGTTTTGTGGGGTGCCCACATACAAGTACCCTATTTAGGGCCGGGCGCAAACCTTTCGATGATCTTCTCAACGTTCTTGATCGACTTTTTTGTCCAATCCAACCGTTTCTGCAATATCTCATCTGCTGTCAGTTGCCATCGCAGGTCGCTCTTTCTGAGTCTATGGGTGAGTTCTTGCAGTACAATGGCCGCTGACACAGAGATGTTCAGGCTTTCAGAAAACCCCACCATTGGAATCTTTAAATGGGCATCTGCCTGTTCTATGACCGTTTCGCTGAGCCCTTCCTTTTCAGTTCCAAAAAAAAGGGCGGTCTTTTTATCCAACGAAAAATCTCCCAAGAGACAAGAATCTGTATGTGGTGTAGTGGCAACGATCTGGTAGCCCTCATTGCGCAACCGGGCCATGCATTCGGCACTCGAAGGGTATCTACTGACATCGACCCATTGCTCGGCGCCCACGGCAATGTTCTTGTCCAATCGCTGGCCAAAACGGTCTTCCACCACATGAAGGGTCTGTACCCCAAAGGCATCACAGCTACGGAGCACCGCACTGGTATTGTGCAGTTGGTACACATCTTCAATGGCCACGGTCAGAAACTTCGTTCTGTGCTGTAGCACTTCCTCAAAACGTTGTCGGCGTTGTGCGGAGACAAATCCTTCTAAATACTTGAGCAAATCATGATCAAACATAGACACCAATATAAAAATTCTTGAAAATGGTATTTTTGGATTCCCGCCTACGCGGGAATGACAAAATAACAATAATGAGAAGAATAGTCGTGTTGACCGGTGCAGGCATGAGCGCAGAGAGCGGACTCAAGACCTTTCGCGATGCCGACGGACTGTGGGAGGGCCATGATGTGATGCAAGTGGCCTCGCCCCAAGGTTTCGCGACCGACCCAGAACTGGTACTTGAATTTTACAACCAGCGTAGAAGACAGCTTTTAGAAGTTGAACCCAACGCCGGCCACACCGCATTGGTAAAATTGGAGGAAAAATTTGATGTGCAAATCATTACCCAGAACATTGACAACCTTCATGAAAAAGCGGGAAGCACCAACGTGCTGCACCTACATGGCGAATTATTGAAAGTGCGAAGCACGGTCAACCATGATTTGGTGATGGACTGGACAAAAGACCTCCATTTAGGTGATGTGGGCGATGATGGGCACCAACTGCGCCCGCACATTGTTTGGTTCGGCGAAATGGTACCTATGCTTGAACCTGCCATTGAGATTACCCAAACTGCCGATATTTTGATAATCATCGGAACCTCTATGCAGGTCTACCCAGCGGCAAGCCTAATCAATTACGCGCCAAACTCGGTGCCCATCTACTTTATCGACCCCAGGCCAACTATTGGTCGCTCTGATTATAGCAATCTGACCGTTGTGGCCGATACAGCGGCCAAAGGGGTGCCAAAATTGGTTAATCGGCTGATTGATAGCGCGCCCTAGCGGCCTGGGCCCAAGTGGTGATCATCTCACGCTGCTCTTTTGTGAGGCGCGCCTCACTGTGGGTCCAAGTATATTCCTTAAGCGGCATTTCGCCTTCTTTCACCTCTTCGACGATTTCCTCGAGTTTGTGGTCTTTCTTTTCGGTATCATAGTTCTGCCAATCTGAAAAATCGAGATGGCCCTTGCCATGGTCTATGTGGTCTGCCAACCAGTACGATACCGGGGCAATGTTATTGTACCAAGGGTACTCGGTGTGATCACTGTGGCAATCATAACAGCTTTGCTTCAAAATTTTCTTCACTTCTTCTGAAGGGCTGGTCTCGGCTTCAAAAACGGCCACATAATCGGGGTTGTCGGTCTGGTTCTTGTCGGGCCTGATAAATTGCATGACCACCAGAACCATCAACAAGGCTACCGCTATTTTTTTTGCTATTTTCATCGAATGGTTTGTTTCGGTAAAAATAAGATTTTGTGACCAAAGAGCAACTTATCACAGAACTTAGCACACGGCGGATTTCAAAAAACGAGGTCGACCGATTGGCATCCTCGATCGTGAACGACCCTTCTTTGGTGCCAACCGTTTTGAAGCGGGTTTTTGAAGAAGATGGCACCGATTATTTCAATGCCGCCTGGGTTTTTGACAATGCCATGCGAAGAAATCTTCGGCTGTTGCTTCCCCATGTCGATATGTTTATCAATGGTCTGCCAAGTCTAAGGTCTGAGTCTACCATACGACCCATGGCCCATGTTTGCGAGTTGTTGACCGTTGCCTATTTCAAAAAGAAGGATGCACTTTTTAAAAAAAGCCTATCCGACAAAGACCTGGAACAACTGGTAACCGTCTGTTTTGACTGGCTGATCGGCAAGCACAAGGTAGCAGCCAAGGTTTTTGCCATGACCAGTCTCTTTTATTTGGGGGAAAAATTTGATTGGGTACATGCCGAACTCAAATTGGTTTTAGAACAGACGATGGCCAACGGAACCACCGGATACAAGAATCGCGCCCAAAAAACATTGCATAAGCTAAGGGCACTGGAAAATTAAACCAAGTGGTTTAAGTATCTTTGCCCTTTCAAAATCTTATAAGATGTCATTGAGTCCGTTGAACGCTATTTCTCCTATTGATGGCCGTTACCGAAACAAAACACGATCGCTTGCCGACTACTTCTCAGAAGAAGCATTGATCAAATACCGCATACAGGTCGAGATTGAATATTTTATAGCCCTTTGTGAGCTGCCACTACCACAGTTGAAGGACTTTGACACCGCAAAATTAGGGGCATTGCAAAAAATCTATACGGATTTTTCTTTGGAAGATGCCCTTGCCGTCAAAGACATAGAAAAGGTCACCAACCACGACGTGAAGGCCGTTGAATATTTTATCAAGAGAAAGTTTGATGCACTCGGGCTTGAAAAGTACAAAGAGTTCATCCACTTTGGATTGACCTCACAGGATATCAACAATACGGCCATTCCCCTTTCGATTAAAGCGGCGATGAACGATGTTTACGTACCCTTGTATTTCGAGGTATTTGAAAAATTGAAGGAATTGGCCGCGGAATGGCAAGGCGTGCCCATGTTGGCCCGCACCCATGGCCAGCCGGCCTCCCCTACCCGTTTGGGAAAAGAAATAGCGGTGTTCGTAGAGCGGCTTAAACAACAGTTCGATTTACTGAACGATATTCCTTCTGCGGCCAAATTCGGCGGGGCTACGGGAAATTATAATGCCCACAAAGTGGCCTATCCCGATATCGACTGGAAGGCCTTTGGAAAGCAATTTGTACAAGAAAAATTGGGACTGCACCATTCATTTCCGACCACGCAGATCGAGCATTACGACCATATGGCGGCTCTTTTTGATTGCCTGAAGCGCATCAACACCATTCTCATCGACTTTGACCGCGATGTTTGGACCTACATTTCAATGGATTATTTCAAACAAAAAATCAAGAAAGGTGAAGTAGGGTCATCTGCCATGCCACACAAGGTGAACCCCATTGATTTCGAAAATTCAGAGGGCAACCTTGGTATCGCCAATGCCCTTTTTGAACATCTGTCGGCAAAACTGCCCATTTCAAGGCTACAGCGCGACCTTACCGACAGCACGGTACTAAGAAATGTGGGCGTGCCGTTTGCCCATACAATAATTGCCTTTCAGGCCACCCTAAAGGGGCTCGGCAAGTTGGTGCTGAACAAAGAAAGGTTTGAACAAGACCTTGAAGACAATTGGGCCGTGGTTGCAGAGGCCATACAGACCATTTTGAGACGCGAGGGCTACCCAAACCCCTATGAAGCGCTGAAAGGCCTGACACGTACCAATGAAAAAATAACCCGGCAATCAATAGCCGACTTTATTGAGACCTTGGATGTTCCTTCAAATATCAGGGAAGAACTCAAAAAAATAACCCCGGCCAATTATACCGGGGTTTAATAGGTTTCATATTCAAAATCATGCCCCTTTTTAGATGGGGTTCAACATATTGGAATTAGGCATCTTTGTGGATCTCGACACTGTGCGGGTAGGGTATTTCGATTCCTGCCTTATCCAAAGCAATCTTTGAATTTTCATAGGTGGCGAAATACACATCCCAATAATCCTCAGGTTTACAGAAAGGCCGTACGGCAAAGTTTACCGAACTGTCTGCCAATTCCATGACATTCACAGAGGGTGCGGGGTCTTTCAATACCTTTGGGTTCGAGGTCAAGACTTCCATCAAAACCTCTTTCGTTTTTTTGATGTCTTCATCATAACCGACCCCAACAACGGTGTCTACCCGTATCTTTCCTTCCTCTGTATAATTGATAATGTTGCCATTTGCCATGGCTCCGTTTGGCACGATGGCCAATTTGTTTTCAGGTGTTACCATTTTCGTTGTGAAAATCTCGATTTCTTTCACGACGCCCAACACCCCTTGCGCCTCGATCAAATTGCCAATACGGTATGGTTTAAAAATCATGATGAGTACACCCCCGGCAAAGTTTGAGAGCGACCCCTGAAGGGCAAGGCCAACGGCCAGACCGGCTGCGGCGATAACGGCGGCAAAAGTAGTGACATCGACACCAAGGGTTGAGACTACGACCAGCACAAGAATTACTTTCAGTGCCCAAGAAATCAAATTCAGTAAAAAACGTTGCAGTGATTCGTCGTACTTACTTTTTGACATCCCCTTTCGCAGAACCCCCATTATTTTTTTGATGACCCAAGAGCCGATAAGGAGTATTAGAACTGCCCCCAGTACCTTGGGGCCGTATTCTACAATAAATTCAATAGTCTTGTCTATCCAGACCTGCGCGTTTTCCATAATTTGTTGGTTTTCGTTAGTGTTCTTTTACAGTGAGACACCACGATAAGAAGAAAGGTCACATGTAATTGGGAGCCATGGGGTTAAAAACAAAAAAATCCCGGACGTTTCCATCGTCCGGGATTCTTGAGGTCAGTTGGTCTGCTGGCTATCCTTTTAAGAATTTTCCAATATCGCCAAGCCCTTCTCCCTTGTATTCGGACTTTTGGATGGCCTGCATCAGTTGCACGATATGGGCGGGGTTCATATCATCGCCCAACACCCTGATAAGGGCAAAGCCCTTGTCTTCGCTATCGCCATAGATAATGACCTCATCAATGGCATCCTCATCGCCCAGATACTTGATGACACCCTTTCCGTATTCAGAATTGATCTTCATCAATTCAACAAACTCATCGTCTTTCAGGATTTCTTTTACCTTGGCTTTTTCAACTTTGTACGCTGCGGTGTTATCTGCCGTTTTCTTAAAGGCCAATAGGTTGAATTTTTTAAGGGACTCCACGGCTTCACGCTGCACTTCGGTCAGTTCAACCTCGTCCATCCTCAAGATACTCGCAGGAATGTCCAACGAAATAAAATTCGGGTTCTCTTTGTTATCGACATAGTATTCTTGCAAACTCTGCTGTGAAGAACAGGAGGCCAAAACAACGGCGACAGCCAATATCAATGGTTTAATTATAGTTTTCATGCTTGTACTTTTAAATTATTGTGAACGTTTCAGTGGGAAGTGTCATTACCGACCGCTGCCCACTGTCAACTTCAATGTTATTCGCCCTTCTTGCCAGCCTTGTTCAGCTCTTCTGGCAAGTTCATCTTTTTGGTCAGCGAATTGATCTTGTTCAGGTCAATATCACCGGTAAGCGAAAGTAGTACCGTTTCGTACTTTTTGCCATTTGCCTCTACGTTCTTCATTCCTGTCACGAACATCAATAGCTCGCTGACATGGTCGCTATCTTTGCCCTCTTTGATATAGAATTTCACGTTGGCATCTTTATCCTTGACCCGCATCAACTCGGTCAAGCGGGCTGACTTCAGATATTTATCCACTGACGATTTCATGTCTTCCCCAATTGATTTATCATCGGTGGTAAAGACCTTTAGGCTTTTGATACTCTTGGCGATGTCCATAAACTCTTGGGCCTCTGGATCATCGGTCTGGACATCTATTTTCGCCAATAGATTGAACATGCTCTGGTTGACAATGACCGAGGTCACCTCATCCAACTCTTCATATTTATCAAAAAGTGACTGTGAAATACCTGCTACGGGCAACAGGGCCACTAAAAGAATCAACATATACTTTTTCATCGTTTCTGTTTTTAATTTTTGTTATAGATTTTTTGTTTTGCTGCCTCGAACTCTTGCAGATAGGCTACTTTTTCTGTGCCTTTGCCAAAATTCTCAGCCAACAGGTTCAATGCCTTTTTTGTTTCTTGATAGGCATATTCGGCCTGCTTTCTTTCTTGGTAATCTTGATACTGTTGGTTACCAAAATAGATGCCAAATGTCAAAACTGCCACCGCTGCAACGGAAATCCATCTGTAATTGATTTTCTTTCTAGGGGTTAATGGAACCTGCTTGGTGTACCGTTCTTTTTTGGCGTTGGAAAAGTAGTTGAACATTGGGCGGTATTGTTCGAGATGGGGGGCTACCCCTTCTTCGGCAAAATAGGCCCTTAAGGTCTCTTCTTCGGCAACCGTGGTGGTGGCCTCGAAATACTTTTTCAATAATTTTTCTATGTTCTTATCCAATTCCATAGCTATGTTTTTCCAATAATTTTTCTCTAACTGTTTTTCTGGCCCTTGAGAGTGCGACCCTTACGGCCGTTGGTTTCATGTCCATCATCTCACATATCTCCTCAAAATCGTACTCCTCGACATCTCTCAACTGTAGCACCATTTTTTGCTGTTCAGGCAACTCTTCCATGATTCGCTCGACCCAGCTGACACTGTCTTGTGCCTCCAATTGTTTTTGCAACGAGGTCTTTTCGTCCCTGTAGTTGCTATGTACCAACTTTAGGTTGGTTGCCTGTTTCGACTTTAACCGGTCTAGACAGAAATTTTTGGTCATGGTCATGGCAAAGGCCTCTACACTTCGCATCTGCCCCATTTCGTCTTGCTTGGCCCAGAGTTTCATCAAAATCTCTTGCGTGGCATCTTCGGCTTCCTCCCTAGAGACCAGCAAACGCTTTGCCAATCTGTAGAGCTTGTCCTTAAAGGGCATGACCACATTAATAAATTCAGTCTGTCTCATCGGTTGTTTAGTCGTTGTAAGCCTTTTTATGTTTGCTTACACCTTGATGACGAAGTATATCGAAAATTGTTACAAAAAATTTTTATTTCTTTTCAATGTAAGTATTTTAGGGTTTTGTCAACTTAAATTGTTGTAGTAAAAGAAATCGTTTCTTTTTTGGTACGTCTTTTGCTATATATTCTGAAAATTTTGCTATGAAAAAATATTTTTTGTTTTTTTTGGCCACATCTTTTTTACTTGTTGGATGCAGCAAGGACGATGATGACAATGGAATCCCCAAAGGCCCTGGAAACGTTCAACTTGAAAATGAGGTAAATGAATTTATTTGGAAAGGATTGAATTACTGGTATTTTTGGCAAGCTGATCAAGAGCTGTTAGCTGACGATAGATTTGCCAATACTGATGAATTTTACACTTTCTTAAACAATTATAGCTCTTCTGAAGACTTATTCGATGATCTTATATATCAACCTGGGGTTGTCGATGATTTTTCATGGTACATTGAAGATGTTGAAGAACAACTAAATAGTTTTCGGGGCATCAGCAAAACATATGGAATCAAATTTCCCCGTTCATTAATAAGGCCAAATCCAAATACTGATGATGTGGTAATCTTCATCGCCTATGTAGTGCCCGGATCACCCGCCGACCAAGCCGGACTCAAAAGAGGTGATATAATCAATAGGGTGGATGGCGAAACAATGAACACAGGCAATTCGAGCATCATCAACAAAGTCTTTTCTGAAGAGTCCATTACTTTGGGACTTGCTGAAATAGTAAATGGAGAAGTGCAATCGGTTGGCGATGAGATTCCGTTGACGGCTGTTACGCTTACCGAAAATCCTGTTCATTACTATGAAATAATAGAAGAAGGAGGGAAAAAAATTGGCTATCTCGTCTATAACGGGTTTCGTTCAACATTCAATGGAGAATTGAATGATGTGTTTGGTGTTTTTAAGAATGAAAATATTGATGAGTTCGTACTTGACTTGCGTTATAATGGGGGTGGCTCTGTATTAAGTTCTGCTTTATTGGCCAGTATGATAAATGGAAACATTACTGCCCAAAATGATGCTTTTGCACGTTTGCAATACAATGAAAAAAGAGATTCTGAGAATGGTTTTACATATCCTTTCTTTGATGAGGTCTTTCTTTATGATAAAACAACAAGCGATTTCATAGGCGATGAGCCCGCCAATAGGCTAACAACATTGAGTCGGTTATATGTATTGGTCTCAAACCGTACTGCATCGGCCAGTGAAATGATAATAAATGGTCTTCGCCCCTATATGCCCGTGACCTTGGTAGGAGAGACAACTGTTGGGAAAAATGAAGGTTCCATTACTGTTGTAGATGCCCCAGGCAGTGGCAACTCAGATCCGTATACGGATGTCGATAACAGGAATCCCAACCATACCGTAGGTATGCAACCTATAGTTTTTCAGGTTTTTAATAGTCGCAATGAAAGTGATTACACTTTCGGCTTTGAACCTGATATCTTGGTCGAAGAATTTCGATTTGTAGCGGACATCAAGCCTTTTGGAGACCCTGACGAAGCTCTGTTAAGAGTGGCACTTGATGATATTCTCGGTGTAAGCGCAAAAAAAGCATTTATGCGCCCGGATCAAAATTTGATGCGGAAAGAAGGCGAGATAAAACTACCAAGATTTACAGATGAGATGTATTTAACCGACAGGGGGCATCAGCGAGATCACCAAGATTTTCCATAAAAACCTATTATATATAAAGCTTTTTTTTAATTAACGTGAGTTCAACTTTCTTACGTCGAACTCACTTTACTCAATAATTGGAATATGCATAAGCATGGTGATGAAGGAGTCAGGGAGAACTTCTTAAAAGTGAGGAAATCACACTTTTCTTGGTAATCATCCACACATTCTCGAAATGGAACAAGTGCACACCCTAGTCCAAGAAAAGTGCAAGGAACGGAAGCTTGAATTTTACAATAGGTCTGTCTAGGGAAATTTTGCTCAACCAAAACTTCCAAAGTCCTTAAACATTCATAAAAGCTTAAGCGTTGGTAGATTGATTCTAATTAGTATGAACCCGGTTGCTCTTCGACTGGTAAAACTTCAACGGGAAAATTATTAGAACTCAGCTATGAAACACCTGCTTGGTTTGACGTAGAGGCAATGCCCCACGAGAACAGGGAACCGATTTATGAACAAAATTACATGGCAGACCTTGTCTGAATGAAAGTTGTTTAGAAAAGCGTATCTATGAGTCTCACAATTAATTCATTTGAGTCAATAAATCCAAAATTGGAAAGCCTTTCTTATAGTTCTGCTAACAATTGAGCGATTCATGAGTATTCTTAATCACATTTTTTATAAAGTGCTTGGTAAAAGCTCATATTTGTTGTAATTTCTGACATATTTTAAATCCAAATACTAAAATCTATGTCATTTAAATTACATTTCTTCTTAAGAATTTCAGCTGTCCTTTTTGCTATTAGCGCCCACTCCCAATTTGGAAACTTTGACGATCAATTCACATTTACCGGAGCTACCCCAAGTGTTCAAAGCAAGACTACCCAGTACGGATTGGATTGTGGGATTCAAAGTCTAACATTACGTTGGTATCGCGTGCAAAATGAATACTACTATGTAAACAGTTATAGTCTTCAAGTCAGGGATAATGGTCAATGGAAAACCATAAGAACTATATCAAAAGGACGTTCGTCGTATTCGGTCACTATTAACTCATTTGAAAATGGTTGGAATGATTCAGAAGCAAATTTCAATTTTAGAGTAAGGGTTAATGTCAATTTAGAAGATGTTAATGACGTAAATTATTCGCAAGGGTCAACATTAAAAGTTGCAGATTGGTGTTTTGGGCCAAAGGCAGTGATTTCATTACAAAGTGCAACAGTTAACAGTGGTAATAGAACTTGGAATATAAAAAATGGAGAAAAACCGACAATTTACGTCAATAATTCTGGCGCAGTTAATACCGATTATTTTACGGTTGAAACCAAAACTGTTACAGGTGGTACAAATTTTGGTTCTAGAGGCCCAGAAATTCGCACATTCGTTTCGGACTGTCCAAGGCTTGGTGTCGGTTGTAATAATGGAAATATATCTACTGAAGAGTATGGATTTAAACTTATTGCTATACCTAACCGAGTGCCTTCAGGCACAGAAAGCTTCAGAAGATCAAGGATTAGGCTAAAGGTAAATGATTACCGCTTACTTCTTCGTGATGGCCGAACCTATTATCTTCATGCAGTTTATTCAATCGGGGGCACGAATTCTGGTAATTTTGTATGGCCTTTTAGAGTTGAATATAAAGATAATACCTCAAGCGGATGCACCATTTGTCCTAAGCCTATTGAAAATTTTCCTTCCCGGCCAAATCCATATCAAGTAGAGATATTTGATTTTACAGGAACAAAAATTATTACCAAAAAAGTTTCAACCAAAGCAGAAGAAGATAAGTTAATAGATAATTTACCAAAAAAGCTTTATATAGTTAAAAATAAATACGGAACTAGAAAAGTTCATTATTAATTAACAATATTCAAATAAAAAGAGCGGCTGAGAGCCGCTTTTTTTAAAGGGTGAGGCTCATACCCACCCTGATGTTTCTACCCCGGGTGGCAAAACCGATGATTTCAACATAGTCTTCATTAAAAATGTTTGAAATATTCATGGACAGGGTTAATTTTTCTTTGAGCAGTTGGTGCGATATATAAAAATCGAGCAGCGAAAAAGGCTTCAGTTCA
>CEVF01153941.1_pt1 | contig 19200 bp, 20 predicted proteins | sample 356441 | NCBI WGS metagenome assembly CEVF01 (sample SAMEA2622765, study PRJEB7988) | marine metagenome | biome: marine biome (ENVO:00000447); feature: surface water layer (ENVO:00002042); material: "saline water (ENVO:00002010), including plankton (ENVO:xxxxxxxx)" | depth 5 m | reverse complement strand
CGGCGCCGCCGGCCTGGCCGCCGATCCACGGCACGCCGTTGTCGCCGTTCGAGGTCTCCACCGATTCCTTCGCGGTCACGGCGTCGTTCCCGCCGATCCCCATCTGCACCTTCCAGTCGTTGCCCTTGGAGAGCGTGATGAGATCCGCGTACGGGTTCTTGCCCTGGGCGATCTCGGCCTCCATCTGCTCGCAGCTCTTGGTCGCGAGCTGCATGGTCTCCTCCGCCTTTAGCAGCGCGTTCTGGAACAGGTCGTAGAGGCCCGGGTTGGCGCGCTGCAGGATCAGCGCCGGCAGCGCGGCGATGGCTGACGATGCGGCGGCCGTCATGGCGTTCATCATGTCGTCGACGCCAGATTTGATGTCGTTCAGGGTGTTGGTGACTGCGAGTACCGGGTCGAACTTGCCGCAGCTGTAGCCGAGCCCGAGCTGAGCGGAACCGCCGAGGGTCACCGATACCACCGACGGGTTGGCAGGAGCCGAAACCGGTTCGGCTCCGCCGATCTCGTAGTACCAGAGGCTGTCCTCAGTCGGGCCTTCGGCGGCGTGCGCCCCGGGCACAGCCAAAGCGGCGCCGAGAATCGTCAGTAATGCGAGCCGGGAGGTCCCTTCGTGCAGGTATCTCATGGCGGGTACGAGATCCAGTTGATGTCGAACAGAAACCACTGCCCGCGGCGGCTGCAGCACTGGTAGGGTCGCCAGAGGTTCCAGACATAGTCACCGGCCGCGTCGACCCGGCCGCCGCCCCAGCCGGAGAGACCCACCAGGTCGTTGGTACCGAACACGTTGCAGCTCGCCTCCGGGCGCGGAGCCAGCATCTGCCAGGTGCCGGTGCGGGCATCCTTCTCGACCAGCGGGCCCGGCGGCCAGACGCGTTGGCTGCCAGAGCTCGGCCCGGTAAGCGGTACATAGACATGTGGCTGACCGGTACGGGTCACGATGTCGCCGGCCCGCTGAGCGGTGACCGCGGCGGCCTTGGGTTCCTCCGCCTGCGTGGTCCAGCCGGTGCGAGGATGCACGCTGCCCCAGGTCTGCAGTGGAAAGGTGCCGACCTCGCGCAGGCCCGGCACCCAGCTGGCCGCATAGAAGATCTCCGGGATCTCCTGCCGCCAGGAGAGGGCGTCGAGCCCGGACTGGAAGTACGGGAAGAAGGACGTCGTCTGGGATTCGCAGACGAGGCCGACGCCGGCGACGAGGCCAGACAATGTACTCAGCGGGTGGCCGATAGCATCGCTCTCGCGGAACACGAGATTGCGGTGATCCTTCCGGTCACCGGTCCCCTCGGTGCGATTACCCGCGCTATCGATCGGGACCGGCAGGAGCGCGCCCAGCAGACCGGTTGCAGCAGCGCGCTGGGCGAGACCGAGCGTTGCGCGGATCTCCGCCCACGGATTGCCACCGAGCTCGTTGTAGACACTGACGACCAGGTCCGGGTTGTAGTGCCCGACCTTGAGTGAGGTGCGGACACGACAGCCGGTCCAGGAGCAACGCAGCCAGAAGCACACGCCTACCGGCATCCAGCGCATGCAGGCGAAGGTCGCCGCCGTGGTCTGCGCGATGATGCCGGGTGTCGTGACCGTTGCTGCTCGGCTCGCGGCGGATGCCAGGAGCAGCAATGTCAAGCCGAGAACAGGGAGGCGCTGCGGCCTCATCGGATCTGCTCCCGTTGCCAAGCTTCGTAACGGTCGAGCGCCTCGACCAGGTCCGTGACGCCGTAGACGACGGCGCGTCCGTCGAACACGATGGCGGGATAGCGATCGACGCCGTGCTGCACCGCCTTGGCAAGCCCGAACGCCGCGTCTTTCGCCGGCGCCATACGGGCGTCGTCGAGCCGCTGGATCCGACGGAGCGCTGCCGCCTTCGCGGTATCCGGGTCAGCAGGGAGGCCTTCAGACAGCTCCGATTCGAAGCGCTCGAGGCCGTCAACGGCGTAGCTCGTGATGGTCGCGGTTCGCAGTCGCTCGTGCTCGGCACCAACGACCGGCTGCTCGCTTGTGGTGAAGACCTCGATGACCAGGGCGTCGCCCGCCCGCACGGGCGCGCTAAACACCAGGGGCCCAAAGAGTGTCAGTCCAACCAGGGCGTGGGATAAAGAAAGCATGTCTCTGTCTCGAAGCGCGGGACGATGCTTGCTATCGTCCTCCCGGGCAGAGAACCGAGGAAGCGAAAAACGGCACAGGCAACGGCGCCGTTTTCTTCGCTTAAGGTCGGAAGCTTCGCTTAATGCGCAGACACAGGCCACGACGAGCAGAGGTTTCACCCGTCATGAACATGCAGGTGTGAACAACTTGGTGGTTTCCCAGGAGAATTCACATCTGATGCTCAGACCAATCGCTGGCAAACCGGTTCTTTGCTTGACGAGCCATCGGATCACTACCATGCGTCGTCGTCACTGGTTGCACGAGCTACTCGACCGGTACCTTTTGGCAAAGTAAGCTCCGTATGAGTCCGCCCTACGACACATTCTCAGACTCCTCGAAGGCAATAGAGGTGGTGTGTCGATCGTGGAGGTAACGAACGCACAAGTCGCCGACATTCATACTAATTTTGAGCAGGATCGGCCGCCCGTCGAGTAGCGGTTTGGAATGATGAAGATCTACTTCTCCGACTTTTTTGATGTCGATCCTGTGCTGCTGGACGCACATGGCGCGTTCAACGTGTCGCTGATCAATGACCTCCCGGTCTTCATCGACCCATTCCTGCTGTTCAATAGCGAGAAGCCCGAGTATCGCGCGCTGCACGACGAGATCATCAGGTACATCCGTTTTCTTCGAGACGTGTCGAACAGTGGCCGGGTGAACGTCGGCCTCCTCAACAGTTGGTATCGTTTCCCGGAGGTCAAGCAGAACTGGCTCGGCTACAGCAAGGTTGGAAACAAGGGGTCGGGGCTCGGCCCCGCGTTCGCAGCTGCGCTGAACGAGAACCTGAACTCCCTATTCAACGACTTTGGCAACGAGCAGATCACGAAGGGAAGCCACCTTGAGAAGCTGTGTCTTATCAAGGATAAGGTTGGCAAAGACAACATCAGTGACTTCACGACCAACCTTGTGAAGGGATTTCTTTGTCGCTACACGCAGGAGTTCGCTCAAGCCCATATTGACCACGCGCGGCTCAAGCGGGTGCCTGTGAGGCACATCGCATTCAATTACGAGACGCGGAACTGGACGACAGAGCACTTCACGCTTCCATTCATCGACGGCGACTACGTGCTGCTCACTCCGAAAGAGATCCTCACCAAAGACGATGCGTGGATCAACAAGCACGATCTGATCGGAGATTTCGAAGAAATAGCGAGCAGTGTTCCGAACGAGGAGCTTCGGGCGCAGATCAACGACTACTTCCAGCGTATGCTCCCCGACGATGCGAACAGGAAGGAGACAGACGCAGCGGTCATCTCCACCGTCAGGCGGTTCCCCGCGCTGATCGACTATTACATACGATTCAAAGAAGAGCACGGGGACGACGCTAAAGCACTCAGCGAGGAGCGCGTACAGGAGACCGAGCGGGTCTTCATCGATCAAGTCGGGCAGCTCTCTCGTCAGCTCGCTACGCTGACGCAGTTCTACAGTCAGCCCGGCGACTCTTATCAGGACGCCTATGACCGCGTCATGTTCCTCAAACAGGTGATTGAGGATAACGACGGCTACCGGATTTTCTACATCGATGGCAAGCCCGTGAAACGCGAGGCGGACCTACAAGTCATGTTCAAGCTCACCTGGTACGCGAGTGACTTCTCCGTGGATCGCGAGGTCAACAACGGGCGGGGTCCCGTGGACTACAAGATCTCCCGCGGCTCGAAGGACAGCACGCTGGTCGAATTCAAGCTCGCCAGCAACTCGAAGCTAAAGAGAAACCTCGAGAACCAGGTCGAGGTGTACAAGGCGGCGAACAGGACCGAGAAGGCGATCAAGGTAATCATGTGCTTCTCCGAATCGGAGATCTCGAAGGTCTCACGCATTCTTAATGATCTCAGCCTAACGGGCGACCCGAACGTAGTCGTTATTGACGCCGACGCAGGGAACAAGACCTCCGCTTCGAATGTAGGATAGAAACACGTACCCTCTAAATGTCGCGCGGAGGCATTGCGTGCTCCATCCGTCCGGGCCAAAGCGGATGTGGAAGTCCCTAGCGACAACGCATCTCCCTTGTTGGCGCGATCGAATTCCGCCGAAGCCTTTTCCCCAATCTGATCGTCTGCCCCGACCGCACGTATTCGGCCCGAGTCAGGACATAGACCGAATCTCACTCTAGAGTCGGCCAGGAACAACGAATGAAATGGGTCAGCCACCGCGTCGAGCCGCGATCCGCTCGGCCACGACATGCACCGCCTCGAGTTCGGTGCAGCCACGCTCGCGCATGATCGCTGCGCGCTCGGCCTTCTCGTGCTTCTCGGTCATGGCCAGGGCCAGCGACAGGGGTGGCGGCACGCTGCGGAACAGGGCCTCGAGGTTGTCCGCCAGGACAACCCCTTCGACGTACTTACCGGGCTCCTTCCGGGCCGACAGCAGCAGGCTGCGCTGCTCCTCGTTCAAATCCTTGAATCTCGCGATCTGCTCAACCTCTTCCTTGGGCATGACCAGGCAGAGCCACCACTCCATCATGTTGAGCATCTTGCGGCTGGCGTCGGGAAAATCCTCGAGGTTCTGCGTCGCGATCCAAAACCAGGCGCCGAGCTTGCGCCACATCTTCGTGATCTTGACGACGTAGCGCGCTAGCAGCGGATTGGTCGTGATGATGTGCCCCTCGTCGGTGACGACGAGTGTCGGTCGCGAGTCGCTCTGGTGGCGCTCGACCAGGTCGTTGATGTGACTCATCATCGAGATGTAGGCGACGGTCAGCTGATCCTCGTAGCCTTCGCGAGCGAGCATGCCCATCTCGAGGATGGTGACGTCCGCGGCCGGCCAGGGCTTGCCGGACCGGTCGAAGAACTCTCCTGCGAGCCCCGAACAGAAGAGCGCCATGCCGTCACCCATCTCCAGCGCCCGGTTGCGCCGGTGCTCCGGCAGGCCCGTATCGCGACCGATGCTGGTCAGCGCCGCGACGACATCCCGGGTCAATACCTGGTCGCGGCCTTGCTCGGCCACGGACTCTGCGGCGAGCAGGATGGCATTCCGGATCAAGAGGCGATCCGCCCGGGTCATGCGCGCGTCCTCGCGCTCGTCGCCGCCGGTGATCATGATCCGTGCGGCGATCTCCATCTCGCCGAGGATGTCGCGCCCCGGGCCATCGCCTTCTTCCTCGTCGTCGTCCTCGTTCTCTTCGAGCGCTTCCGTATCGGTCACGAGCTTCACGCGCCGATCCTTGTCCAGAAGCCGCAACGCATCGGCGAACGGCGGCAGGCTCACATCGGCACCTGGGTTGAGCGTCACTTGGTTGACGTCGAGCCCGTGGCTGGCGAAGTGCTGCCCGAGCAGCGAGAACGAACCGCCGGCCTCGATGATGAAGATGCGCGGACGGTGAATCGCGGCCATCTGCTGCAGCAGGTATACCAGCAGCGCGGATTTGCCGGCGCCGGTCGGGCCGAGGATCAGCATGTGCGCGTTCTTCTTGCGATCCGCCCGGTGCAAGGGGTCGAAAACCAGGGGTTCGGCACCCCGGTTGAAGAACACGAGCCCGGGATTGCCGGTGCCGCGCGAGCGGCCATAGATCGGCAACAGGTTTGCGATGTGCCTGGAGAAGACCAGGCGAGACCGGCGGCTGACCCGATCCAGTCGGGCGTCGTAGGCCATCGGTAAGTTGCGCAGGTAGCTGTCGAGTGCCAGCAGATCCGCCTCGCGCGCAATCGGCTGCAGACCGTTGGGCAGTAGCAAAGCGTTCAGCTGGTTGACGTTCGTCCGCAGGTCCGCGAGATCCTCGCCGCGGACGTAAAACGCCAGTTGCAGGGGATAGAGCTTGTTGCCGGTCGCCATCTCACGCTCCACCGCGCCGGCGTCCTCACGCGTCAATTCGGCTTCCGCCGAATCGCCCACGGCGGCGCGCTTGACCAGCCCGATGTGGTTGCGCACCAGATCCTGGGGCTTCACCGTGATGGTCATCGCCATCACAGTGTGCTCGGGCAACCGGTCGAACAGGGAGAACACATGATCCCCGGATGGACGTTCTGCCGTCATGTGGCCGATGTCGGGCGCCCGCCGGAGCCTCTGCACCGTAACGAGGGTGTGCGGCAGCCCATCGAACCACCAGGTGGCTGATGCGTTGTCGGACTTGGGCGCCGAGAGCGTCAGCACCTCCCCAAGGTCCGCACCGAACGGCAGGTCCTCATCGCCCGGATACGGTGACGCGGCGAGAAGCCTCTCTGCATCGCCTTCAGCGCAATCCGGCCGCGGGTTGAACCAGGGCAGTAGCCAGCGGTAGAGGTCCTCCCCCGAGCCGCGGCGGCAGCGGATCCCGGCCGCGGCGAGCGCCGCCGTCCATTTCGTGGCGACGTCGTTGAGCTCGGCCTCGACCTCGACCGCACTCGGCACCCGGCCGCGTGGGTTCATGCGCCGATAGAGCGCCGCCCGAACGCGCCGCACCTGGCCACGCCAGGCAGTGCCGGTCAGCGCCGAGTCCTCGAACAGGCCATCTGGCCGGCTGATGCGAGCGCAATGGGCCTTTAGCAATTCGAGGTAGTGCCGGGTGTACACGCTCTCGTTGGCTCCCGGGGGCACGTAGGCCTCGACCTGGCGCAGCAGGTCCGACAGGCTCGGCTCGTCCTGCACGTAGAGCTGGAGGATCCAGGGCGCGTCGTCGAGCTCAGGGATGGCTTCGGTGATCGCGGTCTGGATCGCGTCGCGCAGCTCCGCCATGAAGCCCGGCGTCCGCGCCTCGGTACCTGCCGGCGTCAGCTCGAACAACGCGCCGACACTGACCCCGTCCTCGAGCAAGAAGCAGCGGCTGGCCGGCAGGTACTCCACCCAGGGTAGGAAATCGGAGAACGACGGCGGCCGGGCGTACAAGGCCTTCACATCGGCCGTCGTGAGTGGGCGTGGCTCGGTCGAGGGTTCCGTTGAAGCCAGGCGGAGCGCGGTCAGGGAGAACCCGGCCATACTCAGCGCTGCCCGCTCGGGACTTCCCCCGGCAGTGCGTACTCGACCCGCTCGTAGAGCGTGAAGGTCGTGGCATAGCCAGGGACCGGGACCCGCTCGGGCCCCGCGAGGTGCGGGAACACGTACATCACCAAGGTCGGGTTGGGCAGCCGAGGGAAGATCGTCTCGAGCTCGGTGTGCGCGGTGCGCGAGTAGCCGGCCAGGTCGACGTCGTCGTCACCCAGCGGACGCGTGCCCAGCTCCCGGCGCACGGCCAGTGGGTCGTCGGCGCCTATCCCCTCGAAGTGCGCGTCGTAGATCGCCTTCATCGACGGGCCGTCCTGCGGCAACACCGACTCCTTGGTACTGGCGCAACCGCCGAGCGCGAGGCTAATCCAGGCGATGGTGACGATCGAGCGCAGTCGCGAGTGCATGATTCAGTTTCCTGCCTTGGGGATCGAGGTCGATGGCGAGCTCGCGATCGACATGGATGGCTACCGCAGTACCGGCCGGCACGAACACCGCATCGAAGCTCTGGGACTGACGTTCGAGCAGCCACTTGGCCACTTCCTCGCTGCCGCCGGACACGGTCTTGCCGAGCACATAGGTACCGACATCGCCGGTTACGCTGTCGGTCACGCTGCCGAGGTTGCTGACCACCGAGGTCGTCTCGGCGGCGGCTGCCGCGTCCGCTGCTGCCTGGATGGCTTGCACGCCGATCCGCTGGGTCAGAAACGACGCGGCATTGGTCTTGCGATCTCCGCTGATGCACGGGATGCCCTGGGCGTCCGAGATCCAGCCCAGCGGCTCGTCGCGTCCGCCTTGCCCGCTCGCCTGCGCGCTGCGGTCGTCGCTCGAGATCGTGCGGATGGTGCCGTCGTCGAACACGAATGTGACGGACTCCAGCCGACCGGTGACGCAGGACAACGTCCAATCGCCGACCGCGGTGCCGCTCCACACCATGCCTTGCACGCCGGGGACCGTCAGGCCGTTGGCGGCCAAGTTTTCGCTGCCTGTGATCACCTTGAACGGCATCGGGTCGCGCACCTGGCCCTGGATCGGGATCCGGCCGACGAGTGCGGTCATCGCCGTCGAGCCGATGAGTGTGGCGTTGCGGGGGACCGTATAGGCGGGTCGACTCTTGAGCGCGTCCACCTCTTCTCGCGCGTTGGTCACGACCTGCCCGGTGCGAGTGCGGGCACTGTCGAGATACCCGCCCGCGGTCTGTCCGGCTCGGTCCAACAATCCGGTCTCTGACGCAGCCACGGCCGGCGCGTCGAGCGGCTCTACCCAGACCAGACCCATAGCCGGCGCTTGCGTATTGACACCCTCGAGACCGAGCCCCACCGGAATGTCGCTACCGCTGCCTGGCTGCACCCGGGCCACCGACTCCGCCAGCCGGTCGACCCGGTCGGTCAGAGAGGCGAGCACGCCGGAGTCGATCCGGCCCTGGTTCTCCGCGTCGCGCTCGCGGGACAGCAGCTCCCGGCGCAGCCGCGTGGCGACGTTCTCCTCGATCTGGGTGCGGTTTGCGACGAGGGTCTGATTCTCCCTGGCGAGGGTCGCATTCTCCCGGCGCAGCGCCTCGACCTCCGCGGTCATCGCAGCGACGTTGGCCGTGAGGGTCTTGATGGTGTCGGCCGGTGTGTCGGCATCCGGGGCCGGCGCTGTCGGCACGTTGTCCAGCACCACGCCGCTGTCCTCCTCCTGCGAGCAGGACTTCAGCGTCACGAACGCCAGCATCAGCACGACGGCGCCGCCTAGAATCGGCAACAGGCGATTGGAGGTTGCGGCAGGCATATTCGGCTACCGCAGCGAGGCCGCGAACGGCCGGTCCGAGATCAGGTACACCACCGTGCGATCGGCCTCGCTGCCGGCCTCGTGCAGCCGGTTGTGTTGGAAGGCCGCCGTGAGCCAGCGACCGCGCAGGGTCCGCGGGTCCAGGGTCTGCGGCCGCTCCGTCTTGTTGGTGAGCTTGGCCGCGGTGAGATACAGATCGCCGGCGCGCCAGGAGACAAGTGGCACAGCCTCGACGGCGTCACCGCGTACCAGCGCCACCGGCTCCCGCTTGACGGGTACACGGACGACGCCAGGAAGCTCCTGGAGCAACCGTGCCGGGGCGTACATCTGTTGGGCGGCGAAGCGCGTCAGAGTGACGTAACCGTATTGCGGTGGACCTGAGGCTGCCGTCGGCTCTGAACCGTTCGCACGTACCTCGTCCGGCAGATAGATCTCAATGGGGCTACTTCCGCCGCCATCGGCGACTGCGGATAGGTCGAGCAAGTAGATCTGGCCATTGTCCATCCCACGCACAATGACGCGGGTCGCGGCGAACGGCTGACTTGCCAGCAGGTAGAGCGTGCCGTCGATGCTCTGTACGCGCAGCGCCCCTTGGAGCTGTGGTGGCACGCCGACCTTGACCGCACCCGGAAAATGGACGAGCCGCTCGACACCGACTGCGAGCTCGACGGCAATGGGCGTCTTGCGCCAAGCGATGCGTTCCGGCGTATCGGGCGCCGCGTTCACGCCCACAGCGTGCAGCAGAAGGATTACCGCGAGCATGGCGGTCATCCACCAGCGCCACTCGGTCGTTTCGTCGCCAAACTCGCTACGCGCCACCATCGGTACCTCCATCGTCGTCGAGCTCGGCATCGGTCAGCCGCCGCGGCCCCTCGGCGCCGAACCCGTCGAGGGCCAGCCCCCAGGGATTGGTCTCGAGGTCGACGGCGTAGCGCACTACGCGCAGCGGGTACCGGATGGCCGTGCGCTTGACGGTCATGCCCTTCACCGATTCCAGGAGATCGAGGTCCAGCCAAACAATCCAGGCATCCTCGTTCAGGAGGTCGACGCGTCGTTCCTCGTAACCATGGCCCGGGATCTCCTGGACACCGCGGACCCGGTAGGCGAGCTCGCCCTGGCGGCCCTTTTGCTCGAGCTCGGCGATCAGATCGGCGCGATATCGGGGCGTGAGGTAAGGCGAGACCCGGAAGATGGCCCGCCCATAGTCCGTGGCGCCGTCTTCCGGCCAACGGTTGAGCTGCTGGAAGATGTAGAAGGCGAAGGCATAGACGTTGGGTGGCGATACCTCGTCCACGGCCAGCGTCGCTCCGGAGCGCAGGTCCGGCGGGATGTGTACGGTGAGGCGCTCGGGAGCGCGGCTCCAGCCGAACCAGAGCGCGGCGATGACGAGCACCTGGATGGCGATCACCGCCCAGAGCGAGCGCAGGTGCGCGCGGACGTTATCGATCTCGTACCGGTAACGTCGCATGCGCCGTCCTGCCGATATCCCATGCGCCGCTTCGACGAACGAAGGACGAGCGTCGTAACCCGTGGTCGTCGAGCCAGAGCACGATCCGCTGCTGGTAGTAGCCGTCCGGGCGGTTCCTCTTCAGCCGCTGGAACAGACTCGCCATGAGCAGCACAGTCGCGAGGATTCCGACGCCCGCGATGCCGAAGCCCATCGTGACCGCACCCGCGAGCCCCGCCAGGATCAGGCTGATGGGCAACCACACGAGTGCGGCCACGCCTACGATGACACCAAGTTCGCTCGACGAGCAGCCCTTGAAGATCGCGGGTTCGGCATTCAACCGATCGGCGAGTATGTCCTGACGGTCCGCCATGCCGGATCAGATGACGCCGGCCGCTTCGGTGAGCAGATAGCTCGCGAAGATCAGCACCACCGCACCGACGATGCCGAGCACGCCGACCTCGGCCCACTCCGCCTTGCCCTGGCGCGCCTCGTTGAACTTGGCGAACGCCAGATAGGCGACCCAGAGGAAGCCCAGCACCGCGATCGCCAGACCCAGCACCAGACCGCCATCCTTGATGTAACCCTGGATCAAGGCGATCCAGTCGCCAGCCGCCGGCGCCGTACTCGGCGCGACAGGGGTTGGCAGTGCCGCCCACACCGGCGGGTTGGCGGCGAGACCGAGGAGACCCAGCAGGGCCACCGTCCTCTTCTTCACTTGTGCGAACATCATCATTTCTCCGAAGTTGCGGGGCGGACCCCTGATCACCACATCCCGGGCTTCGCACCCGGACCGATACGGTTCCGGTCACCCCGTCACCGCAGATAGAAACCGAGCACCAGCAGCACGATGCTGGCCCGCAGCGCCGCCCACACGAGGTCGAACAGCGCGACCTGACCGTCCTGCCAGGCCCGGAACGTCCCGACGGTCACCCACATCACCCAGACGAAAACCAGGACCAGCACCACGCTCGCGATACTCGTGAGCAGCGTTCCGGCGGTGACGCCCGACCCGGCCTGGAACGCGGCGTTCTGTGCAGGCGTCATCGCTGGGCGTCACTGCCGGTAGTCGGCCCACAGCGGCGGCACCTTCCGCGGCTCGTTGCGGGGCGCGTCGATGTGTTCCTGGATGCCGGCGCGGATCCGCTCGAGGTCCTGGCGGAGCCAGTCGTAGCGGAAGCGGATGCGGGCGTCGGGGGTGGTCTGGGATTCAGCCGTCGCGATGACGGGCTCGAGGGCTTCGATCTCGTGGATCAACCGGGCGAGCGCTTCGCGCTCGGCGTCGGGGTCGGCCAGGGCTTGCGACGCGCAGAGCAGCAGGCCCGCTACGACGATCACCGCTCGCCAGGATGCATGCATGTATTCGTGGGATTGGCCGTGCATGGCGCGCATGCTCCGGCACCAAGGGAGATGAGGCTATGCGAAACCCCGTCAACTCACTGCTCGGTTTCTTGGCCCGCACGTCTGCAGGGCCGAAGGCTATCCTTCAGGATGGCTGAGACCGGGGTTCAGTCGTCCGCGTCCGGGTGCTCGCCACCGCCCATCCAGTCGCCAGTCGCGAGCCAGATCTCATAGAAGAACAACCACAACGACGCCCATAGCAGAACGGAGTCCACAAGCCACAGTCGCCGAGACCATTCACCCTTCCCGGGTCGCCACAGGCAGAGCTGGGCGCGTTTCACGGAATACAGGTGGGGTGGCGGTTCACCGTTCCGCTCGCTAAGCAGAGGTGACTCCACGAAAACCTTCGGCGAAACCTTCGTCGATCTGTAGGCTTCGATCCGAATCCGGTATCGGTCGCTGACTGGAGTCGGTTGAAGGCAGCCCACCCAGATCAACCGCCGTCCGCCCTGGTCGATCCGGAAAGTAGAATCCGGCTGGGCTTGCTTCAGGCGGACCCCCTGTTGTGCGAGCGTCGGACGCCGAGGGGGTGGACGCATAGATCAGGAATCCCGGCCGAAGAACGTTTGCCGCGGAATCGGGCGCGCTTGAGTAGATGTGACGCCCAGGGCGCCGGTCGCGGCGAGGCCCCTGAGCCCGGTAGTTCGCTGATCCTGAATACGCGCCCCGTACCGTCGAACCGCCTCCGAACCCGCACGCTCTCCGACGAGGGGAGCGAGAGCCTTCACGGCCTCTGGCAGGCTTGTGCGCGAAAGTCGATCCAAATCGCGGCTGGCCGCCTGCAGCCACTCGAAGAACCGTTGCTTCTTTCTCGGCTCTTCGCACCACTTGTCCGCAAAATTCTCGAGCGGATTGACCGGGTTTCTGACGACGGCCTCGCCCGCAGCATCGGTCTCGATGAACGAGGGCATGCGAAGGATCAGGTAGTGAAGCGTGTCGAAGACCGAATCCTGGCCTACATACGCATTCGCGGCGAGGGTAGTGATGATGATTGATATGGGTGCATCTTTATCATCGCCGAGACTCAGGTCCCGGTGACGTTTGAGGATCTGCACGGCAAGCTGAAGCGGCGTCTTCGTCGAGGTCTGCGGCGACGGCGGCGGTGCTTCAACATCGGCCCGAATACCCTTGCTCGCTGCAATCGAAAGCCGGGAGCGCTCAGCAAACCAGGCTGCGTAGCCTTTCGGATCAGTTTCCTTCCACGCCGCGAGCTCCTTGTCCGGGACTAGCAACGCGGTACCGTGAACGAAACGCGGGTCGGGCCGACCTGGCAAAATGTCCATATGGAACTCGCCGGCATATACGATTCGCCAACAACGGTTCTTTTCCTCCAGGCGTTCACGATACAGCGCGTTTTCCTGCAATCGCTGACCGATGGCGCGCTTGAGTGCCGCTGGACTCATCCCGGCACCGATCTGTAGCTGACAAACGAGGTCTAGATCGAACTCGTCCCTGCCCACGGGCTTGGTCGCCGTCCCGATGGCGATCGATCCTTGCGGGTATATCAGCGGATCGGCCGGCGCCAGGAGCGTTCCCGGCTTGTTCAACCACGTTCCGACGGCCTGGTACTTCTGAACCGCGTCGTCGTATTGTGTCGGCGTCAGATCGAGTGCCTCTGCACCGTAGGTCAAAAGCTCGTCAAGCTGAGCGCGCGTTGATAAGTCCATGTCGCTTGCCTCGAATCGGGTTGAACGGGATGAAGGGTTCTGCAACGTGATCGAGAAAACCCCGCTCATGCAGATCGGAAACCGTCCGCCGGAATTCCGCACGCGCCAAGCCGCGCAGATCCTCAGACAAACGGTCGAGGCGGTAGGCGTTCGCTGACACCAGAGGATCGATCTCGAAGTAACGCTCCGGTCCAAGAATGTGGCGAACGCCCCCGCTGGCGGCCTGGGACTGGCCGCGCATCATCAAGTTCACGAACAGTGAAACCTGTTTGGGCCCTAGCCCACCGGGGTCGCTCGGGTAGTCGTTAGGCGACGCAACTTCCGTGGTCGTACCTATCCGTACCGTGGCGATCCGATGCTGCGGCACTGCCAGGTAGCCCAGTGCTTCATTCACTGCGATCTGCACTGGGTTGTTCGCCCATACCCCGCCGTCGATGAGACGCAGCCCACGTTCCAGCTCGAACGGTGGCAGGTACGTGGGGGCGGCACCGGTCGCCCGGGCGACGACCGCCATTCGTTCATTGCAGTCGATGAGAAGCCGCGGATGGTGGGCTGTCTTGAAGATGTAGATGCCGCGCTCCGCGTGGTACGCGGGAATGACCAAACGGGTGGAGCTTTCGCCGAGCAGGCGCGCGCCGAAGTACTCGTCGAGCACGGATTCGAGCGGCTCGGGCCGGTAACGACTTCCGAATGCCTGGCGGGCGCGGCCGACGGCCTCGAATACCTCCGCCGGAAAGATTGCTGGCCCATGTTGGCGGTAGAACTCGACAATCTGCGCCGCCGGGAACCCCGCGCCTAGCGCGAGGGCGATAATGCCCCCCGTACTCGTCCCCGCAATCAAGTCGAATGACGAAGTAATGGGACGACCGACGTGCTGCTCCCATTCCGCGAGGAAGCAGGCCGAAAACAGGCCCTTGAGTCCTCCTCCGTCGAGGGAGAGGATCTGGAACCGTTCCGCTGGAGCTGGGGTCGAGGACTCTTGCACTTGGCGACTACGACATGAGAGACTTGTCGAGTCCATAATACCGAGACTTGCCGTTATCGACAAGTCCTGAATTGCTATCTCGACATGTCAGACGATCAAGTTGCTACGAATCCGTTCCCGGCCCGGTTGCGCGAGACCAGAAACCTGCGAGGCCTCGACCAGGTTGAGCTGGGTGAACTAGCCAGCATCCCGGCAACGTCGATCTCCCACTTCGAATCGGGGAAGCGGAAGCCCAGCCTTGACAACCTCCGCAAGCTGGCCGACGCCCTCCAAGTCAGCATCGACTACCTGCTTGGACGAACCGACAATCTGTCCGCGCACCTGGGTGCGGCCGCGTATCGCCATGAAGATCAGATGAGCCGGGAGGACCTGGATCTGATGGAGACGATCCGCCAACACCTGGCGAGTCGAACTAAATCGGAGTCGTAGTGGCGGATTTGGCTCGGCGTACGGCCGGAAAGGCAGCTGAGCGATTCCTGCAAGAACAGGGGATCACCTCGCTCCCGATTGACCCCAGGGCGATCGCCGAGGCAATCGGGATAGCTGTCATCGAAAAGCCGGATACGTCGGCAGGTGTGTCCGGTGCTCTAATCAAGGTCGACAACCAGTTCGTCATCGCCTTTGCGACCCACATCCGAAGCGAGGGCTTTCGGCGCTTCAGCATTGGCCATGAGCTCGGCCATTACCTGCTGGAGGGTCACGCCGAGGCACTGTTGCCGGTAGGGCAGGAGATGCACCAATCACAGGCTGGATACCGTTCGGACGACAAGTACGAACGGGAAGCCGACCATTTCTCCGCACGGTTGCTCATGCCGAATCCAATGTTCGCTCAGGCCATGCGCTCAGCCGGCGAAGGGCTCGACGCAATCATGTCTCTGGCGTCGCTTTGCGAAACATCATTGCTGGCGACAGCCAACCGATACATCGAAGAGACAGACCTACCGATGGCGATGGTCGTGTCATCAGGTCAACGCATCGAGTATGCGTTCCTATCGGACGAACTCAAGGAGTTCCGCGGCATCACCTGGCCCAAGAAGGGCAGCGCCGTCCCAGCCGTCCCGACGGCAACGTTCAATCGTGTCGATGCAAATGTTCGTAATGCCCAGCGCGAAAATAACGAATCCGATCTGCGAGACTGGTTCGGCGGTAACAGATCCGTTCCACTGACCGAAGAGATCGTTGGCCTCGGCGACTACGGGCGAACTCTAACTGTCCTATCGACCGATACGTTCGCTGACGACGACGATGAGGACGTAGATCTCGAAGAACGCTGGACTCCACGATTCTAGGTGCCTATTCCTGGCCGAGGAGCTCACCTTCCTCGTTCAAGACGTACGTCGCTACGGCAAAGTGAAATCTCGGACCCGCGTGATCGTGAACGATCTTCAGGTTTCCACCGCACTCATGTCGGAAATCATGAGCCACATCGTCGGCTGAATCGAACGATAGCGGGGCCGTTCTGTCCGACCAGCACTTCAAGCATCTTGCTCTCGCTTTCCTGCCCTTCGCGATTTCGAGCAAGCCGGCCAACTCGGCGACATCTTCGTCCAGACGTTCAATCGAGTATTTCAGTCGTCTACGCTCTGAACGATGCCGGAGACCTGCCAGCAGACCACTATCCAATTCTAGCAGTCGGCCTCTCTGCTCACGCCTTTCGCGTTCCTTGGAAACAAGATCCTCCCGCAGATTTTCTTCATCGATCTTCTCAATGTCGCTGTAGCCCGAGCAGTCGAAGCACCAGCCTTTCGAGCGGCCCGTCTCAATCGTCTTGCCGTTCGCCATCTGATATCGAATGCGGACCGGCCGATAGACCTCCCGCGTTTCATAGTCGCAGCCCGTGCAAAACACTCTTGCAGAATCAATCGACATGGCCCGCCTCGACGGCTTTTCTTGGGATGAGCGCTAGCTAATCTAATTCTTACAGATACTTCTTGAACGTGCTCGCCGTGACCGCCACGCTCAGCGCGAACAACGTCGCGAAGGGCAGCACGACGAAGCTCGGGTGCAGACTGAATGGCAGGGCCAGATAGATCACCCACGTGAGAACGAGTAGTGGCAGGGCCGACCGCTTGGCCCAGTGGTAGACGAAAGAACTCTCGCGTCCCCCGCCCCACCGCCGCAGATCTCGCTTCACCAGGCCGTCCACGATGGCGACCAGGGTGAACATCACAAACACCGGCATGGCGAGCGCCAGAACTGCCAGCCGGACCGAGAAGACCTGGGTCACTTGCATCGCGGCAAGCACGTACTCTGCGACCGGCTGAAACGCGGCATACAACCGTGACCGCAGGCCGGACTCACCGGGCGCCGGGGCCCGCCCGATCCACTCGATGAAGTCGGTTATGCGGGTGAACTCGAACAGGACATAGTAGGTCCGATCGGCGAAAGTCTTGGTGAACTGAGCAGGATCCGAGCTGACAAGGCTCCGCCCGAAGTCGGCCTGCAGAAACCCGATTTCGGCGGCCAGCATGTCGCGGCTGTGATCGAGCCCTTGCTCCGGCCACCAGAAGGCCATGCCCACCCACTCGGTGAGTATCGAGAAAACGAGCGAGAGTAAGAGCCACTTGACCCCCTGGGCGAGGGTCGTGAGAAACCGGGAGATGAGTCCTTGCCGAACGTCCCGCCGCCGTGGATCGGCAGTCGCTTCAGCCACCATCCCCGGTCTCCGGAGTCACCAACGCGTCGGTATCGGCGATGGCGTGCCACCAGGTCTCCCGCGTGCGATACCAGTGGTCGTTGGTGATATAGGTGCGCTCCATCTCGTTAGCGATAGCGGCGATATCTGCCGGCATCGCCGGGTCGCCGCTGTCGTCGGGCAGCGGCATGCGCACCTTCCAAAGCCGTCCACCCTCGAGCAGGGCGAAGGCCTGGCCCTTCGGCAACCGCACGAGCTCCGCCGGCGTCAGCATCGGCACCTCGGAGACGCTGATGCGGTCCTCGTTGCGGGACTGGAAATCGATGCCCGACATGGGATCGGATGAGTCGTTGACCCCCGAGACGTTCATGAGCGTGAACACCTCGACGCGCGGCAGCTGGTCGGTGAGCATCTCGGCGGTAGCGAGCTCCTTTACGCGCAGCATGATCATGGTGTTGAAATTGCCAGCCACCTGGCCGGCCTTGGCACGGCTACCGATCTTGGCCTCCACGTCGGACCAGGTCTGGGTGTAGGCCGTCACCTGGAAGCCTGCGCCACCGGCCTTGTTCAAGAGCGGCACGAACTCGTCCCCGATCAGCTCGTTGAACTCGTCGGCGTGCATCGAGATCGTCGGGACGCGGGTTGGGTTCCTGGTTGGTGTATCGTCGGCCGGATCAGCGACCCCATGCTTGTAGATGTGACCCGCTACGGACACCAGATCCGCGAACATGGAGTTGCCCACGGCACTCGCCACGGTCGTGTCGGTCAGCGCGTCGAGACCGACGTAGACGATGCCGTTGCGGCGGATGACGTCCAGCCACTCGAAGATGGGCCGGCCGTCGTCGTCGTTCAGGTAGTCCGGGGAGATGAGCTCGGCGATCTTGCCGGTCGTCAGCTTCTCCATCAGTGGGCCGACGGAGCTTACGATCTTGTCGAAATAGGTCTTGTCGTACTTGAATGCGGACACGAGGCCGTCGAGCACCGGGTCGTACAGGTCCTGCGCCTGCAGATAGCGCATCAGGGCAATGGCATCACGGTCGCGGCCCTTGAGCGCTGACGACAGATTCCGCTCGCTGATCTTCCCGGCGATCTCCTCGACATCGGTCGTCCAGTTCTCCTGACCGAAGCGCCGCAGGTGCTCGCGGGCGTACTCGACGAACAAGGGCTCGATGTCGTTGATGTAGCGCCGGATCTGTTGGTAGTCCGGACGGCGCCCCAGCGCCACCAGCGCCCGGGCGATGATGTTGACGAAGCGCCAGGCGAACTCCTTGAAGGCGGCCGAGTTGCCCTCGCTCGGCAGCTGGTTCGCGATCCGGGTCGCCACCTCGGTGATCCGTGAAAAGCTGCCGATGGCGTTGTACCGGGCCGACACCTCGGGGAAGCCGAGATGGAACAGATAGAAGTCCTTGATCCGTCCCGCCCGCTTCGCTTCGGCGTACACGCGCCGCAGCAGGTCGGCATCGCCCTTCGGGTCGAAAACGATGACGACGTCACCACGGCGTATGTCCTGGGTGATCAGGATCTCGGCGAGCCGGGTCTTGCCGACCCGGGTGGTTCCGAGCACGAGGGTGTGCCCTACGCGCTCGCCGAGATCCATCCAGACGTCCTGCTCATCGGGCTCGACAGCATGCAGCGCCGGCGTGCCGCCGACCGCTGGCAGGGGCCTAAGCGGATTCCACCATCGCGGTTGGCGCAGGAGCCAGGCAACGAGGTTGAGCATCGGGATCGATTCCCACGCAACCTCCTTCCGTCGCGCCCACTGGTACAGCGCCCCCGGCTGCACGTAGTGCTGCACTTCGGGACGTATGGTGTCGCGCAGACGTTGGGTGTGGCGCTGGGTCCAGCGGAAGCCGCGACCGAGAAACAGCTTGTGGCGGCTGAGCGGAATCCGATCGGCACGGAGCTGGTAGACCGGTAGACGGCGCATGTTGCGTTGATAGCGGATGACCCGCCACGCCTGGCGTGAGCGGATCCCGGCGAGTGCGAACAGCGCTGCGGCGGCCGCGTGGGCCACGCCGGGCGGCATCATCAATGCCCAGGGCGCGAGGACCGCCATGGTGCCGGTCGCGGCCGCGACCAGGGCCGACCAGAGTTCCACCGGCGGGCGCAGTAGCGCCTCGACCGGATGCGGATTCATTGCTCGATGCCGCGTCGGGAGATGAGGACCGGGATGTGCTTCAGTCCCAGGGTCTCTGCGATGTCCGTCGCGGACGCGGGCAGGATCGGCAGACCTCGCGCGATCGCGGCGATCGCCTCGAGG
>CEVF01078726.1_pt1 | contig 19328 bp, 19 predicted proteins | sample 356441 | NCBI WGS metagenome assembly CEVF01 (sample SAMEA2622765, study PRJEB7988) | marine metagenome | biome: marine biome (ENVO:00000447); feature: surface water layer (ENVO:00002042); material: "saline water (ENVO:00002010), including plankton (ENVO:xxxxxxxx)" | depth 5 m | reverse complement strand
AAAGATTCATCAAATTTAGAGGAACTAGATCTAGACCTAAGCATAAATACCTACGAAATTGGCTCAAGAGGTGGTGCTTTTGATGATCTGAAAAAAATTGAACACCTAGTTAATTATATCGGGTTTGAACCAAATCCAGATGAATGCTCAAGATTGAATAAAAAGTCTGAATCATCTAGACGATTTCTTAAAGAGAGATATTTTCAAACAGCAATTGGTGGAATGAAATCAAGAAAAAATCTGTATGTCACACATCAGCCAGGCTGCAGTTCTTTCTTAAAACCAAATAAAAAACTATTATCCTTTTACGGAAGAGAATCATGGTTCAAAGTTGTTGAAGAAATACAGGCTGATACGATAACTCTTAAAGATTTCTGTTTATGCAAACATCAACCATCACCAGACTTTTTAAAAATTGATATTGAGGGGATGGAATTAGAAGTGATTGAAGGTATGGATTCTCTTTTAGATGAAGTCATTGGGATTAGATTAGAGGTAAATTATCTTAATCATAGAATCCAACAACCTCGGTTTGGTGAGATAATGTCAGCACTAGAAAAGCAAGGGTTTCGTGTTTTTCAATTTCTTGAAAATCATTCATGGCGTCCAGATAGCCTGATGGGCGATCAGTACCCAGCAAAAAGTTTTATTAAATTTTCAAAAGGGGCTCTAGCTCATGGTGATGTTCTTTTATTTCGTTGCCCAGCCTCGGCAGCTGAAGATGCTAATTTTAGCAAGCAAAGATTGGTAAAAATGATTTTGCTGCTTGGAGCATATGGATTTGTGTCTGATGCTAAGGCACTCTTAGATTCTCAAAAACTAGCGAGATATAGGATAACTGTGAGAGGCGAGGTTTTGGACAGCTCGTGGCTAAAAAGCTCAGCTAAGTACTACTTAAGTTCCTCTATATTTACATATTTTAAGAATAAATTTTTGTTTATAAAAACATTTATTAAATCCGTTTTGTGATAGACAATAGTTAATTGGCTAAATTACTAGTTTGATATTGTGTTGTTCTCTATATATGCATCACAGCTGTATCTTAAAGTTATTATGTTTACCCAAATATATTTAAGATTTTAATCTTAGGAGTAAAAATGAATAAAGTTGATGTCATAAAAAAAAATATACTACTTTTTTATCTTATGTACCCACTCGCAGCTAAACTATCCCCATTTTTAGCGAAAATAAGAGTAACTCCTACCCAAATTACCTTTTTCTGGTTAAGCATCATGACAATTGCTGCAGGCCTTGCTTTTATGGGAGGCCCCTCAATCATTATTTTGACTCTTTTTTTTGTTGCTTACTTTTTTGATTGTGTTGATGGACAGTATGCAAGAGATTCAGGTCTTACTAGTAACCTTGGTAAATTTTTAGATGATTTTGGTGGGGATATTTTTAATGTATTCTTTTGGCTTTCGTTGGGAATAATTGCTGTCAATACATCACCCATGAATTTATCTTTCCCATTATCAATATTTTTGTGCCTCATAATTTTATTTAGGTCTGCACTAATTGTAAGAACTAATCAACTATACATTTCACCTGCTAAAGAAGAAAATGCAAAGAGACTCTCTGATTCTAAGCCTGATACATTTCAACGAATTATTCTTATGCCTTTACGCTATGGGGAATTATTATGGCCGACAACACTATTTGCTTTTATGATCGATGGCCTTTTCTGGTTAATACTATTTAATGCAGTTTATAGTTCCACAGTATTCGCCCTTACCCTAAATAATTCAATTCGCTCAATAATTAGTTATGGAGACGATTCTATGAATGGCCAGGGGTAACGAAACAAAGCGTTTAGTAATTTAAGGTTGTCTTATGAATAATAGAGTTTTAATGCTGATTCCCACTTTGCATTTAACTAGAGGAACTCAGGATCAACTTAAGCTATTATCAAAATATATTTCTCAAAGACTTTTAGAGGCATGGCTTAATTGATAAAAAATAACAATAAAACAATTCTTATATGCTCAAACTGTGCATGGAATATTATAAATTTTAGATTACCCCTTATCAAAAGCCTAAATGAAAATGGATATTCGGTAGTTGTGGTAACAAAATTTGATGGCTATGAGAAACAAGTTTCAGAATATGTTGACAAAATTGAGCCACTTTTTATTTCCAACAAAGGTATAAACCCTTTTGTTGATGTCATTACCCTTCTTAATCTGATAATTGCTTTCTTCAAATTGAAACCAAAATACCTTTTGCTATTTACAATTAAGCCTGTTATTTACGGATCTATTATTGCTAAGCTTTATAAAATCAAGACAATTGTAATGATAACTGGTTTAGGAACTGCTTTTATTGCCAATAATTGGATGACCAGCCTGGTTAAGTTTCTCTACAAATACGCTCTTTCAACTGCTTCAACAATTTTTTTCCAAAACAATGATGATAAAGATTTATTTTTAAATGATGCACTAGCTAGCCCAAATCTTTGCAAATTAACGCCTGGTTCGGGTCTTGATATACAAGAATTTCCATACAAATCACCTTTGCCTGATAAACAAATAATCTTTACTCTTATTGCGCGCATAATATGGGATAAGGGAATAGGAGAATATGTTCAAGCAGCAAAAATTATTAAGTCTAAATATCCAAATATCAAGTTTCAATTATTGGGACCAATTGGAGTTGAAAATAGAACGGCTATTCCAGCTAACACTGTGTCTAATTGGGTAGATAAGGGTTACGTAGAATATATAGAAGAGACTACTGACGTAAAACCTTATATTGAAAATTCATCCTGTATTGTCCTGCCATCTTACCGTGAGGGAACTTCTAGGGTTTTATTGGAAGCAGCTGCTGTTGGCAGACCAATAATCGCATCCGATGTGGCCGGCTGTCGTGAGATAGTAGAAAATGGAATTAGTGGCTTTCTATGCAAGCCAAAAGATTGTGATGATCTCTCTAATAAAATTGAAGATATGCTATGTTTATCATTTGAGGAGAGAAAAAATATGGGCATAGTGGGAAGAAAAAAAGTTAATAAAGATTTTAGTCATGAAATTGTTAATGATCTATTTCTAGATGCCATAAAAAATTAAAAAATAGTTAATAGGTGATCAATTCTGTAGCTTTTTCCTTTATGTATCCTTCTGCAATAATTTTTTTTAACTGCTGCATGAAGTATATAATTAATTAAAAGAAATCTTATAAATGATTGAATTTAAAAACCTAAATAAAGAAATGCCTTATCAACTTTTAAAGATAAAGTATGATGAGGCATCAAATGCTGGGCAAAAAAGTATCGAAGCTATTTCAATTTCATCTTATAACACACTTAAAAACGAAGTAGATTCTAGATATGTAAATCTAAAATTAATTGAAAATGATGAATTTATATTTTTTAGCAATTATAACTCTCCAAAAGCTGCTTCTTTTAATGCTCATAGTCAAATATCTGCATTATTATTCTGGCCTACTATCAACGTTCAAATTAGAATGAAGGCTAAAATAAAAAAAACATCAATTAAATTTAATCAACAATATTTCCTCGGAAGATCTGAAGAAAAAAATGCATTAGCTATCTCATCTTATCAGTCAAAGCCAATAGGCTCTTTCAATCAAGTTAAAGAAAACTTTAATAAATCTTTAAAGGAAGATGATCTAAGAAAATGCCCAGAATATTGGGGCGGATATTCTTTTACCCCATACTATTTTGAGTTTTGGAAAGGCCACAAAAATAGACTAAATAAAAGAGAAATCTTTACTTTAAATGAAGCTCAATGGGACTCATTTATTGCACAACCATAATATTTTTAAAAAAAATAACTATCATTATCTTAAATTAAAAAATTTATGCTATTATTCGCAATATTAATGAGCATCTACTTAAATATTTCTACTTCCAATATTCGTGTCTTTTAGTTCTTAAAATTTATATTTTCAGGTTAACATCATAGCAACAAGCAAAAAAAATCTTCCACCAATGAATGAAAAGATTCAAGCATCTGAAGTTATGCTTATTGGAAGTACTGGAGAAAAGCTTGGAATAGTCAAGATTGAAAGTGCTCTTGAAGAAGCAAAGAGTGCATCAATGGACCTAGTTCAAGTATCACCTCGTCACGCAAATCCAGTCGTTTGCAAAATCTTAGATTATGGTAAACATCTATTTGATAAGAAAAAAAATATTGCTGCATCAAAATCAAAGGTTAAAAGAAGTTCCATAAAAGAGATAAAATTTAGACCATCTACTGATACCGGTGACTACATCATTAAATTAAAAAAGATAAAAAGCTTTATTCTTAATGGAGATAAGACTAAAATAAGCGTCCGATTTAGAGGTAGAGAGATTTTAAATAGTGATCTTGGACTTGAGCTTTTGAGTAAATTGAAAGAAGAATTATCAAATATTGCTCAAGTTGATCAAGAGCCTTCATTGGAAGGAAGACAACTTTTGATGGTTCTTTCCCCTCTAAAGAAGACTAATTAACAAGAATAGAAATGGGATACAAATTAAAGACACATTCTGGAGCATCAAAACGTTTCAAAAAGACCGGTACTTCTGTAAAAAGCAGGAGTGCAGGCAGGAATCATATTCTTTCTAAACAGCCTACTAAAAGAAAGAGACATAATAGGGGACTTAACAAGCTTCAGGGAACTGTTTTAAAGATGGCTTCCAAAATGATTAAAAATTAAGAATTATGCCAAGAACAACTAAATCTAAGGTAGCTAAAGCTAAACACAAAAAGGTTCTTTCCTCTACTAAAGGACATTATGGAGCTAGAAGCAGGCTTTATAAAACAGCAAAACAGTCAAACATTAAAGCTCTACAGTATGCTTTTAGAGACAGAAAAAATAAAAAAAGATCTTTCAAAGCTTTATGGATCTCTAGAATAAATGCTGGATCAAGATCATTAGGAGTAACCTATTCAAAACTAATAGATGGATTAGCTAAGAAGAATATTATTTTAAATAGAAAAATATTGTCAGAATTAGCAACAAATCATGAATCAACTTTTGAAAAGGTCGTAAAAGCGGCCATAAAATAAAATTCAGATGTCTTATTTAGACAAAAATGGATTACCAATATTTCAAGAAGAAACCGGAACTCTACATCCTATAAACCAAGTCAGAGACTTCCTTTTGGAGACTCTTAAAGATTTTGGGTTTGATGACGTTCATGGTCCCGAGGTAGAAACTGAAGAGTTTAATTTTGACATGCTTAATATTCAAGCAACGCATCCAGCAAGACAAATGCATGATACCTTTTATGTAGAGGGTAAAAAAAATCTTTTAAGAACACATACATCCCCAGTTCAGATTAGAGCAATGCTTAATACTAAGCCTCCTTTAGCCTTCATATCTGGTGGCAAGGTCTACAGAAAAGATGATGATGCCACTCATCTTCCAATGTTTCACCAAATAGAAGGCATTTATGTTGACAGCGGAGTAACATTTGCCAATTTAAAAGAGCTAATTTATAAGATCTTGTTTTCAATATTTGGTGAGGATGTAAAAATAAGATTTAGACCTTCTTATTTTCCTTTTACAGAGCCATCAGCTGAAGTTGACATTCAATCCCATAATGGTAAGTGGCTTGAAATACTTGGATGCGGCATCGTAAACCCAGTTGTTCTTGAAAATTGTAATATCGATTCAAATACTTATAGCGGGCTCGCATTTGGACTGGGTATAGAGAGAATTGCTATGTTGAAATATGGAGTGAGTGATATAAGAGATTTTTATAAATCAAATTTAGATTTCTTAAATCAATTTAAATGAAACTATTATATAGAGATCTACTTACCTTTTTATCTGATTCGCCATCAATAGAAGAGTTATCAGATGTTTTATTTCAATTAGGTCATGAGCACGAGGTAATAGGTGAAATCTTTGATATGGAGTTAACTCCAAACAGGGGAGATTGTTTATCTCTTGAGGGTATAGCAAGAGACCTTAATTACTTTTTCAAGAAAATTCAACCCCAAGAAATATATCAACAAGAAATACCAAAACTAGAACTAGATTTTGAAAACTTATCGGAAGAAAATTGCCCAAAAATTTCTTTTCTAGAAATAGAAGTCACTGGTAATATTTCAAGCTATCAATCATATTTAGAAAATTATTTCACAAAACTTGGTAATAAAAAGGTTAACTTTTTTACAGATATATCAAACTATCTATCATATGAATGTGGCCAACCTACCCATTGTTATGATAGAGAAAAAATCGATAACAAAATAATTTTTGAAGAAAAAAACCTAAATACAGAGTTTCAGACTTTAATAGGTTCAAAAATTTCTTTAAAAGGAAAAAATTGCTATTTTGCAATGGGCGACAAGGTTATAAATTTAGCTGGAGTAATGGGAGGATTATCAACGGCCTGTTCCGAGCAAACAAAAAAAGTTATTGTTGAGTGTGCATATTTTAAACCCGCATCAATAATAGGAAAATCTTTAAAATATAATCTGTTTACAGATGCTGCTTATAAGTTTGAGAGAGGAGTTGATATCTCATCGCAAGAGAGGACATTGAGAAGGTTTATATCTATTGTTCAAGATCATGTTGAAACAAAAAGTTTGAGATTAGTCACCTTCGATTCCCAACAGCTAAAAACGGGCTCAATTAATATTAACCATAAGAAAATTAATAATATCTTGGGAACAGATATATCTGAGACGAAATATCTTAATATTTTAGAGAAACTTGAGTTTAAGATTACTGACAAGATACATATTCCCTCTCACAGACATGACATAAAAACTCATAATGATATTTCAGAGGAAATTGCCAGAGTTATTGGCTATGACAACATTGCAAATCAAGCTTTAGAAATTCCAAAAAAAGATAAATCTACAAAATTAGATTTAGCCAATTCATTAAGGATATTATTGGCAAGGGAAGGCTTCAATGAAGTTATTAATTTTCCTTTTAGTAACTCAAAAAATTTAAAATCAATATTAATAGATAATCCTCTAGACTCTAATAGAAGCAGCATGAGAATAGGGCTTAAAGAATCATTAATTGAGAATCTAATCTACAATGAGAGACGACAAAAAGACATAATTAAATTTTTTGAAGTTTCAGATATTTATACTAAAGATGGAAAGGCTTCAAAAGTTGGTATTATTGCAAGCGGAAGAATTGGTGATAATCACAGAGATTTCTCTAGGAAAATCGATAAAAAATATCTTCACAATATCTTCAAAAACAACCTTGGTCTTGATGTAGAGTTCAGTGAAATACAAAGAGAAGAGGTTGGATCGAAAAAGAAATCTAAGATATTTTATTCAGAGATTGGACTAGATGAACTTTCTGTTGATACTGCCGATTTAACAAATTTTGATCTTAAAAATATTAAATTTATAAAGTACTCTGCGATATCAGATTTTCCCTCAAGCTCACGAGATTTCTCTTTTTCAATAACAGATTCGGAAAAAGTTCAGGAAGTGATTGGGCTTTTAGGAAATATTGACTTTAAATATTTAAAAAAATCATTTATTTTTGATTTTTATAATAATCAGAAGACAGGCGAAATAAAAATAGGTTGTAGGTTCATTTTTCAATCTTATACAAAAACGTTAACTGAAAAAGATATAAATATGAGCATACAGGAAATCTTAAAGCCAATAATTGCAATAGAGAGTGTGTCAATTCCAGGCTTATGATTTTTATAATCATTTTTTCTATCCTAGATAAAGAATATGTATAATTGAAAACTTATTACCAAATAATGAAAAAAAATCTAATCACTATCTTTTTCTTAACCATTTATATCAATAGTGGTATAGCGCAATCAGTTGATCAAGAAATTATTGGAAACTTATCAAATGCAGAAATTGAATTAGCAAAAGAACAACTTGGTATGGGTCTTTCTGACGAGCTTCCAAAACCTCAAGTAACTGAAAGTACAGAGAGGGTAAAAATAGGAGACATGAATTTGTTGGGCTCTGAAATCAAGTATGGTTATGACTTCTTTTCCACTGTACCAACCACAATTACAGCTGTTGGGGACTTGCCATTACCTAATGATTATAAAATATCCTTAAGTGATCAATTTACAATTATTCTATCAGGCTCCAAAAGAGCCATATATGATTTAGAGGTAAAGCTCGATGGAACTGTTCAAATTCCTGAGCTAGGATCATTATCTGTTGTTAATGAGACTCTTGGTGATGTAAAAAAGAAACTTAAAAATCTAATTGAACAATCATATGTGGGTGTTCAAATAGACGTTTCAATTAAGGAGCTAGCAGCAAAAAAAATCACTATCGTGGGTGCTGTAAAAACTCCGGGAACATATCTGGTTAATCCTTTTAGCACTATTTCTAGTGCATTAGGTTACTCGGGTGGTATCTCTGAAATTGGAACATTGCGTAAAATAATACTTAATAGGGTTAATGGAGAATCATTCACCTTTGATCTATATAAGCTATTGATAAACGGCGACAGGTCGGATGATATTACTATCCAGGCTGGAGATGTAATTATCGTTAATCCAGCCCAGCAATTTATTAAATTATCTGGCGAGGTTGTGAGACCAGCAATTTATGAGGTGACTGATGAGGAAGATCTTAGCGATCTTTTTGCTTATGGCTTAGGCCTTTCAGGCTTAGCGAATAAAACTAACATAAACTTGAGTTTTTTAGATATCGAGGCATCGTCTGTAAAAGAATTTAAGACGGATAATCTTAACTCATCATTAGATAATATCCAGGCAGTTTATGTTAATAAATATGTTAATCAAAGAGATACCAGCCTAAAAGTTTTTGGTGCAGTTAAAGAACCAGGTATATATGACTTATCTAAATTTAAGACTCTTTCAGAATTGATAGAAGGACTTGAATTTATTGATGTATATCCATGGTTAGCCTTAATTGAGCAGTTCGATGAAAAAAATTTAATTAAAAAAACAACTTTATTCAGCTTAAGTGATCCAAATACTTATAAATCAATAAAATTAGGAAAGAATTCAAGAGTGTATTTTGCTAATTTTGATGAAAGACTTTTTGAATCTGGAGAAATTAATTCTTTATCTCGAAGATTAATTGAAGAATATACTCTCGAGTTAAGCCACAAGGGAACCCAATATAGTCTCCCTGTATTTGGTAAGTTTAATGTAAAAGATTTTATAAATTATCTAGGTTTGGACATGGAGGATGTAGAAAAAGAAGCTACATATATTGCTCCATTAGAAAATATAGTGTTAAAAGATGACTATGAAGCAATGGAATTTACCTCCAAAAAATTTCAAAACATTAGTTTTAGAGCACCAGTTAATGACTTAATAAGAGTTACCATATCAGGAGCTATTGATTTTCCTGGCACATATGTTCTTAAATCCAATAGCACTTTAAGTGACTTATATGATCTTATTGGAAACTTTAAGTCTGAAGCATTTAAGGATGGAATAGTCTTGAGAAGAGAAAGTGTCAGAAATAGACAGATCAGTGTAATTGAAAGATCAAAGAGGGAATTTAATGAATATTTGCTTTCTAATACTCTCAGAGGCAACACCAATATCGAAGTTGAAACTATCAAATCTTTGTTTGATTCCATTCCTGAAGAAAATTTAGGACGTGTTTCAGGTAACTTCAGTCCTGGATCTGAAGGCTCTTATTCTACAATTCTTTTTAATAACGATAATGTATTTATTCCAAAAAATCCAAACGTTCTAAATGTATTCGGCGAAGTGCTGAGTCCAATTACTTTTGAATATGAAAGCGACATAAGAATTAATGATGCCATTGAAAATGCTGGTGGTCTTAAGCGATCTGCAGATAAGTCTAGAATATATGTCATTAAGGCAAATGGCTTGGTGAGTAAAAGAAGGAAAAGTGTCTTTCTAGGATCTATAGATCTTGAACCTGGAGATACAATCATCGTTCCAAGAAAAATCGTATCCACGACACCTATATCTCAGGTTTTAATTCCTATTACTACAATTCTTTCGGATCTTGCATTCTCTGCAGCTGCGTTGGAAACCTTATCCTCAGATTAAAAATTTTGATAAGAAAGCTATTTTTAATCATTATTTTAAATTTTTATGCTTCTTCATTTGTTTTTTCTGACAGTTTTACCTTTAACACATATAACAATCATGGCGTAATTGGGTTAATAAATATGCCTTCTGCAAGGTTTTATGACGAAGCATCTCATGGTTTAACCATTTATAATGGTGATCCTGATCAAAAAATTACTTTAACCTCAGCGCCCTATAACTGGCTTGAAGCATCTTTTTTCTATTCAAATATTAAAAACAAGCCTTATTGTTTGGAAGAAAATAATCCTATATGTAACCAAGATTATAAAGATAAGGGTTTTAATTTTAAGATAAGATTGAGGCAAGAAGATAAATGGCCAGCAGTTGCGGTTGGCATAAATGATATCGGTGGAACTGGTCTTTATGGTTCAGAATATATTGTTGCCAGTTATGGAGTAAATAAAATTGATTTCCATTTTGGGTTAGGTTGGGGTAACTTAAATGGGTCTGACTACAGTTTTAAAAATCCTCTTGGGAAAATAAGCGATAAATTTTATACAAGACCATCCTCCATTGAAGGCGGAGGTCAATTTCAGGCCTCAAGGTATTTTTCAGATAAAACAGCATCACCATTTTTTGGCTTAGCATATGTAGTAAACAGGAATTTAGTCTTTAAGCTTGAACATGACACAACATTAACACCTGGTAAAATAGGTTTTACAGAGTCAGAAAAGCAAGTTTCAGCAGGTCTTGATTACAATATTTCAAATAATTTTTCTGCTAGCATCTCATATGAAAGAGATAATGCTATTTCACTTAAATTTACCTATAAAAATAATCCGGAAATATCAAAAAAATCTGTGAGCTATAAAGCAGGTAAAAATAGTCCTTACTTAGATAAATATCAGAATTTTAGAAGGAATCTTCAGCGTAACGGAGTTGGGGTCAACAAGATCATAGAAACAACAAAAGCTCTAGGAATTGAACTAACACAATTCTCTCACACAAATAGAGATTCAATAGAGGAAGTCATTTATTCATCTGCAAAAGATGCTGGCATTGAAAAAGAAATTGCAACACAATTCAGAATTGCTGATTTAAAAGCATCTTCAGATTATGACCAAGAGTTTGAGTCTCAAGGCAAACTAATTTACGAGAGAAAAAGAAAAAGAAAGTTTACTTCAAATACAAATTTTACAATAAGACCATTTCTTGCGTCTAGGGAAGAATTTTTTAAAGGTGCAGTTTTGCTAGAAAATAACTCTGAATTCTTGATGGCTGATAATTTAATTTTATCCTCAAATATAAAATTACCGCTTTTTGATAATTTTGATGATTTAGTTTATCCACCTGAGGATACATATCCTGCTCAAGTTAGGTCAGATATCAAAAGTTATTTAAGAAATTTTAATAACGATTTACTTATTGGAAGGGCACAAGCTGATTTTTACCATTCGTTTAACAAGAACAATCACATTATGATTACCGGCGGCATACTTGAGGACATGTTTTCTGGTTTCGGTGGTGAATATCTTTTCTTTAATAATAAAAATAACTATGCGGTTGGATTTGAAGTTTTTAAAGTTTGGAAAAGGGACTACGAATTTAATTTTGGAGTTCTAGATTATCAAAATATTACAGGGCACTTGAATTTTTATTATAGAAATTATAGCTTTATCCCATTTGATGCAAAATTTTCATATGGTGAATATTTGGCAGGTGATAAGGGATTTTCTCTTGAAATGTCTCGCTCTTTTTCAAACGGAATGAAATTTGGATTTTTTGCCAGTAAAACAGATGTTAGTTCAGAACAGTTTGGAGAGGGAGCCTTTGATAAAGGTATCTTTTTTAATATACCAGTCTTCTCAAATCTTGTTAGTTACAGTTGGAGACCACTTACGAAAGATCCAGGTCAAAAATTGATTAGAAAAAACAGTTTGCATGATCTTTTAATTAGATTTAAGCCAATTAATTAAATATTATGTTCTTTAAAAGCACATTTCTTTCAAAAAAGAATAAAAAGTCTAGTTTTTATGTTTTTTTTCTAGCATAATTAATTTTATACAAATCAAAAATTTATGATTAAAAATATACTCTTTTTTGCCTCTTTTCTCTTATTTTCTATCTTTGTCGATGCTGAGACAAAAGAAAATACTGAATATCTTACCGACGCACAAATTGCCTCTATTTCTCAAAGACTTGAAAGTTACTCTACTGATCAGCTTGTTGATAGAAGGAATTTTTTAATGAAAGCATTAAAAAATGAAGATGAAGATGAAGATGAAGATGAGATAGTATTTATTCCGCCCGCTGAGAGACCAGCAGTGCTTTTTGAAATTTCTGTCATAGAGCAACTATTGATATTAGCTGGTATTGTATTGGCAGATACTATTTCTTCTGAAACTAGCACACCCCCTGATTCTGTTTCTCCAGTTATAACCGTTCTTGGTGACAACCCTGCAACAGTTGAATTAGGAGATGTTTACACCGATGCTGGAGCAACTGCTGATACGGGAGAGACTGTTGTAACTTCGGGTGTGGTAGATACAAATACTGTAGGTGCATATACTTTGACTTATACGGCAACTGATGCTGCTGGCAATACTGGTACAGCAACAAGAACTGTTAATGTTGTTGATACAACATCTCCAGACATCATAATCAATGGAGTAAATCCAGTCACTATTGAACTTGGCTCTGTATATGAAGATGCTGGAGCTACTGTTACTGATTTAGATTCTTTTACTTTAACAACAGATTCCGATGTTGATACATCAGCTATAGGAACATACTCAGTTATTTATACTGCGACTGATGCTTCTGGTAATTCAGCATCTGAAACCAGAACGGTCTTTGTTGAAGATACAACTGCTCCTGTTATAACCTCACCATCCTCATTTTCAGTTGAAGAAAATCAGACCTCTATAGGCACGGTAGAGGTAACTGATGCAGGAAATGTAACATTTTCAGTAACTGGATCAGATAACATAGTAATTGATGAAAATGGAATTCTTTCTTTCATCACAGCTCCAGATTTTGAAACTCAAGCTGAGTACACTATTACTGTAACTGTCACAGACGAGAGTGGTAATACAGTTGAACAGGTCATAACTATTATTATCACTAATGATCCAGATGATGACGATGATGATACCGGTACTGGAACTGGCACTGGAACATCTACAGGTACGGGAACAGGCACCGGTACTTCTTAATGTGTCAAAAACAAAAAAAGACCTAGCAAGCAATATTTCTCATAAGCTCGGTATATCACATATACATGCCCATAAACTTGTTTCTTTATTTTTTATGTATATTTCAGAAAATCATGAAAATAAAATAAACATTCATAACTTCGGGACTTTTATTTCTAGGTATTCGCCTGAAAGAATTGGAAGAAATCCAAAAACTAGAGAGGAATTTAAAATTCGTGGTAGAAAAAAATTTTCATACCTTGCATCAGAGACTATAAAAAAAACATTGAACTAAGACTATGTTAATTATTAAAGACATTAGTAAGTCTTTTGCAATTAAAGTGATTAATAATCTTTCTTATTCTTTCGTTGAAGGCAATCTTTATAAGGTTAATGGAAAAAATGGATCTGGAAAAACAACACTCTTGAAAATCATGAAAGGAGTTTATACTCATGATTCTGGAAGTATTAATTTTAAAGCACCTCTAAAAAGCATACATGAACTTTCTTATATTGATAATAATGCAAGATCTTTTATTCAAAGATTAACGGTTAAAGAAAATCTAAGGTACTTTTGCTCTCTAAATAGCATACCCTCATTTAAAAATTCACTTAGCTTAATTGAATATTTTGATTGTCAAAATTTATTACATAAAAAATTCTCTGAACTATCTTCGGGTCAGATGCAATTAATTTCTTTTATTAGAGGGGTATCTTTCAAGCCTAAAGTGTTATTGCTAGATGAGATATTTTCGCCACTCGATATCAATGTAAAAGCAAAAGTGAAGGATTTTATAAACAAATATGTCAGTAAAAATAATGCCATTGCAATAATCACTTCTCACCAAGATGAATTTAAAGATGTAGAAATTATAAATTTAGATAAATGATGAATATAATTTTTAATCAAATAAGAAAAGATTTTCTTTGGGACTTTGCATACAAAATAAGCTTCTTTCTTCAATTTGCAGGAATTTTTATGACGTTTATAACTTTCATGTTTATTTCAAGGACATTTGAGGGTTCAAACTCAGAATTTCTTATTAGATATGATGGCAATTATTTGGCATTTTCAATAATTGGTATTGCTGCTCTTGATATGATTGCTACCATTACAAGATCTTTAAACATTCAAATTAGAGAAGCTCAATCATTTGGATATCTCGACGTTTTACTTAATTCAAAAATTAGCCCTTTAAAAATCCTTTTAGCATGCTTAGCTTACCCAACTATAAAAAGTTTTTTTAAAATCTGCATTTATTTTCTTCTCATAAATTTCTTTACTACCTCAGAAAATGGAATAACTTTTTTCGACTTATTTTATATAGCACTACTTCTTATGTTTTTAGTTCTTCCTTTTTATGCTCTAGCAATTCTTGCTGCCTCTTTTGTCCTAAAGTTTAAGCAAGCAGACCCAATTCAATATGCAGTAAGTATTATGATCTCAATTTTTTCAGGCATTGTTTATCCAACAAGCGTCCTTCCGAAATGGATGGAAACTATTTCCAATATAATCCCCGTAACACATATTCTCGATGCAATAAGGCTTATTTTTATCGGCTCAGATTTTTCTTTAAGTGAGAACATTAAGATATTTGTTCTGTCATCTTTATTTTTTACTTTTTTATTTATTATCTCTATTATTGTATTAGATATGACAATCAAATCAGTTAAAGCAGATGGTACCTCAGGAACCTATTAGTCTAGAATCAAAGATTGAAGTTCCTGGACATATTTTTTCAGAAAAAATAGATGGTTCATTTTTTGTATTAAATTCTAAGGATGGCCAATATTATGAGTTAAGCGGAACCTCATCTGAGATTTGGGAGATTATTAACCAAAAAAACCCTACAATTACATCCTTGATTCGAGATCTTAATCATATTTACTCATCAGATTTAGATATTCAGGATGACTTGTTAGTTTTCATTGATGAACTTTTAAAGAAATCAGTTATAAAAATAAATATATAAATTGAAATATTCTAAGAAATTACTTTTTTCAATTTATTTCTTCAGCCTATATTTATATTTTTTTTATTTAATAAGATCTTCAAAAAAAGATTTTGGCAATCTCCTTACTATAATTAAGCCAGTAGAGAAAAGATTATTTTTTTCTATGATAGATAAACAGAACTTTTTACTAAGGTTATTAGCATTAATTGTTAGGGTCTTCCCAAATACAACCTGTCTTCATAAAGCCCTTCTAATAAGATATATACTAAGAGATGACGAGTCTATAAAAATTAATATTGGAATTAGAAAGAAAGAAAATAAATTTGAATCTCATGCTTGGCTAGAAAAAGATGGCGATATCTTTTTAAACAATCTTATAGATTTAAAAAGCTATAAAGTAATACTCAAGAAATGACTCTAGATTATCTAATTAAATTTAATTCTAAGCTTGGCATAGAAACATCTCTAAAAAAATCAAATAGCATTATCAAGGATTCAGATGGAAATAAATATTTGCTTCACATTGATGGAAAAATTAGTAACTTAAAAGAATTAGAGAAGATACTTAATCTAGAAATGAAAACAAAAAAAGATTTTTTGTTAGAAGCTATAAAAAAAATTGAAGATATTGAAACATTTTTACTTGGATATTTTGTAATAATATTTTATGACTATAAAAATGAACGCCTTAAAGTTATTCGGGATACAAGAGGTACTAAACTTGTTTATTTAAGGACAATCGGCGAAGATTTTTATTTATCAAATAACTTAAGGGAGCTAATTCCTTTAGATAAAGTAACACCCAATATTGAGAGAATAAAGCTATATTTATCATGGATGTATAAGGATCATAAAGATACTTTTTTTAATGAAATAAATAGATTGCCGCCATCACATTTTTTAGATACTTCTCAACAAAGATTCAAAGTTAAAAAATTCCATTTAAACGAGATAATTTTTGATGAGCACGAAGGTGAGCATATTGAGCAATTTAGTCAAATCCTATCAGAATCAGTAAAAAGCTCATATGATCAGGGAAAAAGATTAGCTTTGATGCTAAGTGGTGGACTTGACTCTTCAGCGATAGCTATGGCAACAAATGATTTGGGATACCAAAATATCAAGAGCTATTCAGGAAATTTTGGTCATATTAAACCATCAAAAAAAAGTATTTTGGATGAAAAATCTTTCCAGAAAAATATAATTTCTAAAACTAGCTTGGATCATAAATTTATTGAGTTGGACAAATGTTCACCAATAAAAGCAATGAAAGAATCACTTGATATCTTCTCTGAACCCATTGCATTTCCGAATATTTATTTATTTCTTGAAATAGCTAAATCTGCTAAAGACGATCAAATTGATATTATTCTTGATGGCCATGATGGGGATGTAATCATTTCACACGGCTATGAAGTTTTATTTAATTATTTAAGAGGTCTAAGGTTTTTAAAGTTTTTTTCTGAGATTTTTTCTTATGGACAAATTAAAGGAATTAATAAATTTAGAGTTTCTAAAATATTTCTAAAACCTGTTTTAGTAAAGTTTTTTAGTTTTTTCAAGAATCCTGAAATGGTCTCAAAAGGGCTGCTAAATAAATCTTTTGCTTTGAATTATAAGCCTAAAGGAAATATATCAAACTTATATAGGTCTCATAAAGAAAAGATAAATGAGCCACTTCTTACTCTAGGAAATGAGTATAGATATATTTTCTTTAAATCTTTTGGTATTGAAAATAGAAGCCCACTATATGATGAACATTTTATTAGGTTTTGCCAAAAGATGCCGAGTAATCTTAAATTTGGCGGAGGTTATACAAGAAGAATACTCCGACTTTTTTTAGAGCCTAGATTAGGTAAAAAACATGCATATAGAAAAGATAAGGCAAAACTAAGTGAAGGCCTTATAAAAAACTTTGAACAAAAAGATTTTGAAATTGTAAGAGATGAGTATCTTAATATACATCATGATGTCAAAAGTTTAATAGATATAGATAAACTTAATAGTATTTTTACTGATTGGGAGAATGGAAATATCTTGTCTGAGACCAGCATTATTGAAATGATGTATTTCTATAATCTCAACATCTTTATGAATAGGTTTTTCTAGACTAATTAGAATATTTAGTTTACTATTTGAACGTAATTAGGGAATAAAGTTTGAATAAAAACACAAAAAAACAGTGGAAAAAACCACGTATTACTTCTATAGGAAATGCTAAGCTTCTGACTAAGGATATAAATGTTCAAGGTGCCGGAGATAGCATTTTTAGTGTTTTAGATCCATCTTAGACAAACTTCTTTGACTCGTGCTTTTTGAAATATATGGCACAATCCTAAATTCTGATATCGATTTATCCCCTCTGGGGTTGAGAAAACTAGAAGAAACAAAAACACTAAATCCCGATGCTATTAATTTAGAGTTTTTTTTAGCTAAAAATATGTTCTTGGAAAGAGACATGCTTGATAATCAAACTATGGTAAATAATCAATATGGTTATTACTATAAAAAAAACTTATGCATTTATGAGTTTTTTGATGGATCTACTATTAGGATCACTTATCAAAACCAGTTAACTAAAGAAATTTTATATCCACTTCTTAATTATCCTCTTGCAGCAATTTTTTATCAGAGAAAAAATTTAGTTATGCATGCTAGCGCTATTCGTTATAAAAATAAGACCTTTCTTTTTCCTGGAACAACCATGAGTGGCAAGTCATCGATTGCTGCTTACATGATTGATATTGGGGCAAAGCTAATAACTGAAGATATATGCATAATATCATTTGTTAATAAAGATCCATATGCAATATCATCCTATCCGACTATAAAAATATCAGATGAACTAAAAGAAAATTTTACAACCTCAAAGGAAAAAGATGATATTTTTTTTCAAGAAAAGAATAATAGAAGAGTATATCAGCTTAACAATACTCAATTTCTCAATAAAAAGAGCAAAATTGACTTCATAATCTTTCCAGAATGGAGTCGAAGTAAAAATTATGATTTTTTTGAGATTAAAAAATCAGTTTCATTAAAAAAGATTTTGCAAAGCTCTTTTTTTTCATATGCAGATTTTAATCAAGAAGATTTTTTTAAAATGAATGTTTGTTTAACTGAGGGAGTAAGATGTTTCCAATTTAAAAGATACAAGGATTTTTTTAGCTTTAAATATTTAGATGAATTTATCAGTAAGATATGAAAAACATAAAATCTAGCCTAGATAATAAGATTTTAAAGGATTCCAGTGAATCATTCCCATTGAATATGGTAGTTAGGAATGAGCCTGATCTATTTTCCATTTCACATGATGGCCTACTGTATGGATACGTATTAGATAAAAATATCATTAAAGAGAAATATAAAGATGTAAATAAAAAATTTTCTAGGCTTTATAAGATTGCTCTTCTTCAAAAAAGAAACCTTATAAATGAATCAATTCAAATTTCAAATGAGCTCAAAAAACACAAAATTAATCATGTGTTCCTCAAAGGAACAGCATTACACTTTCTTAATCCTGAGTTATTCTCTTTAAGGTTATTTCGAGACATTGATATTTTAGTTGATGACAACTTTTTAACAGATACTTATGAGATAGCTAAAGGGCTGGGATATAGTTATTATGATAAGTACGTTAATGATGAGGTATTTCCTCCCAAAATTAGACATCATCTTCCTACATTACACAAAAAAAATAATTCGCTTTTAGAAATTCATACAAGGATTACAAAAAAAGAAGATTTTGAAACTTGTCCCTTGGCCGAGATTAGTTTTCAAAAAAAGATTTGTGTTTCAAAAAATGAGATTTTTATCCAAAATATTGACAGTCTTTTTAATCATATCTTTTATCATGGAATCAAAAACCAAAAAACTGGAAGCAGAATTCAGATGTTATTAGACTTATCGCTTATTGCAAAAAATTATGATGTCAAAAAATCTGACTTCTCTTACAGTAGGATAACTAAATTTAACTTTGATGAAATAATCTCAGATATCATAAAAAATTTTGATGAGTCGGTCTTAAAATATTTAGAAAAAGATAAATTCTCCTTTACTGATTTAATTCATAACAAAATATTTTTAAATTTAAGAAGTATTGAAGATAGATATCAGGTAAAAGGGTTCTCACGAAACTTCTTTTTTTCATTATTTATTGAGATCCTAAGAAAGTTAAGATTAATAAAAAAATAATTGGTCGGGATGGCCGGATTTGAACCGACGACCACCACACCCCCA
>CEVF01078265.1_pt1 | contig 19365 bp, 15 predicted proteins | sample 356441 | NCBI WGS metagenome assembly CEVF01 (sample SAMEA2622765, study PRJEB7988) | marine metagenome | biome: marine biome (ENVO:00000447); feature: surface water layer (ENVO:00002042); material: "saline water (ENVO:00002010), including plankton (ENVO:xxxxxxxx)" | depth 5 m | reverse complement strand
CTCCGGGTTATGAGCCCGACGAGATAACCTGACTACTCCAACCCGCTACCTGTCCGCTGGGGCCTCGATTATTTGAAGCGAGCGGGGGATGAAAATGAGTCTGCTATGGCAACAGTATTGTGATGTCAGTGTTCCGGCAACATAGGAACCCACCATGGATGGTCAGCTACTAATACAGAACGCGACTCTGATTTTGCCAGATAGGGTTGTTGATGGAGACCTGCGTGTTTCTGGAGGTTCAATCTCGACCATAGCACCCGGAGGGGGATTGGATGCTGGAGGTAATGAGGCAGTGATCGATGCAACGGGCTTACACTTGCTTCCAGGAGCAATCGATCCTCATGTTCACTTTAGGGAGCCTGGAAGCACTGAAAAGGAAGATCTAGAGAGCGGAAGTAGAGCTGCTGCTGCAGGAGGAGTAACCTCATTCCTTGACATGCCAAACAACAATCCCAATGCTACAAATCGTTCGACTTTGGAACGAAAAATTGCTATCGCTTCAAAGAAGTCTGTTACCCATCATGGGTTCTTCATAGGTGCTACAAACGACAATATTTCAGATTTGCAAAGCGTGGAGGGAATGGATGGTGTTTGTGGAATCAAGATTTTCATGGGCAGCAGTACTGGAGATTTACTCGTTCATGAGCAAAAGAAACTGGAGAATATCTTCGCCAACACCGGTGGGATTATTGCGACCCATGCGGAAGATGAGAAACGCTTGCAGCAGCGTGCTGCAGAGTTTCAACATCGAACTGACATTGCTTCTCACGCAGAGTGTAGAGATGTTGAATGCGCTTTCCTAGCCACGAAAAGAGCGGCTTCACTAGCCAAGGATCACGATCATCGTCTCCACATCGTCCATCTGACAAGCCAGAAAGAAGCAGACTGGTTGCAGAAAAACAAAGGAAATCTCATCACTACCGAGGTGTGCACCCAGCATCTGACCTTCGATCAGGATGATGTTGAGAGTCTAGGAGAGAGGATTCTGATGAATCCGCCAATTCGTTATACTGAGGATCGAGATTCTCTCTGGAGGAGTCTGAAGGATGGTACCATAGATTGCGTGGTCACCGACCATGCCCCTCACACACTGGAGTCCAAATCTGTGGGTTTCCCAAACGCACCGGCTGGAATGCCAGGTGTCGAGACATCGTTACCTCTAATGCTGACTCACGCACTGGATGGCAAATGTAGTGTCTCAGAAGTAGTTAGATGGATGTGCGAGGGACCTGCCAAGGTATACGGCATTCAGAATAAGGGCTCGTTAATTGAGGGATATGATGCTGACTTGACTTTGGTCGACTTGGAAACCAAGCGAACCATAACCGATGCGGATACATGGACGAGGGTTGGATGGACTCCATACGATGGTATGGAGCTCACGGGTTGGCCAAGATACACGATAGTGGATGGCGAGATAGTCCACAAAAGAGAGGAAAACGGAGCACTACGTGGATTGCCGGTTGCACTACCAGGCTCGGTAGGTAGAGCACTAAGGTTTGGTTAGTAGCCCTACCTAGTCCTCGCAACCCTCTGCGTCGGATTCGTTGCATGCGCGTGTCTCTGTCTCTTCAGGAGACTCTTCTGAGTCCTCTTCGACTCTATCAGGCTCCTCGGAAACATAATTGTACTCTACTGGCTCGTTTCCAGGGAGTTCCAATTCAACCATCATTTGAAGATCGTTCGTTCTATGGACTGTGGCTCCGCCAGCTGAGAAGGCGTAGACGTAATCCCCCATGAACATCGATCTCCTGATGTTCGTTGAGCCTGGCCACCAACTTGACAGTCCCTCTTCGTTGTAGAACTCAGAGTGTTCAACCTCGCCATGATTTGATAGGGTTCCGTTTTCGGTATCTATGTTAATCATCTTGAGCATCGAGACGTATTCATACCCGTAGTGAGAGTAGACCTTACCCTCGATCTCAATCTCGTCGTAGACGTACCTGTGAGTGGACAGTGGGACTGCCAAAAGTGACTCAGGAGCCCAGAAGGTGAATGCCTTGTGCTCGTAAGTTGCTTCGGAGTAGGACCAAGACCAGCCGCAGGTCATGATGTCCTCGCAGTTATCATCAACGTACGCAGGCGTGAGTGGAAGAGTATCCGATAGACTCGGATTACTGGTGTCACTGACATTGAAAAGGGAGACTTGTGTAATGGACCAATCAAGACCGAGCCCATCTGCGCCTCCAGCTATTCCAATGGTGAGCAGGTTGTCATCGTCAATTGGATGTATGTAAGTTGACACTCCGGGCACGTGCAGTTCTCCCAGAACAACCGGGTTGTAAGGGTCGGAGAGATCGAGGACCCATAATGGGTCAATGTTCATGAAAGTCACCAGGTAACCCCTATCCCCGACGAATCTAGCACTCCAAATCGTCTCTCCTTCCGCAATATCTCCGAGAAAACCGATTTGATCGAGCTTCCCTTCTCCATCGTCCATCAAGATAGTGACTTGGTTTGTGGGTCCTGTCCAGACCGGTTCGCCATTCTCGTCTGTTTCAGCCAACCTCCACCACAACCACCAGTTGTCGGAAGTCGAGGCTACGCGGATTGAGCCATTGTGCTCACTTATTGAGAACTGGTCGTTTACCGTCCCTTCAACCCTTCCGGAAGCCAGATAGGTGGTGTGATTTGCATCGCTGATGTCAAATGAGTGGATGTTCGTGGCATCCTCCCATTCAGAGTTCCTCCAGAACCACCAGCCGTCGTTAGCTGGCTCGGCCAGAACCAGGGTGTCCTCTGAGGAGTAGACATGGGCCCATGAGGATGTAATGTGATCAACCTCAAGAGATATTTCTTCATTGAGCACCTGCATTGTCATTATGGTTGTGAATCCCCTTCCTGCGCTATCCGAGCTCGCTGAGAACTCTGTACACTGCTCGTAGGTCAGGGGATGTGTGAATATCTCCCCTTCCCTGTTTTCGTAAATGTGAGGGACGAAGTCGTCCAGAGTGAGCTCTGATATGACCTGTTCGTTGTCCAGAACGGTCTGGTTTACACTATCGTTCCAGATACCCATTCTCTCGTCAGTATCTTCTACTGACCAGTACTCCTCTGGTAACTCGACCCAGTTTCTGATTCCGTCGAAATATGTCCAAAGGTGTGTTACTGAGCGAACCGTTCCATCAACCATCCTTGCCGTGTGATAGTTGCCCTCGATGTACATCTCCTTCTCTACAACTGGAGATGATCGATCCGTTATGTCGACCACGGTGTACTTGACGAGGTTCTGAACCTTCGTGTAGCTGTAGGTCACGTCACTGAACGGGTTGGTGGCCGTGACTTCCTCGGACATCAGCTTCCTGAGTTCGCTGTCTTCGGGTAGAGACCAATAGTATATCGAAGAGGAGATAACCAGCCTGTCCCCCTCAATCATCATCTGAGTAGGACTTCCCTCTATTGTTAGGTTGGACTCCAATGTGAGTTCGCCGAACTCAGGAACTCCCATTATCAGTAGCAATTGACCGTTCAACATGTAGATGTGATAGCCATCAGTCTTCAGGAAGTCCGCTTCATCTACACCCTCCTCCTGATTATTTGTACCCGAGAACTCCCCCTCACGGGATTCGGTGGTCTGTCCGGACCCAGTCCCTCCAGTATCAGAAGCCGAGTCATCAGTAAGGGCCAATTCTGGTTCCGCGAAGATAGATTCGCCGTCCATCCTCATCATAATTGGCTCTGTGACCCAGTGCCAGTAACTTTGTTGGTCCAGATTTACTATCATCTCGTCGTACACTGCCGTCTTTAGATCCTCCAGAAGTTTCTCGCATGCATCGTAGGTCTGAAGAGAGGGGGAAGATCTAGTTCTCTCTGGCAGATCTAGCTTGGGATAGTCGCCCTCTAGTGCATCTATGGTCCTATCAATGTCCTCTATGACCCCATCTACAGCCTGTAGGCATCCAGCTGTCATCATCAAAAGCATCATTGATAAAGCTCGAATGGATTTCTTCCTCATATCTTTACCTCCGTGATTCCTTATTTCAATACGGTAGTGGGCCAGGATGCACCAACCATGTTTCAAATTCCTATTGAGCCGTAATTCGATGGCTCACGCATTTGAGAAATATTGCTCGGTGCTGGATCTTCCGAATCCTCCTCTTCCTCGCTCGTCATTTCAACCCCACCAGGGTGCTCACTGGTGACGAGGCTCTTAGTGCCGGCCAAGAAAATCAGCGCGGCGACCTGCATGTCCAGTGTTTGGTCCATGAAACAGTAACATCGACATCTGTGATTTAAACAAATTGGCGGAATGTGTCGTTGATGTTTCAGACATTTACCGGATATTGGTGCGAACACCGGGAGTTGAACCCGGGTTAGCAGGTTGGGAACCTGCTGTCATAACCACTAGACCATGTCCGCTTCAATTAAGGGAGGGAGTCTTGGTAATTGAGAGGCTCGGTTAATACAGAACCTGGATTCCCTAGACTAGACGACGAAGTACTTCCATTGACGAGTCTGCTTCTCCCAATGATTCCAAGCAATCGTCAATCTGCCCTTCTGAAAGGGCCCTTTCTGCGGCTGCAAGATAACCCTCGGTCGAAATCCTGTCTTTGTTATCCGCTCCAAAACCCGATGACTCTAGCGTCTTCCTGAGTTTTATCCAATCTCCGTCCAGAAATTCCAGCATTTCTCGGGCCTCATCAACCCGTGAATGGAAATCATCCAGCTCCTTGGCTAGTGCGCTCAGGCATTCTGCTGCCTCTATCCATTTTCCTGCATCTGCAGACAATTTAGCCTCATCCAGTCTTCTACTCCACTCAGAGCCCGAGTCACCTACTGGTATCCTGTCCTTGATACTCTTGACCTGTCTCAGAGACCTCTGGACAGTGGTTTTGGCTTCGGATTCCTTCCTAATCGACCTAGTCACTCCTTCCGAGAGTCCTATTGCAAGAGAAGCATTTCCCGAATCTAAAGCCTCTTTTGCGTCTTCCAACCTCTTATTTAGATCTCCATTAGAGATCGAATCATACGATGAAGCCTCTCTCTTAGCCTCCTCCAAGGATTTTCTTGCTTGCGACATTAGTCCTTCCACATCATCCATCTGAGATGGTATCTCTGAAACAATTGCCAATGCGTACTGTGGATCTTCATCTTCCATAGCTTTTTTTGCTTCACTTAGAGTTGACCGAAGTCCTTGGACCAAGTGACCTTGCGCATCGGAGATAGCTTTCTCGGCCTCATCAATCGCTTCTTTGGCTTTCTGCCAGTTGGACTCAATCATCTCTGCCTCGGACTTAGCCATCCTGAACCTGGTTTCAGAAGCCCTGAGAGAGCCGTTTTCAAGTTCAGTCAATGCGTCTTCGAAAATCTTCCTTGGCCTCCCTGGGAAACCTGTTACTATCTCGGCTTTATTGACGGAGATTTCAGATTGCTCCCTGATTTCTTCGACGTCAGATACGAATGATGCAATCCTGGTTGCTTCCCTCTTGGCCTCGGTGATTAGTTCATTACCTCTTTCAGGGTTTTTCCATCCTTGCTCTCTAGCCATCTTTAGGAGGGAGTTTGGTTGCTGCATCAGTGTGTTCCCAGACTGTAGACCAAGGATATGTCTCTCTGCATCCTTAAGTTGTTCAGAGAAATCTTGCCTTTCTTCCTCTAACCCGTCTTTCGTGAACAGTATGGGTATAGTGGTGAATGAGGCGGCAATCGACATTATCAAGAGAGACGCGAGGTTTGACCCAAGGACTACCGGAATCGCAAGAGTAAATCCAATTGTTGTCATCATTCCCCTCCATCTCCTTGTTTTCACATCGTATCCTAACATACTCCTAGATGTATAATACAGGATTGCGGTGACAAGGACCAGAGTGAGCACTGCGGCCATATTTCGTTCATCACGGTTTACCGATGCTATTGCCAGCAGTAACGGCCATGCAATGCAGCATGCGGTAGAGATTCGCATTTTCTCAATTGGTCCGAATTCTACTAGGTCCTGAAGAAGTAGTGCAGAGGAGAATAGGATTAACACCGGCACGTACTTGTACAGAGGAGATGATTCGGACCCAAAAGAAGAGAAGAGCCACCAAGCCCCGAGTGAAATGAGGAGTAGCTGAAGAAGCAACGATACCCTTTCCACCCTAGTTCGCTGTTTGGCGACGACACGAGAAGGGTAGTCAGGAAGCATCACCACATGCCCGAAGATAAAGGGGGGGTCAATATGTATACGGTTCCAAGTGCGGGGCAGATATGGGATTATTTCGAGTTCCTATACCATGCAACTAACAATAGAGATATTCCGAATAGAACAGCTAGAATCGGTGATGTAGCGGTTCCTGGTTGGTTATTCACGTATACCTCAATAGGAGTATCACCGTATGTCCCTGCCGAAGCGCTATCCCAGCTAAGGTATAGATTCTCGACGGTATTGTTCTGCATCTCGAACTGGAACTCTATCGTCGCCTGTCCGGGGCCTGATTCCAAAGTGGCTGCGAACGGTTCTTCGGTCCATCTTCCACAGATATCCGAAAGGCATACTCGAGCGTACGCAGGATCTGAACCATCGTTTTGTACTAATACTGTGAGAATCACACTACTTCCAACCCTAGCATCATCAGGAAGTGTCGCTTCGACCACTCTGATGTGTGCCCCGCTCCTGGGCTCAATAGTAATCGAGATTGGCTCTTCCCTGGTATTCCCCTTGGAGTCAGTTGCTTTCACAGTGATGTTATGAGTGCCTTTGGTGAGAAATGGCAGGCTTATTGGTTCGAAGACTGACCAGTCTGGGCTACTTTGGAATATCTCGTCTTCTTCTACCAATACGGACCATGAAACGTCGCCTATTGAATCCAAGTCATCATAAGAGTGAGAGAGGTTAAGCTCAAGTTCATCCTTCTCATGTACTTTATCGTCGTACTCAATCTCTATTCCATTGGAGAACAATCGTGGAATTACTGTCGGGGGGTTTGCATCCAGAACCCTTAGTGTCCATTCCGACAAGACCGTGTTTCCGGCATCGTCGGTAACGACCAGTGCCATCAGTATTTCAGATGGTGCCCTCTGTAAGTGCCTCTGATCTATCCCCATATCGGCGCCATTGATGCCCTTTCCCTGATTGGCGGTGAATTCGAAAGTTTGCTGATTCAAACCAGTTTGTCTCCATCCCTCTGATACGTTAGTGTACAACTCAAGCAATACCGGTAAAGATGAATCGTCAGATGCGTTGACTTCGAATCTAATCAAGCTCCCCGCCGGTGCAAGAATTGGCGTTTGGCTTCCATTGTCCATCACCTCCCCTTCGATTCCATCGACTGAGAACTTCCCACTCCAGTCTGGTGGAATCCCGTCAACGGTGGGATTGTCGTTCCAATGCGATACCGCTCCGTGGAAGTCTGTACATGTTGCGTTCACACTCATAACTTCGCCATGGGTGAAGTTTAGATCGCTGGGCTTAACTGATATCCAAGCATTCTGGAAAGAGGAAATTATTGTTCCGCTTTCGCTTATCGTCCACTCTATTCTCGGATTTTCCAAGGGGTTATCTGAGCAGGTTGCGGAGAAAGAAGAGGACTTTGCCAGCGAGATAGTTGAGGAAATTTGAGGAAAGCTTGTCGCAGAAAGGATCGGAGGGATGTTACGGTCAATTGTAATCCTGATGTCATAGGCAACTGGAGCCTGAGACCTGTCGACAAAGAATACTCTTGGGCTACCTGTGATTATCTCTGACATTGGGCTAAACTTAAACTCCCAGTCCTCGGGAAGAGAGACTCTCAGAGGGACCTCCTCAATCAGAGCGCCTACTCTTGGGAGGTCGATTAATCGTAGAGTCCTGCCATCAGAAGTACCGATCAGATTTCCACTCTCCGTCCACCCCCATCCCCCTCCAGATCTGTTTGTAGGTCCTATTTCCGGAGGATTGACAGATACGTCAATGGATCCAACGACTGACATGGAAGAATAGTCGAATGCGCAACAGCCACCTGAAAATGAGTCTGTCCAGTTTCTGGAAGAAACTACCAGTTCAGAGAAAGAGTCGGCTTCCGATTCGTCCAACCACCCGTCCGAATTACCAAGTATCTGATCTATCTGGTCCAAGAGCCCGATCGATCTATTCTCCAGAAGATCGGTTCCGTAGCTCTCAAGAATGGATACCTGTGCAAACCATGTCGCATTAATTTGAGAGCTTGGTGAAATCGGATTGGTGAAATTAAGGAACGAATATCCTTGAATTGTCTGATTACCATTCGAATTTGAGAAAACTGAATCCGATTCATATTCAATCAGTGAATCGTGAGATATCGAAATTTGAGAAAACACGAGAAGAGTTGGGATGAGGAGAATTGCGAGAAACTCTGATTTTCTTTTTTCGGATGTCATCTTGGCACCCCACTCAAGTTCCAAAGATTATACTGGAGCCAGAAAAGTCAATTTCCAAGGGGAACATCCGATGGCCTTCTCCTAGTTCCCTTTGTAGAATGCCTCGGAGGTGCTGATTTCCACACACCAAGAGGAAGCCTCCATTTCCAGCTCCTAGAAGCTTGGCCCCTAGTGCCCCAGAAGAAATCACCCTCTCATACAATTCATCGATTTGTGTATTGGTAACCATTGAGGAGACTCCTCTCTTAGATATCCATGTCTGATTTAGAATGGCCCCTAGCGAATCGAGATCGCCATGTTCTATATGGGAAGCTGCTTCGTCAGCATGCTTTCTAATTTCTGTCATCCTACTATTCTTGTCGGACTCGTCATCAGATTGCTCAGACAAGACCTTGCTAGCACTCCTAGTCAAACCTGTGAAGACAAGAGTGAAATTTTCGGAGAATTTCTTGGACAATCCCTCTGAAACCTCTATAGGTTCAACTTGGACTCCATTCTCTCCAAACCTGATTGAGTTGACTCCTCCGAAAGAGGCGGCATACTGGTCCTGTCTACCAATCGGCGCACCCAAGATGTCTATCTCAATCTGGCAAGCCTCTTCGGCGAGCTGTTCCTTGGAAACCCGCCTTCCCTGGAAGGCATGCATTGCGTTCAGTAGACCTACAGTGACCGAAGAAGATGATCCGAGTCCAGTTCCCTGTCCTGGTATGTCGGCAATCGTGGTAATCTCGACGCCCGACTCTATTCCAGTTAGTCTCAACGCCTCCCTAACCAGGCCGTGTTGAATATTTTCTAAAGAGCCTGCATCCTCCATGGTTGAGTAAGAGACTCGAATCCGATCATCGAATCTACGGTTTACGGTAACATACACGTATCTGGACAGTGCAGCTGAAACTACCCTGCCCCCATTTGGTTCCGACATCGAGAAGTCATCGATATCCGTTCCACCTCCACAGAACGAAACTCTGAGAGGGGTTCGGCTGATTATCATCGAAACACCGGGGCAGAGTATCACACATCAAGACGCCGGTTTGGAGGAATTGAGGATTTTATGCAATGACAAGGCATATGAGAGGGCTGCTTCCGCGAGAGTCAGAGAACAATGGGCGACATAGTCACTATGGACGACCTAACCAACCAAGAAATCGTTGCCGTTCTGGATGATGCCGAGAGATTAGTTCCGGTTGCTAAAGGCGATGTTTACCTCCCCCTCCTACAGGGAAAGGTGCTGGCAAACATGTTCTTCGAAAACTCAACTAGGACCAGAATGTCATTTGAGACTGCCATGAAGAGGCTGGGTGGTTCGGTCCTAAACTTCACTTCTATAGGCACATCAGTGGCGAAAGGTGAGACCCTCTACGACACCATGCAGATGATTGACGGATATGCTGATGTGGCAGCGATCAGGCATCCAAGACAAGGTGCAGCCCAATACAGCGCAGATGCAGTGGAAATTCCCATTCTGAATGCTGGTGATGGTGCTGGAAATCACCCCACTCAGACTATGCTTGACCTCTTCACTATCAGACAGGCACATGGCACTCTCGAAGGACTCAATGTGGTTCTTGTCGGAGATTTGAGATATGGTAGAACGGTTCACAGCCTCTCCCATGCATTAGTTAGGTTCGGAGCCAAACTTACGCTGGTATCACCATCAACACTGAAAATGCCAGTCGAGATAGTTACGGATCTCAGAGAACATGGTTCAGAAATCATGGAGACAGAGTCATTGGAGGACCAAATTGCAGGAGCAGATGTGATCTACGTAACTAGGATCCAGAAGGAGAGGTTTCCTGATGAGGACGAGTATGCCAAGGTAGCTGGGATATACAAAATCGAAGCATCGGACCTATCCGGTGCCATGAAGGGGATGATTATCATGCATCCTCTACCAAGAGTGGACGAGATAGACCCAGGCGTGGACTCCACCGAGTTCGCTAGATACTTCAAGCAGGCTTTCAATGGCGTCCCCACTAGGATGGCCCTCCTATGCAGGAGTCTAGGAATAGATGTGCCCAAGAAGGTGAATTGATGACTGAGATGAGGAGAGTTACCGCAATTCGAAACGGCACAGTAGTGGATCACATACCCTCAGGTAATGCAATGCAGGTAATCAGGATTCTGAGGATTGATACTGACAGGGCTACTCCGGTTTCACTGGTGATGAATGTGCCCAGTGATAAGTTGGGAAGGAAGGACGTCCTAAAAATTGAGGACAGAGAGCTAGACCAAGAGGACTTGGATAGGCTTGCTCTGATAGCACCTGCTGCTAGTATAGCGATAATCAGAAATCATGCTGTTGCTGAGAAGATGAAAGTAGAACTGGCTGATGACCTAGTAAATATTGCCAAGTGCTCCTTTTGGAACTGTATCACGAAGAACGACCGAGAACCATTGCCACAAAGAATGCGTGTGACATCGAGGGACCCATTGCAAGTCAGGTGCTATTACTGTGGACGCGGGCAAGAAATCGATGAGTTGATTGAGAACATACTCTAGGTAAATCTGTATCAGGAGGCCTCAGATAGCCAGTTCCTCATCGTGCATGACTGGCAAATCTCTCGACTGGTAATCTCGCCACATTCCTTGCAATTTTTTACATCCTGAGTAAGGTCTGGATTCGCCATCAAGTGCATCTCTCTTATCCTATCAAGTGAGTGCAGAAGGCCGTGTCTTGCTCCTGGAGTCAGTGATTCAAGACTGGCAACAACTGACCTACTCTGTTGACGCATAGCGCCGGGGGCATGAGGACATTCTCCATGGTGAATGGGGAGCCCCACGAACAAGGCATGTGCGTGGATCTCTTGCTCAGGTATCCATCTAAGGGGGACAATCCTAGGAACCAATCCATCAATCTTGGAATGGGTATGTGGAGCCAGCCTGACTGACCTTTCGATCTCACCTTTTTGGAGGTTCATAAGAATGGATTGAGCCATATCATCCAGATTGTGACCTAATGCCATGACATCAGCACCCACTCTCTCAGCCAGTGCATTCAGTCCCTGCCTACGGAAGACCCCGCAATATGAACATGGCATGAGTCCCTTTGCTTCAAGGTGACTCTCTCCCATTGCAGGCATTAGTTTGACCACCTCGTCCATTCTTCCATACCCCATCTCCTCATAGCTAAGAGTCTCAAATCTAAGGGAAAGTGAGTCGGCAAGTTCTCTCGCGAATTCCATTGATGGGGCTCGGTAACCGTCGATTCCCTCGTCAACGCATCCAGCGACCAGTTCCACGTCCCTTCGCCCTCCGATAATTTCAGCCATCATCGAAAGTAGGACCGCTGAGTCCTTTCCGCCTGAAACAGCTATCAGGATGATGAAGGGAGAACCATCGTCCTTGGTAGCGTTCTTTGGGAGGTCTAATTGTGCCCTCAGTTCCCTCGAAGTTCTCTTTCGAATTGAGGAAGAAAGGTGCCTCCCACACAGATGCTGCCCACTGTACTCTTGGAAGACGATAGCATCGGAGCGACATCTGCTGCAAGTCTGGACCTCGATCGCTCCTGTCATGTAGCGTCGTCGGGCAGCATAGGCTTCAAACCATCCTCCGGTGATTTGATTCGTTGACTATCAACCGGAATGACATGGGCAGTTCTGGAATCCTACCGAACAGGAGCGAGATTGGACACAAAAGTTTCTCCCCCGCGATTGACAGGTTTTCATTGCTTGTTCTGTCATTTTTGGGAATACTCGCCTTCCCAAGAATAGAAGAGGCTCTAGAGACGATTATAGGTGCTAAGTCAGGCTTGGTGACTGTCTGTGGCCTGGTTACAGTGATCCCTCTAATCGCGACTTATGTCGGAAAGATGTACGTTAGAATAAGGTCCTAGTTTGAGCGAAGCCTCGAAATTCCCGATTCCACGTAACCAGAAATAATCTGCCATGGGACCACGAATCTTAGTCCGGCGACTGCTATGATGAAGAGGCCTGCGGAGATTACTTTGCCGTATGTCATCTGTAGTTCCAGCGACTCTTTTACTTGACCGGTCCACTGTGTACCCTCCAGTATTCCGACGATAGATATCATCAGGTCATCGAATGCCAATGCGAGAGCCGTGGTAACTCCAACCAGAGATACTACCACTAGGAGCTGAATAAGATGGGAGTTGACCACGTTATTGAACTGCCTGATGTACTCTGGATCTCTCTTGGACTCCTCCGGGAGAGAGGCTGCGTATTCCATGTGAGATATGGCAGCAGTCCCAGACTCCATAAAAAGAAGCATCAGTATGGCTACCCCAAGAAGGGAGCTTGCAAGCGGGGAAACTAGGCCACCGAACATGGAGCCCTCGCCTATTTGGGTTGGAAGCGCACGTAGTCCTACGTCAACCTCAGAGACTATGGGTTCGAAGGTAAGGACAGCATGGAATGCGATTACGATGATGTAGTATCCTACCACCCAGGAAATCGATCTCTTCGAAAGACCCCATATCCCGATAAGTCCTACTAGGACTGGTGCGAATACAATTCCTAAGAACACGAGTTCTCCCAAAAGTCCCAATGGATGGAACAGTTCCCCTATGTGATTCATTGAGTCGTTGCTGTTCCAGGGGAAGTGGAAACCATTGGAGAATGTCGCGAATATCCAAGAGAATAGGAATGGGAGGATCACCCAGGCACCCAACAATGCTGCAGCCACCTGCTTGATTCTGTTCTGCAACTCCTGTGAGGATGACCAGAATCTTTCTATCGCGAAAGTTGCGAATAGGCACAAGACCAAGGGGCCGATCATCGACATTGTGCCTGTCTGCCCCACACCTAGGAGGAAGTCCGGTATTAGGAGTCCATTGGCGTTTTCCATCCACATTAGACCCCTGGTGTGCTCGTATGAGGGGCACCAAGTGTTCGCGTTATTATTCAAAATGAAATCATCGCTACAGGGGCCATAGATATCGCTCATCCTCTTCAGCAAGAGCAAAAGCGAAACGGTTGAGGTTATCTGTAGTGCTAGAATCTGCCATTTCTTTCTCAGTACAGGAATGTGCAGAGTCTCGGTTTTCTCCCCCTTCTTCTCAGATAGTTCCAATTTCTCACCCCCTCGACTGTACCAGAGCCTGCGAAAGCTCGACATCGGGCATCCAATCCACGACCTTGGCCCCGTATCCCGATACGGCAGTCAGTCGATTCTGTCTCTCCAATTTGAGGACCTCATAGGCCATTCGGGGGATGCGACTTACCAGTCTCTCGAGGTCAACGCTACTGGGTGACAGGATGATCACCTCGTGCCCGTTTCCAGAAAGGTTCCTGATTGCAGGAAGAGTGGTGCCATCGCCCTCTAGACTGCTGATAATGAAGACGGGAGAGCCGCGACTGATTCTTGGAGAAAGTGCATTTGTTACCGCCTGGAGAGGCATAGATCCGGATGGGGAAACAGAAGCCAGGCGACTTAGGACCTTGTACTGCTGCTTGTCGCCAGTATCAGGAGGTAGGAAGTCCATCCTACTTCCATAGGTCACCATGGCAACGGAGTCCTTCCTCTTCAGGAAGTGGCTAGCCAGAGATGCCGCTGCAGATGCGCCCATCTCGAGGGGATTCTTCAGGACGGTCCCGATCCTACTGACCTCTCTTGTGTCGAGAATTACGAAGACATCAGTAACTGCATCCCTAGTCTTCTGATTTACCATCATTTCACCGGTTCTTGCGAACGCCTTCCAATTTATTGATCGGATCGGATCTGTGGAGAGGTACTCCCTAAGCGAGTAGAACTCCATCCCAGGCCCAGGGGTCCTGAGTGTGGTGGCTCCCGTGTACATCTTCGGGACGTCTGCCCTCAGCATCGCGTCCTCCACGTCCCTGACCTGTGGGAAGACGGTGATGTCGCACAGATCCTCTATCTTCGACTCGTTCACGAACAAACCGAAGGCATTGCGGTGCCTAACAGAGATAGGTCCTATCGAGAAATGCCCCCTAAGCGGGCACCTCAGCATGTAGTTTAGTTTGGTTGACTGCCCCGGACCCAGGTTTATCCTAATCTGGTTTATTCCGCGTCTTATCTTCATCTCGTGGGGCACGTTGTCGAAGATTTCCAGTAGCTGTGTTCTCCTGTAGGACTTGTTCGTGATTGTTAGCGAAACCTCGATCAGGTCTCCCTTGTATACATTCGAATGAGGTACCAATCGTGTTATCTCTAGTTCAGACTGACCTACTATCCACCCGTTTAGAGATATGAAAGCGATGAAGGTTAGACCGATTATCATCATCTGGAAATTGGAAATCATCATTCCAACCAGGATTAGGCTTACGCCCCCTGCTAGCATGATTGCTGCTTTCCTAGTCCACAACTTTCGTCACACCCCCGGATTCTCCCCATTGTTTTATTCTCCTAACAATACCAACCAGTTCATCTGGCCTGTAGTTCCTCTCCTCGAAAAGGAAGCGAACAAGAACGGGATCGCGGATCATTCCCTGAAGTTCAGAGGCCGGCATTGCATCAAACTCCTCCATTGTAAGGGCATTGAGATTCCTTACCCTAGTGAGTAGAACTTGTCTGATTTTCTCTGGTCTCTGGTAGTACTTGTATCTCTCAGCATCTCCAAATCCATAGTAAACAACTCTGAAGACGTGCCTCCAGTCCTCTGGATCCTCTTTCCTAATTAATACAGCCTCTAGCAAAATGAACAGGAAAAGAAATAGTATCAGCATGGCCATCCAATCGTTAGTGAAGTAAATCAGAAGGTAGTAAACTAAGTTGTACGTATCACCGAATATTGTGGGCTGTTGGTGCCTGCTCTCGTCGAAGATAACTAATGCGTGTTCTCCCGGAGAAGTTCCGTTATCGTTCAGTATCAGAGCCTCTGCCACTACGTCCAGAATCCATTTCCTATTGTCGTTTTCTGGCACCATACCGGAGTATATAGAAGCGAACTCTGGATCATACAATGAGTTAATCAGAACTGATCCGTCAGATATGAAATGGACTCTGCCGGTCTCTGAACCTCGACAAAGAATAGCCTCGCAATATCTGACATAGACTGGGAACGGGCCCTGCTCGTCCCCAACGAGACCGAACGCAGCAAAGGAGCCAACGGAGTAGTTGCCGTCTCCATTATTGTCTATCCACGAGTCCTGAGTGGTTTTTGAGATAACATAGCGTCTCTCTGCAGGATTGTATGAGGTAGTCTTCTCGAACGCCGATGGTGTGTTGGTGAGTATGCTGTAATCCTGTGACCAATCCCATCTGGGTTGATTTGTTGCTGGATCTGTGCCTTGGAACCGGTGTGCGCAAAGACCGGAGTCCTGGATGGTTACGAATGGTGCTCCGATTTCTGGGTCACTAGGATCTTGATCCAGAACGTCGACAACCCCATCTCCATCGACATCCTTGATACATGGATTAACAGTGGTCTGAGTCCCTTGTGATGAAGTGAAGTTGAATGCTGAGGTGGTATTCACCCATACGAAATCAGACCCAAGATCATTGTCATAGCTATAGTCAGCATACAAGCGATGGTTAGTGAATTGGAGACCAAACTCCGAGGCAAGGTTGCTCGAATATCCAAAGTCGTCCATGAGAATCAGCGTACCGCCCCTTGAGACAAATTCTCTGATTGCAATAATCTCGGAAGAAGTGTATCCATCTCCCTCGGAAAATTGTATCAGATCATCCTCGCCGGTGAAGCGTGGGAGAGAAATTGTATCTCTCTCCACACCGGATATAACGAAGATGGTCTGCTCGGGGTAATCGATGTCAGTCAAAAGAAGCGGGCTGGATACCAGTGCTGTTGTCTCCACTCCCTTGTTGTTCAGCTCCTCACGAAATGAGCCAAGATCGTTCCACTCATCCCCATATGCGGACTGTTGAGTCTGTCCAGGGACAACATAAGTAATTGCGATTGATAGGATTAGAAGCAGGAGCACTGCCCAAAAGGAGGCCTGCAAGGCTATCCTCTTGTTCCTTCGGGTATTGAGAAAACCGCCTATCTTTCTCCAATCCACCGTCCGGCCACCTCAACTATGATTGTTGAGCCTGAAGAACGTTTTATCACCGTTATGCGACTGTGAACAATGCTGCATCGACTTATCTGGAGAGTTCCACGACATTACCGACACTAGCTACTTCCTCGACAGGGATTGTGAGGAGACCGTCGGCTGTCGGCCACGGAAGCTCGGAAGGATCAATATCCTGCTCAGTCACAACTAGGATTGCAACAATGTTTCCAGTTTCAACATCTACTGTGAAGTCTGCCAAGTGACCAAGAAGATCACCAGCGGCATCTACGACTTGCCTAGTCATAATTTCTTGGGTGAATGTGGTCTTCATTATATTCCTCAAATTAATTCGATTCCGGAGATCGGGCTGGAGGACCGCTTCACTGACTCAAGACCACTGGTTAGTGTCTCTTCCAACTTTGAGTAGTATTGCATCATCTCATCGTTTACAGTCGGCCTAACTCTTTCCACCGCGGTTTCAAAGTGCTTCCTTGTTACTGTCTTCTTCTCGTCTCTCATTGAAATTAGGGCTGCTTCTCTGCAGACTGCCTCTATATCAGCACCCGTGTAATTCTCCATACTAGCAGCCAGATCGGCAATCTTGAACTTCCCGAGGGGCATATGCTTTGTGTGAATCTTCAGAATTGCGGTCCTAGAGTCTTTGTCAGGTGGGGGGATATGTAGAACTCGTTCGAATCGCCCACTTCGCAGCAGTGCTGGATCGATCATTTCAGGTCGATTGGTCGCCGCGACTACGATTACGCCTTCCATTCCTTCCACCCCATCAAGACTGCTCAGAAGTTGGTTCACTACTCTGTTCATGACATCTGAACCCTCTCCGGAATGGCTCCTTCTCATTCCAGCAATGCTCTCGAACTCATCAAGGAAGACAATCGAAGGACTGGATTGCTTCGCTTTCTTGAACACCTCTCTAACTGCTTTCTCGGATTCACCTACCCACTTAGAAATTAGTTCTGGTCCTTTTATGGATATGAAATTGGCCTTGGCCTCGTTAGCAATCGCTTTTGCAATGAGGGTCTTGCCTGTACCCGGTGCGCCAAAGAGCATTATTCCTCTGGGCGGAGTTATTCCGAAATGCTCGAATTTTTCGGGCATGTTCAATGGCCATTCTACGCTCTCCTTCAGTCGTTCCTTGACGTCTTGGAGACCGCCTACCTCTTCCCAGGTAACTTCTGGTACCTGTACGTATATCTCCCTAAGAGCGCTTGGTTCAATCTCTCTCACTGCCTCTTGGAAGTCAGACATCTTGACTTCCATCTTTTCGAGTACCTCTGGTGGAATCTCTTCCACGTCCAGGTCTATGTCTGGGAGATAGCGTCGAAGAGCCTTCATTGCTGCTTCTCTGACTAAAGCCGAAATGTCGGCGCCGACGAACCCATGGGTATGATCTAGCAACCATTCCAAGTTGTAGTCATCGCTTATTGGCATGTCTCTAGTGTGAATCTCCAATATCTCCCCCCTGCCTGCCTTATCTGGCACGCCTATCTCTAATTCTCTATCGAACCTTCCAGGACGCCTCAGAGCCTGGTCAATTGCGTCTCTTCTGTTTGTGGCCCCGATGACAACCACATTGTCCCTTCCACCAACTCCGTCCAGAAGGGTGAGTAGTTGTGCAACAACCCTTCTTTCTACTTCGCCAGTAACATCCTCTCTCTTTGGAGCGATGCTATCCAGTTCGTCTATGAATATGATTGCTGGGGCATTAGCAGCAGCTTCGTCAAAGATTTCCCGCAGTTGCTTTTCGCTCTCGCCGTAATACTTCGAGATTATCTCCGGGCCATTTATCGATGTGAAGTGGGCCTTGGTCTCTGACGCGACGGCTTTGGCGATCAATGTCTTTCCAGTACCAGGGGGGCCGTGCAAAAGCACCCCTCGCGGAGGGTCAATCCCAAGTCTTCGGAACAGAATCGGATGTTTTAGAGGAAGCTCGATCATCTCCCTTACCTTTTGGAGCTGATTTCCTATTCCCCCTATGTCCTCATAGGAGATGGATTGGACCATATTCTCCTCTTCTTGGTCAACGCCGTCCTCCTTGATCACGATCTCAGTATCAGGTAGTACCTGCACTATCCCTTTAGGACTGGTTTGAACTATTGCGAAAGGTAGTGCTTCGGCGAAGAGTGTCATCCCTGGAATGAATATTCTGTCTCCTGCGACAACTGGCCTCTTGTTCAGGCCTCGTCTCGCGAATCCTTCGATTCCGGGCCCAAACCTGACTTTCTGTTGCTTTGCCATTACGGGGCTAAGTACGAGTTTTGTGCAAGGCTCGACATCGACTTTACGGATTTCAGCCCTGTCTCCAAGGCTTACTCCAGAGTTTTTTCTGATTATTCCGTCAATTCGTATAACTCCGAGATTAGCATCCTCTGGTCTGCACCTCCAAACAATGGCCGCAGTCTTCCTCTCTCCTTCGATTTCCACGATATCTCCAGGTTTTAGGTTTAGGTCATTGTCGAACGGGACTCTCGCTCGTCCGTGACCAACGTCACTTGGTATTGCCTTCGCCACCCTCAGAGTCAGTGATTCATCAGAGTCTGTTGACATTTTTAGGTCCCCTACCGTATCTTCTCGTGCATAGGGGGTTGTTAAACCCTGCAATCTAGGATTCTCTGTAGTGTAAAATGGTTATCGGAACGAGGTATAGGGATGCGCATAATTCATTTCAGAAGTGGTATCCGCCGATACACATGGCACACGTACTTGAGACCGGTTTCGAAGTCCTAAACAGAGAAAACCCAAACGGTAGCCCCACCGTATTGGGGTACAACATCATCAACGGAGAATTACGCACAGCTAGCGATGGCGAGACGTTCGAAAGCCGGAACCCAGCATGGTTGGATGACTGTTTGGGAGTGTTTCCCTTGTCTACGAAGAAAGACGTGAACGACGCGCTTGTTGCAGCTAGGGAAGCATTCTCTCAATGGTCACAAACTCCTGCTCCGACGAGGGGCCAGATTATCGGAAACATGGGGAGACTACTGATGGAGCACAAAGACGATATTGTCAGAGTTGAATCTAGGGAGATAGGTAAGACTCTGAAAGAGAGTGCGGGCGAGGTTCAGGAAGCAATAGACACCTGTCTATTTTTCCAATCGGAGGG
>CEVF01152941.1_pt1 | contig 19410 bp, 13 predicted proteins | sample 356441 | NCBI WGS metagenome assembly CEVF01 (sample SAMEA2622765, study PRJEB7988) | marine metagenome | biome: marine biome (ENVO:00000447); feature: surface water layer (ENVO:00002042); material: "saline water (ENVO:00002010), including plankton (ENVO:xxxxxxxx)" | depth 5 m | reverse complement strand
AAAGGCATTCAGGTCAAATTCACCAAATTTGTTTTCATACTCCAACAAGCCACTGAAGTTATTTTCCACAGTTTGATTTCTAAGAACCCCAAAGCTATTGATCCAAGCATTGTACAGTTCGGGAGCTGCCGAGAAAGCCAGACTGTTGGGCAAATAATAGTTAAATGCATAATTTGATTGATTTTTGGATGCAGTGGCGGAAGCTTTCCAATGATCATCAAATTTGTATGAAGCTGTGATACTTCCTATATAGGTGTTGGTCTCCCTATTTTGATCATATCTGTCCAAAAACGTGTAGGGATTGAACCAGAATGCCGGTTTTCTGAATCCTGCTCCATAGTAGGCATAGTAATCTGGACCCCACCAATTCCATGAAGTTGAAAATCCGTCTGGTGTATTGAGATCCTTTAATTCCCTTAGTTTATCCACATCAACACCCCTACTGAACCAGCTATTGAAACTTCCGGAAGTCTGGTTGCCATAACCATCGTTGTAATTCCCATCAATCTTGGAATTGGTATAGTTTACCACAGTTTCAATGGTAAGTTTGTCGGTTGCATTGAAACTCAAATTGGAACTGATAAAATGTTTCTCCAATTTTGTGTACGGGGTAATCCCGGTCTGGCTAAGATTGGTATAGGCCAATCTGGCACTGATTTTCTCCCCTCCTCCACTTACTGCGAAAGTGTTTTTAAAGGTATACCCTGTATTGTAAAAGTTTTTGATATTGTTGGGCTGAGCTGAATATTTTGCGGTTTGACCATAATATGGACTATCCGGCCACCATGCATACCAAGGCACATATTCCTGTCCATCAAATTTTGGCCCCCAACTTTCATCTGCATAATTATTGTCCCATGCTATATACCGCATACCTTCATACTGGTGCCACATTTCAGGGTAGGTTTCAATGGGAAGTTCTTCTCCAAGGATACTCCATGAATCTTCACCATCATACCCACCCCCATAAAGGTTTTGGTACTTGGGAAGATAGGCCACTTGATCCGTAGTTATGGAAGAGTTGAATTCCACCCTCATTTTCCCACTCCCCTTTTTTGTGGTGATCACCACAACTCCCGCATCTGCTCTTTGCCCATATAGGGCTGTGGCATTGGGTCCTTTGAGCACATTTAGCGACTCTATGTTCTCCATGTCAATGTTATTGGGGTCAATTCCAGGAATACCATCAACAACGTATAGGGCATCATTGTCTGAAGTCAATGAAATGGCACCCCGTATCCTTATTTTACCGGATTGTCCCAGTTTACTTCCTGCCTGTCCGTTGATTTGGACACCTGCAATCTTACCCGCAAGTGCAGCTTTTATATTCGCGTCTTGGGTTATGTTCAATTGTTCCTGTTTAATTTCCTGAACAGCATATGTCAATGTTTTGGATTCGCGTGTCATCCCCAAAGCAGTTACCACCACTTCATCCAAAGTTTGGGTATCTTGCATTAGTTTAACATTGATTACATTCTGATTTCCCACAATTCTTCGCGATTGTTGATAACCAATATAACTGAACACGAGGGTGGACCCAACATCCGCTTTTATTGAATAATTGCCATCAAAATCGGTCTGGACCCCAATCGTGGATCCTTCTATTATAATATTTGCTCCGGGTAAGGGAAGATCATACTCGTCGGTTACCTTGCCGGTTACCGTTTTGCTCTGGGCCTGTGCAAATTGAATACACAACATACAGAAAGCCAATAGCACTATAGAACTTTTTGTTTTCATAAAATGAATTATTTTTTTGATTTAGTCATAGTTTGGAACAAGGAGGTGGGAAAGCTGGTCCTAATTCAAAAAACTTCTTAAAAATGAGAACTAAACTTAATGGATGTTTAATATTTATAATGAAGCTATACTCTCCCAGCCACCTTTCCTGTTGCAATTGCCAAGTAAAAAAAGGGAATCAAGTAGGTATAAACGTTTCTGCCTGTATGGATTGACAAACTTGTTGTTAACATTTATAAATAATTATGAAGTACTATCTTATGAGAAGCGGGAAAGTAAAGAATGGCAACTACGGATTGATTGTTCAGAGAAACCTATAAGGTAACAAGAGTGCAAAAGACGGGTATAGTATCCTACCTGTGGCAGAATAGAATGAACATGGTGAAATTTCCATTTCTGTCAACTACATAAAACTTTAAGGTGGTTTAAATGAATTCAAACGATGCACCAACAAAACACAAAACACTGAAAATCGTAAGATTAACAGTGTTATGATTTTACTTAATAAGGCAAGTCGTAGGCTGAACCATATTATATTATTGAAAAATCAATGTTTTAATACTGCAATCAAAAAAGATAATCCCGTTCAGAATACGGAAAGCAAAAAACAACTTTTGAACACAATTTTCATGTGTTTACCTAGCAATAAAATCTACCTAATAATACTTTTACAAAGAAATGTAGCCTTCATAGTTTTAGGTATGGATAGAATCTAATTGTCTAATCTAGAAATAAAAAGTGCAACCCACCCTAAAAGTATCTGATTTTGAAGTAAAATTGGGATACCATCCGGCATTGACCTTGAACTTGTTGGGCGTGACTATATGGTTAAAATTGAATTCTCCTTGCCAAACGGTATCAAAATCAAAAAAAGTGACAATGGGATTCACAAAGACAAAAGACCGTTGATCAAACTTATAACTTAGGTTGGTCTGTAGACCAAACCCACTTGATCCAGATTCGGTCAAATACACATAGTTAAGACCAGGGAACAATGAGACTTTTTGGTTCAATGCCAAGCCCACAACCCCACCTACACCAATGGACCAGGTATCCCCTCCCAATCCATTTTCGGCAGAACCTGTCGGAATAGTTATGTCCGCAAAGGGGACAACGGCAATGACAGTTGGGGACAAATTTCGTTTGGCAGCGTAAAAATAGCGTACCCGAACATCCGATAACCCAAATTTATTGGTGGCATCATTGTAAAGTAAAGGAACCTCGGCCAATATCAAATTATCAGGGTTGATGGCATATTGATAATTGATACGGGTTCCATACATATTGTATCCCTCACCGGAGGTAAACTCAGCTAATGTGTTTAACTGGGTATAAAGATTGGTCGGTTTTGAAGGATCAATGTCTTGATTGTTATTTTCTTGTGAAAACAGTGCCGTGGAAAAAAGTACAAAACAACATGTAATCACTTTGACATATCTCATGATGAAATTGGATTTATTGGTTTTTCGTATAAACAAGTTCTCCGTTTTTATAGGTTTTCAAAACAACGATATCCTTGAGTTTCATAGGATCTATCTTTAGTGGATTTTCGGACAGAACGACCATATCTGCCAACTTCCCTTTTTTTAATGAGCCCTTGGTGTCCTCTTCAAAATGTTGGTACGCTCCCCATATAGTAATGGATTTCAATGCTTCATAAGGTGTCAATGCCTCTTCCGGTGCGATTATATCACCACTACGTGTCACACGGTTTACGGTCGTCCACATGATCATCATCAAATTTGGAAGAGCAATTGGCGCATCGGTATGACTGGTCACGATCCCACACTTTTCCAGTGCGGTCTTAATTGGGCTGATATGACTGCCTTTCTCCTCTCCTATCAACTCTCGGTGCCAATCGCCCCAATAAAAAGTATGCATTGGGAACAATGACGGAATGATATCATATTTGGCCAAGCTATCAATTTGATCATAGCGTAAGTACTGTCCATGAATCAAGGTAGTGCGACGGTCACCTCTTCCATACTTCTCAACTGCATTAGCAACCGTTTTTATAAATTGGTCGATGGCGGCATCACCATTGGCATGACATAGTAATTGCCATTCATGTTCATAGGCATTATCAACAATTTCTTGGACCTTGTTGTCATCTGGAATTGCAGGATAACCTTTGTAATCTTTGCCGGCTCCTGGAGGTGGCACCAAATACGGTTCTGTTCGCCAAGCCGTTCTTCCTTGAGGGGAACCGTCCAAGGTAAGCTTGTACCCTGCTATACGATAATGGTCCTTATAGTTTTTATCGTACCATGAAGTCTCCATTATTTCGGGCAAGCTATAGTCAATGTATGCCGGTACATCTACGATCAAATCCCCACTTTCCGCAAAAGTGGTCAAGGACTCATGGGAGGCTTGCGCCCTACCCTCTTGAACGGTGGTATATCCGAAACTTAGGGCTATATCCTGGGCCGCATTGAAGAAAAGTTTTATTTTTTCCGGAGTGGTGGGAGTGGTGAGCTTAAACGACATAGGAATACTCGCTAGTTCCTCCAAAACACCATTGGGCTCGTTGGTGCCTTCTATTCGCCTTATTTTTCCACCTTCTGGATCTTGGGTTTCGGCGGTATAGCCCATTTTTTCCAATCCCAGACTGTTCATAACTGAAATATGTCCCGAAATATGAATTGCCAATACAGGGTATTCAGTGGAAACTTTATCCAAATCTTCCTTGGTGGGATGCTCCCCAAAGATGGCATCATCATACCCAACACCAACAATCCAACCATCAAATATTTCAGGGCCGTTGTTCTCAGCCCATGTTTTAAGGGTTGTCACCAAATCATCAATGGTGTTTACGTTCCCATCAGGATCTGCCAATAAATTTGCTCCCAAGGCCTGTGCACCCAAACTGGAAAAATGAATGTGACCATCCACAAAACCAGGCAACAAGGTTTTGCCTTGTAGATCCACCTCCTTGGCATTCTTAAACTGTTCTTTCGCATCTTGCAAAGGTCCAACATAAACGATGGTATCCTCTTTTGTCACCAGGGCTTCTACATAATCGGGCTCCTCACCTTCCATGGTTATAATGTCCCCATTAAAATAAACAGTGGTATTTTCTTGAACGACAGTGGATTCTTTACATGCATAAAAAATCAATAATGTCAGTGACAGTACACTAAGTTTGCGCATAGTTTGTATGGGATTTATGTTTTTCCAAAACTATAAAAGTGGATGTCTCAACTTGGGATAAATGGATTCCAATGTTGTCCAATATTATAAATTTGAACAGATTTCCCTGCTTAAAAAGAGCCCTTTACTTTGTCTGTGTTGGTGCTTGATATTCAGAAGGACAGACCCCTGTTTGGTTCCGGAATGCTTTGATGAAGGTGGTTCGGGAACCAAACCCAACCTCCTTGGCTATCCCATCCATGGAGAGGTTTTTCCATTGTGGATTGTCCCATTCTTCCAAGGCCATCTTGATCCTCCTTTCATTGACCAATTGGTTAAAATTCATTCCATAAATATGGTTTATCAAATGGGAAACAACATGCTTCTTAAGTTTAAGAGCATCTGCCAAGTCCTGTTGCCTAAACGCTATCTTTAAAAATTCTTTGTTTGTGGTGAAATAATCTTCTATACTCTTATGGTATCCTTCAATTTCTCTGGGAGAATATGATAACGACCTGTTTTTTTTCAATTTCTTTGGCTTGACTTCTTGAAGCCCTTCGCCATAAATGATTTCCGGTTTCAGAAAAAAATAAAGTACAATTCCCAAGAGTGTCACACCATACATGGCGGATGCCACCACATGCAAAATCCCTTCAAAAGATTTGGTGATGATTCCCACCAATGCAAAAACGGAACATACTGAGAGTAACAGGCCCGGGAAAAACCACCATGTACAGTTCAAACGTTCTTGTTTGCTTTTATGATCTTTATCCCTCATACATACAATGGCCTTTCGCATGATCAACACATAGAGAATGGTTCCAAGGACCAACTGTCCCACGTAATTGTAATAGACAGGAACGAAGCTCTCATGGGCATAATATATATTTTCACGTCCTTTGATATACAATACATTTAGGAATTCCTTTTTAGATTCACCATCCAATGAATAAAACGGGATATGTTCCATGGTATTGAAAAAAGGGATGATAAAAAGGGTCCATTCCCACCATCTGATTGGTCGTTCAGGTTCCAGTTTGAGCCGTCCTAGCAGATAGAAACAGATAGGTATGACATATGGCAACGCGATTCCCGTTCGGTATAGGTGAGGGTAGGCCATTATTTGTTCACTTATTACCATATAAATCAAAAAACTATAATAGGTGAGGGATAGCACAAAAATGGACAAAAGCGATTTATGCAAGACATCCTCCTTGGATTTTACCAATACAATGATAAGGGCAAAAACACCCACAATTGTACTGCACATCGTAAGGAGGTTTACAATTTCCATGACTTATTCCATGACTTAACTTGTAGGGGGGAAATTTGGGACAAGTAATGACCGAACTACTAACAGAATATTATATTGTTAAAAATCAATGCTTTAACACCTTAATCTTAAAGGCATTCCCATTCAGAACACTGAAAGCAAAAAACAACTTTTGAACACAATTTAATATGCTTAACCAGCAATAAAAATAGTAAGAATATTTGAGTTTATTATTTAAGAATTTTGAGAAAAACCCGTTTTAAATCCCTGGAATGGTCACATATTTATTATCCCCAACTCCGGTTTCAATATCGTTCACTACCAAGTTTACAGTGCTTCACATCCCAAACCACCTTTTTATTTGGTTTTTCTTTTTTTATCAAATATTAATGCAATCACGTTGCATTAATAAAAATACTCCTTAATATTGTATTCCTTATTGAAGTTCTAGGCCTTAATGGTCGGAGAACATTGGACCTTAGTGAACTTTTGGAAGTGGACATACGGTTTGGGAAGCAATCTTAGTAACTGTTGTCCATTTTTCAATTTGGAAATTGCTTAAAGCTAAAGAATACCAAAATCATTAAATAGTCCATAACTCATTATTGGTACATGGAAAAAAGGGTTGTACAATATAGCATAACTTTCTTTTTCCTCGGCCTTTTTCTAACCTTGAAAATAGCCGGGCTACATTCCTTCACCCATCATGGAAATGATGATGACCATGCTAAACCATGTGACGTTTGTGACATGGTGGTAGCAAACCAATGTTTGCCCCTTTCAAGCTGTCAATCCGAAGAAATTACATTTGATATTGGGGAAGGCATAATCCCAAAAACAAACCACAAGGTCTATTCCTTTATACTCGTCAATAGGATTTCTGTAAATCTCCTTTTTTCCCGTCCTCCTCCTTTTTCAGTTAAGTAACCCAACAGGTCATTTTACTCGTAATTTAAGTTTTAAGTGCGTGAATCCCCTAAATTTTCCACAAGACACCTATAAACTTATGTCACGATTCTTATGATTTGTTCGAAAAAATTTCAAACTAAATTTACATACATACAAAAATATATTTAGCTTTGTCTAAAATTATTTTTAACCTAACAAAAAAAAGATGAGTCCACTAAACTATCTCTCTACTTTATTATTGCTACTGATCCTAACTCCCTTGAGTTTTGTGTCAGCCCAAGAAGACACCGGAAAAGTATACGGAAAAGTCACCTCCAACAGCAATGAAGTCGCCTTTGCCGCCATCTATGTGAAAAATGGAACCGTGGGAACCACTTCCGACGAAAATGGCCACTTTGAACTTACTCTGCCCGTTGGTACCCATATCTTGGAAGTCACTTCCCAAGGTTTTAGAACAACGAATAAAACAGTAAGAATAAGCAACGGAGCAAACATTAACCTGAATTTTGAGCTGATCGAAGATGCCCTTGGACTGAGTGAAGTGGTAATCAGTGCCACACGTAACCGGGTAGAACGCAGGGATGCCCCCGTTGTGGTCTCTTCTTTAAAGCCCCGTTTATTGAATGCCACGCAATCCGTATCCGTTGCAGACGGACTGAACTTTTCACCAGGGGTCCGCGTTGAGACCAATTGTCAAAATTGCGGTTTTACCCAAGTTCGTTTGAATGGGCTTGAAGGTGCCTACACCCAGATACTACTTAACAGCAAACCTGTGTTTTCATCCTTGTTGGGCGTGTATGGGCTGGAACAGATTCCAACAAATATTATCGAACGCATTGAAATTGTAAGAAGTGGGGGATCCGCACTATATGGGTCTAATGCCATTGCGGGGACCGTAAACATAATCACAAAGGACCCTATCCTAAACACTTGGGAAATTGGAAGTACCTTGGCCTTGGTGGATGGAAAATCGGCCGACCGGATCTTGACGCTCAACACCTCCATTGTGGCAGATGACCTGAACAGCGGCGTTACCTTTTTTGGCAACTACCGAAACAGACAGTCCTATGACGCCAATGGCGATGGATTTACCGAGATGGTTGAACTGCACAATAACACGGTGGGTGCCAAGGCCTTTTTACGCCCTAATGACCTTAGTCGTATTTCGGTAAACCTCAATGCCATTAAAGAAACACGTAGAGGTGGTGATAAATTGGATTTGGCACCTCATTTTACCGATATTACGGAACAATTGGAGCACGACACTTTTTTAGGAGGTGCCGATTACGAACTGTACAGTCAAGATCGTTCCTCCCAGTATCAAATTTACACCTCTGCCTCTCACACAGACCGGGGCAGCTATTACGGCGGACTTGGAGGGGGCAGAACCTATCAAGATAGCATATCGGCAAACAATGCCTATGGAAACACCAAGGATTTGGCATGGGTCAATGGCATTCAATACACTAAGACCTTTAAAGGTAAAGACGTACTCACCTCTGGGCTGGAGTACAACTATTCCAACACCAAAGATGAAATTCCAGGGTACAACAGATTGATCGACCAACAAGTAAATTCTTTGGGAGCCTATGCACAATACGAATGGAAACCGACCGATGCCTTTACGGCCTTGATCGGTGCAAGGTTGGACAATGTTTCCGTTGATGGAACATATGCCATTGGAGGAGTCAATAGGGACGTAGACCTTACCCAAACCGCCTTTTCTCCCCGATTAACCTTATCCTACCAATTAACGGAAGAATTGAAATTCAGGGGAGGTTATGCACGTGGATTTAGGGCCCCACAAGCTTTTAACGAGGATTTGCACATTTCCAGCGTGGGTGGTGAGCCTATGTTTGTGATTCTTTCCGAAGACTTGGAAACTGAATATTCCAATGCCTACACAGGGTCGTTCAATTACTCCGTGACCAAAGGATTGTTACAAATGGATATCCTTTTGGAAGGGTTCTACACCGATATTGAAGATCCTTTTACAACAGTGAGCACCGGTTCCACTTTGGCAAACGGATCCATTTTGGAAGAGGTACGTAATGGCTCGGGTGCACAGGTATATGGCTCAAACTTTGAAGTTGGAATATCCCCCGATCCCAAATGGCAAATGCAATTGGGCGGAACCTTACAAAAATCAAAATATAAAGAGCCCCAAATCCTTTTTGAATCGGATGGCACACCCGGAGAGGGAGACATCATAATTGATGAATTTGTCAGAAACCCCAACCTATATGGCTACTTGAACCTTACCTGGCTACCCAGTGAAAAATTTAACATGGACATTACCAGCACCTATACCGGTGGTATGACGGTTCCGCATGTAGTAAGCGATTCAGGCTTTATGGAATTAGTGGAAACGGATGCCTTCTATGACCTGAACTTGAAATTGGAAACACATTTTGATATAAACGATAATTTCGCCATTACCTTTACCGGCGGGGTAAAGAATATTTTCAACAGCTATCAAGATGATTTTGATACCGGGGCCGGTAGGGATTCCGACTACATTTATGGCCCTAGTGCCCCAAGAACTTACTTTATTGGATTAAAGTTTGGAAAATTACATTAAAGCGAACCCGCAAAATACAATTTTGTTTATTTGAAGACCACACACCTTTTAATCATATACCGGGTAATTCAAAATCAAAAGGTGGTGGTCTTTTTTTCTAGATCACAATAATGCACCGTAAACTAATTTACATATCAATTTATGCTATTTTTATGGTGGCCACATCTGTTTGCGCACAAAAACAAGGTGTAAATTGGCTTAGTTTTGAGCAATTGGAAGATTCCCTTTCAGTTAAGCCCAAAAAAACCTTGATTTTTTTTACTGCCCAATGGTGTGCTTACTGCAAAAAAATGGAAGAGGTCTCCTTTAAGGACCCAGACATCCTATCTACGCTTAACACAGCATTTTATTCCGTTAAAATGGACGTTGAGACATCAGACACCATTTATTTTGGCGGGCAACAATTCGTGAACAAGGAATTCCAAAAGAAAAGAAACCCGGTCCATCAGATCGCTAAATTATTGGCTTCAAGAAATTCCATGCCATTTTCGGTACCTGTCCTTATCATCCTAGATTCAAATTTTAGGGTTCAACAAAGGTTTTTTGAATACCAATCCCCAAAAAAGATGCGCAGTATCTTAAGCAAATAGTTACATATCAACCACTTCACTACACTACCGAGCCTTTTGAACAAAACGCTACTTACCAATAGATGTGTGATATACAGTAAAAATCGGGCGGATGGAAGGCAAGTAAAATTAATACCGTATTGTGATTTTAGTCACATTAAATCGTTTTTACGATACGTAAATTTATAGAATACTATTCGTCTAATTTTAAATAATGTAAAATGGCAAAATTAACAAACAAGGTAGCCGTTATTACCGGAGGATCCGGTGCAATTGGATCAACAACCGCAAAATTATTTTTAAGCGAAGGGGCCAAAGTGGTCCTGGTAGATATTAATAAGGAAGCCTTGGACAAAGTAGCTTCTGATCTGAATAGTCCAAACCTAAGTTACATCGTTGCCGATGTTACAAAAGCAGCCGATGTACAGAAATATGTGCAACATACCGTAGATACTTTCGGTAAAATAGATGTTTTTTTCAACAATGCCGGGATTGAAGGCGTAGTGAAGCCTATAGAAGAATTTCCTGAAGAAGTATTCGACAAGGTGATGGCCGTAAATGTAAAGGGAGCTTGGTTGGGCTTAAAATACGTACTCCCACAGATGAACGATGGCGGAAGTATCATCAATGCATCATCTGTTGCTGGACTTAGTGGTACAGCCAATGTATCGGCCTATGTTACCAGTAAACACGCGGTCATAGGACTAACACGTACTATTGCATTGGAAGCAGCTCCGAGAAAGATCCGTGTAAACTCTGTTCATCCTTCGCCTGTGGACAATCGTATGATGCGTTCTTTGGAAGATGGTTTTGCCCCGGGAGCCGCAGAAAGTGCCAAACAGGCTTTTGAAGCTACCATTCCACTAAAACGCTATGCAACCAATGAAGATATTGCCAATGGCGTATTGTTCTTGGCTTCGGATGACAGTAAATTCATTACAGGAATGAAACTGGTTATAGACGGTGGAATGACAATGGCCTAGTTGGTTTATTATAATCATGTATAAAACAAAGCAGTGTCATTTACATTTTTATTACCATCAAACAAGAGATCTTTGGTAGTCTGCACTTTCAGTTCGCTAATGTATTGATATACTGTTTTGCCCTAATTTTTGGGTTATCTACGGCTAATACTGTGAAAATTAAAACACAAGAAAAATGGTTCTAAAAGTCATTTAAAGTTACAACGGGAACTGTAAGTGTTTACTCCCGATGGGAACACCCTTGATATGATTTTTGATGGTTTTAAATGAATTCAATTGAATGCAATAAAAACAAAAAGCACTGTCAATCAGTCAGTTGACAGTGCTTTGATACCACCTATTTAGTGGTTCGTCGGGATGACTGGAAGAAAGTGTATTTTACAACGTTCTAACAATCAACACCTTATACTGTGCTCTAATACTGATTAACCGAACTCTAAACTGTCTATAAAACAGCACATTCAGAGGCAAAACTTATGCATGTTTTACAATGCAAATTTACAAAAATAAGATGGTATCATTTGTTCTTAAAAGAAATTAGTACTGAAACAATTCTTTAAACTTGTAAAAAATTCTTTCGGCCACGCTAAGATTCTCAGTGATAATCTCAGCATGCTTCATTTATAATTTGTAAAGATGTTTTCACCTTATTAATTAAAAGTTCAAAATCTAAATTTTCGATAACTTCACCACTTATCAACTTGGAACCCATTCCCACGCAGGCGACCCCTGCTTCGAACCAGCTTCTTAGGTTATCTCTTTCTGTACCTACTCCGCCAGTTGGCATTACGCTCGTCCATGGTTGTGGTCCCTTTATGGCCTTTACAAAGTCAGGACCATAAGTGGACCCTGGAAAAAGTTTAATGATCTCCACCCCAAGTTCCTCTGCGCGATTTATCTCGGTACCCTTCGGACAAAATTGTGCGTTCTTTTTATTCGCCAAAAAATAGAAAACCTGATTGACACCCCTTCAATATATATTGTTTATGCTATAAAGTTGCCATTATTTCTTTTTAAAGTGTTTGAAAACATTACGCACATTGCGGTGTTGTTTTAACAATCGGGAAGCTTCGTTTTCATCTACCTGTAGTTCGTCCATCAACATGCGGATGGCCCTATCCACCAATTTTTTATTGGAAAGTTGCATGTCCACCATTCTATTGCCCTTCACGCGACCCAACTTTATCATGATGGAAGTGGAAATCATATTCAGCACGAGTTTTTGTGCGGTCCCTGCTTTCATACGGGTACTGCCGGTCACAAATTCGGGGCCAACCACCAGTTCAATGGGGTATGATACCTCGGCGGCCATGGGCGAATTTACATTGCATACAATACAACCTGTCACCAGACCTTCTTTCTGGGCGGCTTTTAATCCTCCGATGACATAAGGGGTGGTGCCTGATGCCGCTATTCCCAAAAGCACATCACTGGAATGAATATTGAACCCTGACAAATCCTTCCAAGCTTGGTTTTTATCATCCTCCGCATTTTCCACTGCCTTTCTCAAGGCTAGGTCCCCACCTGCAATCAAACCAATGATCACATCGTCATCCACGCCAAAGGTAGGAGGGCATTCGGAAGCATCCAATACGCCCAAACGACCACTGGTTCCTGCACCAATATAGAACAATCGTCCCCCTCGCTCAATGTTTTCAAAAGCTGCATCCACAAAAGCCTTGATGGCCGGTATTGCTCCTTCCACCACTTGGGGAACGGTTTTGTCCACGCTGTTGATGTTGGTCAAAAGCTCAGTGGTATCCATGTTCTCCAAGTTGTCAAATAAAGAGGATTGCTCGGTAGTAGGATTGAATATTTTCATTGTTTTTTTCGAATTAATAATAAACCGATTATCGTAAGAGTGGCGATAATTGCTATGGTAAAAAAGCCCATGTCAAAGCCATACTTTTCCTTGGCATAGTTCCCAGCAAAATATGTCATCAAAGGCGTTAGTATACAAATTACAGGAACCCATTTGTCCTTTATGTTAACCTTGGTGAACATGCCCAACAAAAACAAACCCAACAAGGGTCCGTAGGTATACCCCGCCATGGTAAAGACCAAGGAAATAACATCACCCCTACTTCCTGAAAACAGCATTACAATCAGGAATAAAATGGCAGAAAACCCTACGAGGGCCTTATTTTTTAGAGACTTTACTTTTCCCTCCTCTTTTTTGTCAATTTCAAGGAAGTCGTAGGTGAACGAAGTGGTCAAGGCGGTGAGGGCGGAATCCACACTGGAAAACGATGCCGCTATGATTCCTAACAAAAAGCTCACCCCAGCCAATGGCCCCAGATAATTTAGGGTCAAATTTGGAAACAGCGTGTCAGTGTCCAACAACGTTCCATCGGCTGCCCTTGGCAATTGTACCCCATTGTTCTCGGCATAGATATAGAGCAATACCCCCAATCCTAAGAACAAAAACTGTGTTATGGCCAAAATAAGACTATAGGTCAAAGAATTCTTTTGGGCATCCCATTGGTTTTTACAAGTGAGGGTCTTTTGCATCATGTTTTGGTCCAGTCCCATCATTCCAATAGTGATCAAAAAGCCTGAAATGAATTGTTTGTAGAAGTTGTTGGCCGATTTTCCCTCCCATTCAAAAACCTTAAAGTATTGATGTTCCGTCACCGCATGAACGGCATCCCCAAAAGTAAAATTGAATGAATCCATGATGGCCCAAACAGTCAATACCGCGCCTAAAATCAAGAATACGGTCTGTACGGTATCCGTCCAGACAATGGTCTTGATCCCTGATTTATTGGTATACAACCAAACCAGTACCAAAATTACGATCACGGTTACCGCAAAGGGAATGCCCAAGGCGTCAAAAAAAGCAAACTGAAGTATTTTGGCTGCCAACAGCAATCGCAAAGCCGCCCCAAAAGACTGGGAGATTAAGAAAATCAATGAGCCCGATTTGTAGGAGACGTTGCCAAACCTATCCCTGAGATACGCATAAATGGAAACCAATCGCAACCTATAATACAAGGGTATCAACACAAAGGTGATAAACAGATAGCCCAAGACATTCCCCAACACGAATTGGAAAAAATACAGGTTGTTGTTGCCCACCATACCGGGCACCGAAACAAAGGTGACCCCGGAAAGTCCGGCCCCAATCATGCCAAAAGCTACCAGAAACCATGGCGACTCTCGGTCCCCCGTAAAAAAGGTTTGGTTACCACTTTTTCTTGATGTGAGGTACGAGATGGCCATCAACAACAAGAAATAGGCTACTATGACCGCAAATACGACTGTTGGTTTCACCGTACGGTTTCTTTTTGTATTTTAATATAGTTGGATACTTTCCAAATTTGATTGGTATTCCGAATAATCTTCCATGGCATCCAATTCTTCCATGGTTCCCTTGGCTTCCACCCATTTTCTAAGTTTATCGGTGCCATTGATGATGTCTATGGGCCAATTTTCATAATCGTACTCGTAGGGAGGGTTCAACCACTCAAAATGGTCTCCCATGTAATGGTGCAGCTCCTGCATCAACCATTGGCCAACCCGCCACGGTTTACAGGTTTTCCGGTCTAGTGTATGCACTTGAAAACCTCCACAGGGTTTATCTGCCTGTTTTTGGAAGGTGGGCAAGAAATTGATAGGTCGTATGGCCACTCCCTGCAATCCACTTTTCGCAAAAGCCTGTGAAAGATAGGTATCCCAATACCCGTAAGGTTCTATTTTGGGATGTCCCATGATCTCCAGTGGTTGGGTGGTTCCCCTACCCTCACTCAAAGTGGTTCCCTCAAACAACACCATCCCGGGAAAGGTAAACGCACTTTCTACTCTGGATAAATTGGGTGAGGGCAGCAACCAAGGTAGCCCGGTGTCTTCATAGTACATTTGTCGGGTCCAGCCTCTCATTTCAATAACCCTGAGTTTTGATTTTGAAGCCGCCCAATACCGCTGATGCATCAAAGCCACTTCGCCAATGGTCATGGCATGGCGCACTGGCATGGGATGGAGCCCGATAAACGACTCAAATTCCATATCCAAAACATTGCCCTCCAAGTCAACCCCATTTAACGGATTGGGTCTGTCCAAAATCACAATTTCAATGTCTTTGGAAACGCACGCATCCAAAATTAGGGTCATGGTGTAGATGTACGTATACATTCGGCACCCTACATCCTGAAGGTCGATGAACAAATGGTCGATATCCTTGAGCATAGCCTCGGTGGGAATCCTTGTTTCAGAATACAACGAGTACACTGGAATGTTGAAATAGGGATGCACGGTATGATCGGTCTCGATCATATTGTCCTGGGCATCGGTGGAAAATCCATGTTGGGGGCCAAAAATTTTGATGAATCGGTCCCTAAAAATCTTTTTGAACCCCAGCGTGGCATGCTGAAGATTTCCATCTACAGAGGCATTATGACACAACAGCGCCACATTGCCCTTAAATTGGGATTGAAGTGCATTGTCCTTCAGCAAAACATCCAAACCTGTCATTATTTTTTTCATGGCCGTTCCTTCATTTTTGTTGAAAAAAAACCAAGCCAAATTCCAGATTTGGCTTGGATACTTAAACTAAAAACTAATCAAAGTTTTTATTAGAGAAACTACTTAATCAAGAAGTTGGGTTTGCAGGCGTACTATCGTTGTTATCACGCTCTGCATTGGGGTACGGATAATAATTTCTATTTCGTTCTGCAGCTGCATCACCGGGACCTGGACGATCAAATCTACGGCTATCCTCCAACCCGAGTCCGGACAGATACAATTCTATTCTGCGGTTCTTATAAATCTCATCCAAAACTGATTGCTGATCTACGGTACCGGCATAGTCTGCCAAGGCAGCACCTACACCAAAGGCATCCTCGCCAGCGGTTTTGTTGCGAACAGCATTCAATTGAATGACCGCATTGTCCAAATCGTTGCTTCTGGCATAGGCCTCGGCCTTTATCAAAAGCATTTCACCTGGGAGGTATACCGGAATCTCATCGGTGTTATTATCAAAGAAGGCGGTTACCTGATAAACGGGAATCGCGGCATCTGGATCTTCGCTGAACACGTAGAAGTCCACACGTTGGTCACCATCCTCCGGAAGTAAATCATCAGGAAGCGCAAATCTGGCATCCTTGGCCTGGGTCACGTTTTGGGAACCGAACCAGAATGCCAACGGATTGGGTATGGCCGCATCATAGGCCCAAGTCGATTGGGCAGATAGGTCCACATCGTCCGCAGCAGCTATAGCAGCGCTATAATTGCCTGCCATCAGATTAAAGCGGGCCAATAGCGCATTGACAGAGTTCTCCAAATCCACAGAACCGATCAATCCTGAAGTAACCTCAGAAGACAATCCAGCATCAATATATCCTTTGGCCTCAGTGAGGTCATCAATGGCATTCTGCAACACCGTTACCCTATCGTTGAAAGGGGCATCTTCGATGATTTCCACAGGAATTTGTTCAAAATACTGAATCAAGGTTCCATGTACCAAAGCTCTGTAAAAAAGTCCATATGCCTTAAGCGTATTACCCACCGAAGTATCATCGGTTGCCGTTTCCGCCGAGGTAATCACCGTAGTGGCCTCTTTGCGGCACAGCATGGCATTGGTCCACATATTGTTCAACAGCTCATTGTCACCCCCAATATCATCTCCCCCCAAAAGCACTTCATTTTCCCCTTGGTTACCGGGGTTGAGCAATTGCAGTTCACTGGTATTCAATCCGGTGATGTTTACAGAAGTATAGATAAGACCGCTACGTTCTGCGCTCCAACGCTGTTGGATACCGTTGATCAAATCCACAAGATTGTCCGTGTTGTTCACAACATCAGGCTCCAAGGTTGAATTGGGATCCAAGTACACCTTGTCACAAGACACTGCCCCAAGAGTCAATGCCGCCAACAGTAAAAATTTATATATTCCTTTCATGTCTTTCATTTTATAGTTTAGTGCTGATTGATAAAGCAAAAGTGCTTGGAATTGGTACGTTACCAAAGTTTACAGCACGCAGTAGATTGGATTGTCCACCAGCGTTGGTCTCAGGGTCAAAACTCCAAAAGTTGTCAAAAGAGATCAGGTTTCTTCCGATCAAGGATACCTCTACATCTTTAAGCGAGTTGTTGAAAAGCGAATCGAAAGTATAGGATAAGGCTATTTCCCTCAATTTTACGAAGGAACCATCCTCTATTCTAAATTGCTCAATGGGATAAATCCCAGCAATATATCCTCTTGGAAGGTCACCGCTAAGCTCTTGGGCAGACAATCGACCCAAACCAACCCCTTGACGGGTACGTTTATCGGCATCAAACACATCAAATCCCTGTACGGATTCCCACAGCATGGAAAAACCAAAGTTCTTGTACTTCAAGTCGGTTCCAATACCCATGATATAATCTGGGTTGGGGTCACCAATAATTTTTCGAAGCGCATCCCCTGTGGGTTGTCCATTTGCATCACGCTGTGCAATACCCGTAGCAGCATCCCCTCTTTCTTGTTGGGGAACGCCCACAGGCGCACCCGTGTCGGATGGTCCGGACAAAATCAACTCCCCATTGTCATCCTTGGCAAAATACGTTCCGTAGAAAACCCCCAAAGGCTCTCCCTCACGTACAATTGGCGTGGCACCTGCAACAGTGGCCACGGTAATATCACCACCAATGGTCTTTAACACCTTGTTTTTATTGGTACTGAAGTTTACATTCACGTCCCAGGTAAAATCAGGAGTCTTTATAGGGGTTATCCTGGCATAAATCTCCAAACCTTTGTTCTCCATGCTACCCACGTTCTCCGTTCTGGACGCACCACCAATGGAAGGCGCCAAAACCCGGGTCACAATCAAATCTTCAATTTTTTGGCTATAATATGAGAACAACAATCCGGCGCGATCGTTCCAAAAACTTAAATCGGCACCTATTTCAAATTCCTTGGTACGCTCTGGCACCAAGTCTTCGTTACCCAGTCTATTGTTTTGCTGTAAACTTCCCGCTCCCGCAAATTCGTTGGGCGTGTAGCTTCCAAATCTTTCATAAGGTGATATCGCGGTAAGGTTACCCGCCTCTCCGTAGGAAGCCCTCAGTCTTGCCGAGTTGAAGAATCCTTCGGTGTTCCAGAAAGGTTCGTTGGAAATAAGATAAGAACCGGACACTTTTGGATAGAAATTACTTCGGTTGTCCACATCAAAGTTCGTGGCTCCATCCACACGACCTGCAACAGTTAAGAACAACTTGTTGTCATAGGAAAGTGTTTCCTGAAGGAAGAATCCGTAAATGTCCAAATTGGAATCCACTGGATTGTATTGCAAGGGAATGGTAGGCACTCCCGACGCATCGAGCCCTCTTCCTTGGGTGGCATCCAACTCCAATTGACTGGCCTGGAAGCTATACCCTCCTGTTGTGGAAGAGTTCAATGTTTCGCTGATATCCCAGTCATAGTTTGCGGTAATGTCATAGTTCCAGTTAAAAATCTTGGCCTCGGCATCCCCCAAATAGCCATCATTAAAATAGGCGGGGTTAACCCCATCATAAGGGTACACTGGAATGGAGATATGTCCTTTTTGCTTGTAGGTATCCACACCGATGATTTGATCTATGGTAAGATTATCAATAGGTGTGATCTTTACATGTGCATTGGGAATGAATCGGTCCACATTTTGGGTAATATCAAAGGTCTCGATAATACTTAATGGGTTTACCCGGGTAGGTTCCACCGCCAAAAGATTCCCATTGGCATCGCGTTGCGAAAGGTCATACACGTTATTGGTAATGTTCATGGCATTAATGGGACTCCAGAATACGTTACCATCCGGTTTCTCATCGGACTTACTGCTTGAAAAATAGAGTCCTATGTCATAGGAAATCCAATCTGCAACATTATGCCCAAACTTTAACCGGGCGGTAAAACGGTTATAAGTGGTATTTTTAACAATCCCTTCATTACTCGTATAGCCCACAGAGGCCAAATAGTTCATTTTGCTATTCCCATCGCGAACCATAAAGTGGTTATCAGTTCCAAAACCGGTTTGGAAAATATCATCCTGATAATCATAGCGGGTGGTATTGAACTTTTCGGAACTTAAGTTTAAGAAAGGTGTTGCGGTATTTGTGTCGGCATCAAAACCAAAAATGGGCCACAATCTTCCAGCCAAACCGCCTACGGGTACCGTTTCAAATTCCTCCCCGGTTAAATTAAGGTCCAATTTTTTACGAATGGTATTGATATTGATTCCTGTTTTAAAGGTCATTTCTGGACCATTCCCAAAG
>CEVF01095443.1_pt1 | contig 19459 bp, 19 predicted proteins | sample 356441 | NCBI WGS metagenome assembly CEVF01 (sample SAMEA2622765, study PRJEB7988) | marine metagenome | biome: marine biome (ENVO:00000447); feature: surface water layer (ENVO:00002042); material: "saline water (ENVO:00002010), including plankton (ENVO:xxxxxxxx)" | depth 5 m | reverse complement strand
AGTTTAACATATCTGATACTGTCTTTCAAAGTTAATTTAGTGGTTACAGACAAATCTACAATATTTTTTTAATTGCGAAACTTTTTGCTTTAAAAAAGAGCGCTATATTTAGCCCTCATGAATGAATTTACCGCATCTGGATTTTTAAAGATTTTAACGGATAAATTTCCCCACGTACCTACCACAAAACAAGGTTTGGCACTTAATATGCTGGCTAACTTTGTTTTAGGAAATAAAAAGGATAATGTCTTCCTTTTAAAAGGATTTGCTGGAACGGGGAAAACCACCTTGGTCGCCACTTTGGTGAGCAGTCTTTGGAAGGTTAAAATGAGCGCTGTTTTGATGGCGCCAACGGGAAGGGCAGCAAAAGTTATGTCCGTTTATTCGGGAAACAAGTCATTTACCATTCATAAAAAGATATACTTTCCAAAGAAACAAGCTGGAGGGGGAATTCAATTTGTACTTGCCCCGAACAAACATAGAAACACGATTTTTATAGTGGACGAAGCATCCATGATCCCCGATACTCCTGCGGATTCCAAATTGTTTGAAAATGGTTCCCTATTGGACGATTTGATGTTTTATGTACACTCCGGCCATAATTGTAAACTGATCTTAATTGGTGATACTGCCCAGTTGCCACCGGTAAAGCTCGATTTGAGCCCTGCACTGGACGAAAACCGCCTTTCCTTGAACTATGATAAAGAAGTAGAGTGCTTGGAGCTGGATGAGGTCATGCGGCAATCTGGAGAATCGGGCATCCTATATAACGCTACCAATCTCAGGGAGCAATTGCAATCTGAATTTTTTGGGGACTTTAAGTTTGAGTTGGACAATTTTACGGATATAGTCAGGTTGATCGATGGAAATGAGATACAAGAGGCCATAGATTCATCTTATAGTCAAAACGGCAAAGAACAGACCGCCATAATTGTCCGCTCCAATAAAAGGGCAAATCTATACAACCAAAATATAAGGGAGCGTATCCTTTTTTTGGACAATGAAATCGCTGTAGGTGATTATATGATGGTCGTCAAAAACAATTACTTTTGGTTAAAACCAAACTCTGAGGCCGGTTTTATTGCGAATGGAGATATTATTGAGATATTGGAACTGTTTGCCATAAAAGAACTTTATGGCTTTAAGTTTGCCGAAGTAAAGGTGAAAATGGTGGATTACCCTGGGCAAAAACCATTTGAGACTGTTCTCCTATTGGATACCATAACAGCGGAGACACCATCACTGTCCTATGAAGACGGCAACAGACTGTATCAAGAAGTAATGAAAGACTACGCCCATGAAAAATCCAAATATCGGAAGTTTTTAGGGGTCAAGAACAATAAGTTCTTTAACGCCCTTCAAGTGAAATTCTCGTATGCCATTACCTGCCACAAATCGCAAGGGGGCCAGTGGAACACTGTTTTTGTGGAACAGCCCTATTTGCCCAACGGTGTGGATAAGGATTATTTACGATGGCTCTATACCGCTGTAACAAGGGCGGAGCAACAGCTATACCTCATCGGTTTCAAAGATGATTTTTTTCTTGACTAGGAATACCCTATTTTAGACATCAGCATGAATATAGAACCAGATACCATAATAAGTTTGTTCCTCGGAATCGGATTGGCAGCTTCCGTAGGCTTTCGCGTTTTCCTGCCACTTTTCGCCCTAAGTTTTGCGGCATATCTAGGGGTTTGGGACCTTAACGAGAACTGGCAATGGATAGGCAGCCTCACCGCTTTGATCACCTTGGGGGTGGCTACGATCGTTGAGATTTTCGCCTACTTTATTCCTTGGGTGGACAACGTGTTGGACAGCATCGCCATTCCTTTGGCCGGAATTGCGGGGACAGCGGTCGTTGTTTCTACAGCGGCAAATTTAGATCCGGTTGTGACCTGGTCTTTGGCCATTATCGCAGGAGGAGGAACGGCAACGGCCATTAAAGGGGCAAACGCAGCGGGCAGGCTCACTTCCACGGGAACCACGGGAGGGTTGGCCAACCCACTGGTATCCACTGTGGAAACTGGAGCAGCGGTAGCCGTTAGTACTGCATCCATCTTGGTGCCGCCAATTGCAGCGATCTTGGTCATCATCATTTTATTGGTCATATTTAGGATTTACAGAAAAATCAGACCCAAAGCAAAATAGCAATCGTTCAACCAAAAAACTAGACGTGAAAATAATTTCCATGATTCCCGCCCGCTATAAGGCCTCAAGGTTTCCAGCAAAATTGATGCAGGATCTTGGCGGGAAACCCGTAATTGTCAGGACCTACGAAGCTGCCGTAAATACAGGACTTTTTGATGAGGTTTACGTGGTTACGGACAGCCAAATAATCTCCGATGTGATCGTGGAAATTGGAGGTAAGGTGATAATGAGCAAAAATACCCATGAGAGTGGAAGCGATAGGATTGCGGAGGCCGTTGAGGATATGGATGTGGATATTGTGATCAACGTTCAGGGAGACGAGCCCTTTATAGATTCGGAAAGCTTGAAAAAAATTATCCAGGTCTTTAAAAATGATACGGATAAAAAGATAGATCTTGCCTCGCTAATGACCCCGATTACGGATTGGGATGAAATTTCCAATCCCAATACGGTAAAAGTAATCGTGGACAATCAAGATTTTGCCCTGTATTTCTCGCGTTCCCCCATTCCCTATCCTAGAGACAAGGAAGTTGAGGTACCGTATTACAAGCACAAAGGTGTCTACGTTTTTAGAAAACGGGCATTAATGGATTTTCAAAAGTTGCCGATGTTGCCCTTGGAGGCCAAAGAAAAAATAGAGGCCATACGATTTTTGGAGTATGGCAAAAAAATAAAAATGGTGGAAACCCATGTCACTGGAATTGAAATTGACACCCCAGAAGATCTGGAAAGGGCAAGAAAGATATGGAAGTAGATTTCTCCAACATAAAAACAATTGGTTTTGATGCGGACGATACCCTGTGGGTAAACGAAACCTACTTTAGGGAAACCGAAGAAAAGTTTGCGGAACTTTTGGAAGGTTACGAGACCAAAAATAAGATTGACCAAGAACTCTTTAAAATTGAAATGGACAACTTGGATATTTATGGTTACGGTATTAAAGGTTTTGTACTTTCCATGATCGAATCCGCACTGGACCTTTCCAATCATAAGGTTCCGCAAAAGACCATTGGTGAAATTTTGAATCTTGGAAAAAAGATGATTTCCCATCCAGTAGAGTTGCTTGATGGCGTAGAGGAAGTCCTATCAAAATTGGTGGGCAAGTATAGATTGATCGTACTTACTAAAGGTGATTTGTTGGACCAGGAAAGGAAATTGGAGAAATCGGGACTTTCCAAGTACTTTCACCATGTAGAAGTATTGAGCGATAAAAAAGAACATAATTACAGTAATTTACTGGAGCATTTAAACATAGATGTAGGTGAATTTTTAATGATAGGCAATTCCTTAAAGTCGGATGTACTGCCTATCTTGAATATTGGTGCAAAAGCGGTTCATGTGCCTTTTCACACCACGTGGGCTCACGAAATGGTACCGGAGGAAGAGATGGTGAACAACCATTTGAAATTGAACAGTATTAAGGATATCCTGAAGTATTTGGACAACTAATGAAGACAGAAGATAATTTGAAAAAACAGCAAACAGCCTCGAGTCATAAAACAAGTTTCAGAAACTTTCCCATGGTTCCCAGGGTAATTTTTGGGCCTGGATGTTTTTCGCAATTGGGGGATATTTTGTTGCCCATGCGCAAAAGTTCGGATGCACCATTTATATATTTAGTGGACGATTTCTTCGAAAACAATGAGTTTTTGGAAAAAATGCCTTTGATGTTCAATGATGAGATCATATTTATTTCGGCGGAAGAGGAACCCAAAACTGCCCAAGTAGATGCCTTGGTGGCCCAGATTAGGGAGAAGTACAGCGAACTCCCTTCAGGGGTGATTGGAATTGGAGGGGGGACATTACTGGATTTGGCCAAGGCCGTATCCATTTTATTGAATAACAAAGGACTCGCAAAAGACTACCAAGGTTGGGACTTGGTGAACAAACCGGCCCTGTACCATGTTGGCATTCCTACCATTAGTGGCACAGGGGCCGAAGTGTCCCGGACCACGGTATTATTGGGGCCGGAAAAAAAATTGGGGATTAATTCCGATTTTACACCTTTTGATCAAGTGCTGTTAGATCCCGATTTCAGTAAAACAGTTCCCAAGGAGCAATGGTTCTATACGGGAATGGATTGTTTTATCCATTGTGTGGAATCTTTAACAGGGACCTATCTGAATGCCTTTAGTCAAAGTTATGGTGAAAAAGCCATGGAGCTTTGTAAAGAAGTATTTCTTGGGGACATACCCGACAAAGAATCAAGGGAGAAGTTAATGATGGCTTCCTGGCACGGGGGAATGAGTATCGCATATTCACAAGTAGGGGTGGCACATGCCATGAGCTATGGTCTATCCTACCTTTTGGGCGTGAAACACGGTATAGGGAATTGTTTGGTGTTCCAACACCTGGAAGAATTTTATCCCGAAGGAGTTTCATTGTTCAACAAAATGATGGATAAACACGGCATAACACTGCCAAAAGGTATCTGCGCCGATCTCACCCAAAACGATTTTGATGTTATGGTCAATGTTTCATTGAGCCTGGAACCTCTTTGGGAAAATGCGCTCGGAAGGGATTGGAAAGCCATAATGACCCCAAAACGCCTCCAGGCCCTTTTTGAAAAAATATAGGTTTGTTCTTTAAATTAACAGACCATTGAAGACAAATGCATAAACTGTCCAAATTTATATACTTTAAAGTGTTGGGGTGGAAACTCAAGGGTTCTTTCCCCAATGTGGATAAGTGTGTGGTAATCGTGGTTCCCCATACACATTGGTTGGACTTTTTTTTGGGACTTTTGATCAGGAAAGTGGTGAACAAGGAAATTAACTTTATTGGAAAAAAGAGTCTTTTTAAACCACCTTTCGGATGGTTTTTTAGGTGGACAGGAGGTACACCCGTAGATCGTTCCAAAAGTTCCAATACGGTAGATAACATTGTTCAGATCTTCAATGATAGAAAAGTGTTCAGGCTTGCGCTTGCACCTGAAGGGACCCGAAAAAAAGTAGAACAATTAAGAACAGGGTTTTATCATATTGCCAAAAAAGCAAATGTTCCTCTTGTAATGGTAGCTTTTGATTTTGGAAAAAAAGAAATCAAAATTGGGGAGCCCTTTTATCCCACAGGGTCCATGGATAGGGATCTTGAAAAAATCCATGAATTTTACAAAGGCGTAAAAGGCAAAATACCAGAGTACAGTTTTTGAAAAAAATTACTCTTTCATACTGTGAAAGACGTTCTGAGTATCGTCTATTTTAATTTAAATAATTGATATTAAATTAGTTATATACAATTTTAATTTCATTAGTTCGATATTAGTTCGGTTTTGAGAGATAATTCTAATGAGTGATTACTTTATTCTCACCAATGATAATCAAAATTTCAAAGAGATTGAAGTAATGCGGGGCATTCATTTGCAGATATACATAGGGGAAACCCACAGTTTTTATGGGGATTTCCTGTAATGGGGTCTCAAATAAATTTTCTAAATTAGAGAACTCCCCCATTTTGAAAGCCACTCAAAATGAGGTGTGTGTATTTCTTACCCTAAAATTGGCTTTCCTAATTTTTTGAATATTTAAAAATTATCGAATATGAAAGCCACTATTCTACTCTTATTTCTCATTTTTTGCTTTTTTTCAGTACCAATTTCAGCTCAATATGGCCGGTTTACAGAAGAAGAAAGACTTCGCGAACTCAGGAAAAATAGCGAACCATTACGTTTGCTTGTAGAGGATATCCGTAGGGCGGTTTACGCAAGCGAAAAGGACTTGGACGACTGCCTGCCTCCTTTTACAAGTGCAACAATAACCCTTGAAGGGACATCGGAAGGCGAGGCGGGAATTGAATTAAACCTAGTTCTGTTTAAAATAACATCAAAAAAGAAAAAAGGGAAAATAAACAAATCCGTAATAACTTTTGTAAGGGACACGATTTTTAGTCCATTGATGGATAAAGTGAGAGATGGAAGCACTGAGAATTTTAATATTATTAGAAATCTTATTGTCTCCCAAGCATATTCAAACTGTGTTTCCTCAACTGCAATAAAGGAGTTAACATCTGATTTGAAAGATAAAACTGTCCTATTTAATATTTTAGAATATGAAAATTTAGAGAATATATCTGATGAAGACGCTGAGGAAATTATAACTGAAGCTTTTAAAACACAAAAGTTGGAAGTAGAAGTCAGTTTTATTGTCGAAAAGGAGTCTAGCATAAGCGGAGAGTTCAAAATTACTCCAATAACGGGCTCTTTAAGCGGAAACCTGAAACGAAAAAATGTTCAAACTGTAAAAGTGACTTTTGGCAAAGACCCTAGTTAAAAAATGCATTATGCCATATTTTCACAAAAAGCATCTAATTTATGACTCAAGTGATATAAATAAAAATTACAATGACAATGGATACACAATCAAAGGAAGCTTGCGAAATTTTTGAAAGTATTGTTGAGGCCTATGAAAGATTATTTAAGAATGCTCCACCATTAAGGCTAGATTCCGCTGATAAAGTTAAAAAAGAAATTGAAGGGCAAATTAAAATAGCATCGGCTTATAATGAACTTGGCTTGTATCAGTATTGTCCAGATAAAATTGAAGATTGGAGAAAAAGATTAAGAACAGTTGCTGAAAGTATTAAAATACTTCCAAGCGAATAATTTGTTTATACTTCAATTAAATTTATATTCGGTGGAAGTTCTTGTCTATTTGTTTGTTAATTGGATACTTGGTATTTTGTGATGAGGCCCAATCATATTTTGAAAGAATATATATGAACGAAATATTTAACCCAATTGGGTCAATTTGGCATAGGTGGGATCCTCATATCCATATTCCGGGGACACTAAAGAACGATAATTACAAAGGTGAAAATCCATTGGATGAATTTGTCCAAAGAATAAACATTTCTTCCCCTCCGATTAAAGCTTTAGGTATTACCGAATACTACGTTCTTGACGGTTATGAGAAAATCTTGCCAATTTTCAATGCCGGAAAATTGCCAAATGTAAAACTACTTTTTCCTAACATAGAACTTCGATTTGCCGTTAATGCAGGAAAAGGGTCTCCGATAAATTTGCATTTATTGGTAAGTCCAGAAGACCCTGAACACATTGACAAAACAAAGAGATTTCTTAGGGATTTAAAATTTAAGTATGATAGTGAAATCTATGGTTGCACGAATGACGAACTAATCAAATTGGGCGCTGCCTATTTAAAGAAAACTACTGATAACCAGCATTTGTTAAAAACAGGCATAGAACAATTCAAGGTTTCATCTGACAATCTTCAAGAGGCTTTCAGTAATCATAAATGGGCGCGTGAGAACATTTTAGTCGCAATTCCCGCAAGTAAAGGGGATGGTACTGCTCAACTTCAGGAGGATGGACTAAAAGCGTTAAGGGAAGAACTTCAACGCATGGCACATATTGTGTTTTCTGGTAGACCAGGTGATAGGGAATATTGGTGTGGAAAAGGGACAGATTCCAAAGAAGCAATCATTGAGAAGTACAACGGCCTTAAACCGTGTTTACATGGGAGCGATGCCCATGATTTGGAGCACGTAGGAAACCCTGATTTAGACCGCTATTGTTGGATTAGAGGTGATTTAAAATTTGAGACCTTACGACAGATTTGTTTTGAACCTGAAAGAAGGGTTTATATTGGGAAGGAAATACCAAGTGATGGTTATCCTTCTCATACAATTGAAAAAGTAAGTGTTAAAAATGCAGATTGGTTAAAAACATCGGAGATAGGGATAAACTCGGGATTGGTTGCAATCATTGGGGCTAGAGGGTCAGGCAAAACCGCATTGGTCGAAATGATAGCCGCTGGGGCGGGAAGTGTAGACCAAACCCATACAAAGAGATCATTTCTTGAAAGGGCCCAAAAACTTCTAACAAAAACAACAAGCACGATTAACTGGGGTAATAGAGAACACCAGGAATTTCCTGTGGATGTTAAAAAATTACCAGCCGAAAGTGAAGAGCCCAGAGTTCGCTATTTATCTCAGCAGTTCGTTGAATATCTCTGCTCTTCGGATGGGCTGGCCGATGAACTTGTAAATGCGATTGAACAGGTTATTTTTGATGCCCATGGCGTGGATGAACGCCTAGGAACAAGGTCTTTTAAGGAATTAAGAGAAATTAAAACAGAGTCCATTAGACGCGGTATCGACAAATATCAGGAACTGCTTCAAGAAATTGGTGATGAAATATCTGTTCAAGATGATTTGGCACGCAATATCGAAGAGTTGAAAAAGAAAAGGACTATAGAAAATGGTGCTATAACTAGGATGAAGGAGGACCGGAAAAAACTCACTCCATCTGACAATAAAGAAGTTCTTGAAAAACTTGACAAGGTTCGTGAAGCCGCAGAGACAAAGTCTCAATTGATCGCAGGATTTGAAAAAAAAGAATTAAAACTCCAAGGTTTAAAGGAGGAGGCTGAACAATTTCAAAATGATAGTTCGCTAGTTCAACTTAATGCTCTTAAAGAAGAATATGCAGAAGCCGATCTGACTGAAGAACAATGGGAAAAATTCACTTTAACCTATAAGGGAGATGTCAAATCTCTATTGAATGAAAAGTTGATTGAAGTAGGAAAGGAGATAAAGAAGCACAAAGGCCAAACTGAAATTGAGGTGGAAGAAGTTAATGAAAAAACAGAGGCTTATTTGAGTTCTTACGATAATTTATCTTCGAATACTTATTCATTGCTTATTAAAGAACAACGCCGTTTGGAAGCAGTAATTGGAGTAGATAATGAGAAACGAAAAAAGTATACGGACCTCTCCAATAAAATAGCCGTTTTAGAGTCGGCACTCAAACAAAGAGACAAGGAAATAGAAAAAGCGGAAGCCGCTCCAAAAAAAATTGAAGAGCTTTTCCTTAAGCGAAAGAGCACTTATGAGCTATTGATCGGACAAATTGAAAAGGAAGAAAAGCTATTATCCAAATTATACAGCCCTTTACAGGAGAGGCTTAGTTCTCAGGATGGCACCCTGTCCAAATTGACTTTTTCAGTAAGGCGCATTGTAAATATTGAACAATGGGCTGAATCCGGTGAGAGATTGATTGATAGATCGAGAATAGGTCCCTTTAAGGGTGTTGGCACACTTACAGAAATTATCAAAAGAGAACTCGAAGAAGTATGGAAAACTGGTTCTTGCAAGGAAATTGCTCAAGCAATGGCGGATTTTCGATCAAAATACGGGCCAGATTTTTGGAAGCATGCATTCGAAGATGCTAGAAAAAATCGGGAAACTAAAAAATATTGGTACGATCAGATTTCCAACTGGTTATATAGTATTGGCCACGTGAGTGTGAATTATGGTCTCCAATATGAAGGAGTCGATGTGCAACAGCTCTCCCCAGGAACGAGAGGGATTGTTCTATTGTTGCTCTATCTATCGATAGATATTGATGATGAACGACCATTGATTATTGATCAACCAGAGGAAAATCTTGACCCTAAATCAATTTTTGACGAATTGGTCGATAAGTTTAAAGAAGCCAAAAACAGAAGGCAAATAATTATAGTCACTCATAATGCCAACCTCGTTGTCAATACTGATGCAGATCAGGTCATTGTCGCCTCTAGAGGAGAGCACAAAATGGGTTCTCTTCCAGACATTGCGTATGAAAGTGGAGGATTGGAAAACCCCCAAATTCGAAATGCTGTTTGCACCATTCTAGAAGGGGGCAAACGTGCATTTGAAGAACGGGCTAAAAGGTTGAGAATTTCTATATGATTTTTTATTTCTCATGTTAAGTAACGGAATGGTATTGATGAGTTGGCAAAAAGAATACTAAATCCTAATCCTCCTTTTACGTAAATGAATAGCCTCGATGATGGCTAAAAATATAGATTTACTTAAGCTTTTTAGAACTGGTCTTCCATAAAGAAATGGGAAAGAATTTTCTTTTTAGCTTTAGAAGTTCTTTGTCAACTTCAAATAGAGTTTTTCGTAATTCGGAACTTTCTTGTGTTCCTTAAGGCAAGTCAAAATTTGCTCCATGGATAGAACGGACATATATGGACTCATACGAGTGACCTTCGGTTTATGAGCCCGACGAGCTACCTACTGCTCTACCCCGCGGTTTTATAACTTTTTAACTGACAGTTAGTTAATATTTGCTCTGATTTCATCAAATGCCTGCTCCGTATGCGCCTTCGTATGCGGTACAGGACGACAAAAATACCATAAATAAATGTAATCTCACAGGATTGAGAAGTATATTATGGAACCGATGCAGTTTCTACCTTGAATTGCGGTTTATCTAGATGGCTTTTATTGCAGATAGAATATTCACGAAATTCTGTAGGCTTTCTCGAGACTGTCATTCTGTTCTTTTCAAGATACGATAAAGCGTACTGCGCCTCTAAGATGAGCAGTTAATGGAGAACAACAACTTGATTATGATCTTATAGACAATATCAAATAATTCTTCAATAAAGTTTAAATTTTTTTTGTAAAAAAAGATTAATTTAACCTAAATCGGCTAATAAAGAGTAGTTTACAAGTACCGGAAGTACTATCGGTAACGATTTAGTAATGGTGCTTACTGCACTTGTTTTCATTTGATTACCTTGTAAATCATTACTGCAAATTTATAAAAAATAAAGGTAAAGCCGTGAAACTTTACCTTTATTTTTCGTCTTGTTCGTCCATCCTTTTAATGAGCGCATCCCGAAGACTATCGAGGAACTTTGTGCGGTTCATCTTTCTGGCTTTCAATTCCAGATAGGAATGATAGAAATCCCCTAAGTCAATATTAAACATATTTTCAAAGGTTTTGGCTATGATTTTAATGTCTGCATTACCGTTGTCAATCGAACCTTGCGAATGCAGCGAATATATCAACTCGATGAGTGAGGTCTTGCTGCCCGTCCAGTTTAAAGGCGGGTTTTCCCAAATTCTTTTCTGACTGTTGTTATTCAACTGGTCTTCGAGATAAACCTGTATCAAATCATTGGCAATAATCTTGGCTACTTTGTAATCGTGTGAGGTTGTAAAATTGTGGTCTGCCTCAAAATAATAGGTGTCTAAACTTAGCTTAATATCGTGTTTGCCACGTACAAAGTATTTGTTATCAAGATGGGTGCTGTTGGTTCTGTAATACTTGTAAAATTCCAGATTGGCATCGAAGTACCGCTTGATTTTGGAAAGCTCAATATTGAGGTATTTCCTGATAATTTTATCCCCTCCACGTGGTCTTTTTGTTTCAATTTTATAAATCGAATTGAAGAAGATAAGTTTTGAAACTAACTGCGGCTTTAGCTGCTTGAAAAACAATATTTCTTCTTCCGCATCTTTAAATCCCTTTTCTTGAATGTGCTTCTTTACCTCTTCAATCTTCTGCAATACCAGCACAATAGCATTTTCATACGATACCAATGAATTATTCTGCTCGTAGGTCAATTCACTTATTCTATCGTCTAATTCGTTTGTTATAGTATGGCAATAATCTGTCATTGAAAGCGGAATTTTAAGTATGATACCAATAAAAAGGATAAAATGAGGCAGTAATTGCAGGTATCCTACAATAAATTACCTCATTTCAATATGTTTGTTATAGTATGCTTATAGGAAAGCCATATCCGCTTTCACTTTTGAAACTGAATAGGGCTTGTGTATTAAACCATTAAAGGTTCTGCTTTAAAGCCTTTTTTCTTAACGATGGCAACTATTTCATCTTCTGTAATTCCCTCTGATTTTACGGTTAGAATTTTGTCATTGTTAGCTGTATCTACATTCCATTCGCAGATACCGTCCGCTCCGTCCAAATCAGCTTTTACTTTTGATACGCATCCACCACAATTAAGGTTGGTTTTGAATTGAAATTCTCTATTTTCCATTTTTTTGAAATTTATTTATAATGTTTTGTACTGTTGCAAAATTCAGCATAATTCCAAAGCCTTCTATTGTGATATTTCTTGTTTGATTTGTGACTTTTACTGATTTAGCCCGTATTATAAAAAGCAAAAAGGTCATAGCAACGCTACAACCTTTCCCAATCTTGTATTGAAATGCTTTAGTAGATGAGCGAAAGCCCTACACCAAAGCCCATATCACTATCATAGTGTGTTCTGATACCGATATGCCTTGTCAGGATATACCGCAGGTCTGCCATATATTCCAAATCGGTATTGACCATAAATCCGGCTCTTAGTCTTCGGGAGATAGGTATATCCTCACGCATTAACGATACACGAAAAATCCCATCGTGATATACTTCTGCCTGTACATTAACGAGCATTGGCAGGGTGTACATTACACCCAAGCTGACTGCTGCCCGGTTGTCCTTTTTATTGACCTGTCCGAACAGGTTTTGCTCGTGTTCGTCCATTCCCATTTTGCGGTATCGCCAATCGAAACCGATAAACGGCATCAGCCATTGCATTTTACCGATGTAACGTCCTAAATGGGTTTCTACTTCGTAGCCGTGCATATCGTTGTAGCCTAAACGCCATTCTGTACCCAAACTGTAACGGGCGTTCATCAGCATAGCTTCCCCGTCTATACCGTTGATGGCAAAGTCGCTCTGTGCCATTAAGTGTGGCATATTGCTTTCCCGCTGTAACATTTTATAGGCTTTTTCCTTGTTGGGCAATTCGGGATTTTTATAATCGTCCACTGCAAAAACCCTGTTCATTCCTGCCATCATATGGTACAGGATATGGCAATGGAAAAACCAATCGCCCTCGGTATTGGCAAGAAACTCGATGGTATCGGTTTCCATCGGCATAATGTCGATTATATTTTTCATCGGTGCATTTTCGCCGTGCTCATTCAGCACCCTGAAATCAAAACCGTGCAGGTGTATCGGGTGGCGCATCATTGAGTTGTTGTGAATGGTAATCCTCAAAATCTCGCCTTTCTTTACAGGTATTTTGTCGCTTTCTGCCAAGACCTTATTATCCATACTCCAAACGTAACGGTTCATATTTCCGGTAAGGGTAAATTTCAGTTCTTTTACCGGAGCATCTTTTGGCAATGTGGTATTGTGTGGCGATTTCAGCATTGCGTAATTGAGCGTTACTATATTGCTCAACGCATTGGCATTATAACGGTTGGGGTCTTCGTCCGTATTCATTTTATGGTTTTCCCCGTGATGCTCCATTGGCTGCCCATTGTCCTTAGCTTTCTTGCCCTTTTCTTCGCCTGTAATTTCAGGATACATTACTACGTTCATATCCATTTGGTTAAGGCTCATATTCATTCCCATATCGTCAAGGTCGCCGTTCATCTTCATCATATCATTCATCATCTTCATACCCTCAAAATATTTCAGGCGTGGCATTTCCCCAACATATTGTTTTGTACCGCTGCCAATAAAATAGCTTGTGGATTGGGTACGATCTTCTGTTGTAGCCATGAACTCATAAGCTTTACCATCTTCGGGAATGGTAACCACCACATCATAGGTCTCGGAAACCGCAATTATTAGACGATCAACATCTATAGGTTCTACGTCATTTCCATCACTAGCCACCACTGTCATTTTACCACCAGCATATCTTAACCAGAAGTAGGACGATGCACCTCCGTTAGAAATGCGCAAACGTACTTTATCACCTGCTTTCAAAGGTTTACCATCAATTGATTTTAAATCTGTCAAATGATTTCCATTCATCAATACTTTGTCGTAGTAAACATCACTTACGTCCATCGCCATCATACGTTTCCATTCATTTTTCAGTTTTGTTTTGAAATTTCCTGTACGAATAGCTTCTGCATAACTTTGAGTAGCTCCTTTTTGTATAGCGAACCAGTCGCTTGCGTTATGTAGCATGCGATGAACGTTTTCCGGCTTAAGATTTGTCCATTCACTTAACATAATGGGTATTTCTGGCAAATCGTCAATCCCTTTTCTAAATGTTTTATCATCAGCTCTCTTATGCATGATAAAGCTCCCATACATACCTATCTGTTCTTGCAATCCTGAATGAGAATGATACCAATGCGTTCCAGTTTGAATAATAGGGAAACGATACGTAAAGGTTTCACCAGGTTCAATTGGCATTTGCGTTAAAAAAGGAACTCCGTCTTCTTTATTGGGTAGAAATAATCCGTGCCAATGCAATGAGGTACTTTCTTTAAGTTGATTATGTAACACTATTTCTGCCGTATCGCCTTCAGTAAATTCAAGTGTTGGCATTGGTATTTGCCCATTTACAGCGATTGCTCTTTTTTCTTTGCCTGCATAGTTTACGATGGTATCTTTTACTTACAAATCGTAACGTACTACTTTTTGGGCTATACCGACCTGTGATATGAAGAGCGCTAACAGAGTTAGCAGCAACAACTTTTTGTGAAGAAATTTTTTATTATTCATTTTAAAAATCGCATTGGTTATACAAAGATTAAAAGGCATTGCTCAATAAGCAATGCCTTAAAGGTTTTTATTATTTAGTTTCTGCAACTTTGCCACAGGTAAGCATTGATGAGCCATAATAAGGATTTTTAATATCTTTCTCTTTGCTCAACCAATATGCTTTTTTCATAGGACAATACTGATAATAAACAGGTTGAATTACTTTATCAGACGACTTTACCAGTTTCCACATTATAGTAGAAACATCGTTAAAAGCTGCTCTTTGCTTTTCAATATTGTTTCCAGCCTTGTTTAATTTTTCTGTCGCTTTTAACAGATCAGTTTTCTGTGAAAAATTATCTTCACCTTTTACTGCATCGTTGAAAACCGAAATTGCGGTGCTCGCTGCTTTGCTATCACTACTTACCAAAGCGTTTTTTACACTGATGTAACTGTTTAACAGATTGTTTGTGTTTTGTGCAAAGGCAGAAAATCCAAACAACATTACGGTTATTGCTATTATTAACTTTTTCATTTTTTATCTCTTTTTTATGATTAATGAATTGCTTATTATATTATTGTGAAATAGGTTCGGCTTTAAACCCTTTTTTCTTAATAATTGTAACGATTTCGTCTTCGCTGATTCCTTCGGATTTAACCGTAAGGACTTTATCACTATTTGTAGTATCTACATTCCATTCGCTGATACCATTAGCGCTATCTAAATCACCCTGTACTTTAGCAACACAGTTACCACAGTTAAGGTTTGTCTTGAATTGAAGGTTTTTGCTTTCCATTGTTTTGAACTTTTTAATTGTATTTCTTGAGTACAAAGTTCATAAGATAACAGGTAATATTGGTTGTGATATTCCTTGTTTGATTTATGACATTTACTGATTATTTACCATAAAATAGTTCCACTTGTAATATTTCGGGTTTGTTTTGTGACTTTTACTGATTATAGTGTTTGTTATAAATAAGTGAAATACATTTACAGAGGAATAACTAACTAATTATAAAATGTCTATCAAAACCTTTCTATCGGTTTTGCATCGTGCTATGTTATAGCTGGTATACAAGTTCTAAATGCAACTACACTTCATCAAGTGTACACAAATCATGTATCAAAATCATATTATAAAAATAAAAAACAATGACAAATAAATTAAAAAGCGTTGAATACGGTTTAGAAAAAATATTTGAAGGAGCACAAGACTTTCTTCCACTATTAGGAACTGATTATGTAGAATTTTATGTAGGGAATGCCCTTCAGGCAGCGCATTATTACAAAACGGCTTATGGATTCCAATCTGAAGCTTATGCAGGGTTAGAGACCGGAGTAAAAGACAAAGTATCTTATGTGGTAAAACAAGACAAGATCCGTATTATACTGACCACTGCACTTAACTCTTCTTCTCCAATCGGGGAACATGTGAAAAAACATGGAGACGGAATAAAAGTAGTTGCTTTGTGGGTGGAGGATGCCAAAAGTGCATTTGAAGAAACTACCAAACGTGGAGCAAAGCCATTTATGGAACCTACCGTTACTACAGATGAACACGGAGAAGCAATCCAAGCTGGTGTTTTTGTATATGGTGAAACAGTTTTTATGTTTACAGAACGTAAAAATTATAAAGGAATCTTTTTACCTGGATTTACGAAATGGGAATCAGACTATAATCCGGAACCTGTTGGTCTGAAATTTATTGATCATATGGTTGGAAATGTAGGATGGAACGAAATGGATACATGGGTAAAATGGTTTGAAGATGTAATGGGATTTGTTAATTTCTTATCTTTTGACGATAAACAGGTTTCTACTGAATATTCTGCCCTGATGTCTAAAGTAATGGCAAATGGTAATGGAAGAATTAAGTTCCCGATTAACGAGCCTGCTGAAGGTAAAAAGCGTTCTCAAATAGAAGAGTACTTGGATTTTTATGAAGACGCCGGTGTACAGCATTTAGCTTTGGCTACCGATGATATTATTAAAACGGTAGAAGAAATGAAAAAAAGAGGTGTAGAGTTCCTATCCGTTCCGCCACAGGCATATTATGATGCTATACCGGATCGCATCAAAGCTCATGCCGACAATTTCAAGGAAGATTTAAATGAATTGCAAAAACTGGGAATTCTGATTGATGCTGACGAAGAAGGTTATTTGTTACAGATATTTACCAAACCGATTCAGGATAGACCTACATTCTTTTTCGAAATTATTCAAAGAATGGGAGCTAGAGGTTTTGGTGCAGGAAACTTCAAGGCTCTTTTTGAATCAATTGAAAGAGAACAGGAACGCAGAGGTACCTTGTAATGTATAATGTGTAATTTTAGTTTAATATATACAAAGCCCTAAATCTTTTAAGGGCTTTGTTATTAATGACAAACCTTCGGACTAATACTCATAAATTGATAAAAAATGGATGCCGGATTAAATAAAAGACAATCGATAGGATATCTGGATTTTGATAATAAATCTGAAAATAAGATAAATAGCAATACGCTGCTGGAAGACTACTATAAAATCATTTATATGGAGAAAAACGGTAGCATTACCGTAGATTTCGTAGAGTACAGCTTTACAGAAAACGCCTTGCTTTTCTTCAGTATTGGTCAGCATTTTCAAATATCCAAGGAATCTAGAGGAAATCTAATTTATTTCAATCCTGATTTTTATTGCATAGCTTTCCATGATAAAGAGCTTGCCTGTGACGGGCTCCTTTTTGATAATGTATTCGAGCAACCTTATCTAAATTTGTCGACGAATCTGGACATCCTTTTCCTAAAACTAATGTCTTCTGTAAAAAAAGAGATTAATAAAAAAGATTTTTGGGCTGAAGAAATGATAAAAACATACATCAAGCAAATAATCATTTCAGCAACCAGAACTTTGATAAAATCAAATAATGATAGTCAAATCATTTCATATGATAAGGAGTTAGCTAGAAAATTCAGTCAATTGGTCGAGCTTCATTATCGAAAGCACCATAATGTCTCTGACTATGCAAATATGCTGAATATCACACCTAAAAACCTCAATAAAAAAATTGTATCTGAAAAACAGGTAGCACCAAGCATCATTATTAAGCAAAGAATTATTCTTCAGGCTAAAAGGTTACTTGCCAATACAACCTTAAGCATTAAAGAAATTGCTGATTATCTCGGGTATGAAGACTACTCCTATTTTGTGCGATTTTTCAAATCTCAAACGGGTCTACCCCCCCTTTCTTTCCGAAACGCTCTTTAAAGTGTTCGTTAAAGGAAAAAAGTCCTATTAAGAATGAAGTATATGCATTGATGACACGTTTTTTAGATAGTAATTTTGTCAAGTAATTTAAAACAAATTTAAAAATGAAAGCAAAAGTAACAGCTAAGTGGCAAGGTAATTTTAAAAATGGAAGCGGTAATTTCGATGCAGCACATTCAGCCATTGGAAGCAGTGTTTTTAAACACAATAAATCTGAAGGAGAAAATACCGCTACAAATCCAGAAGAATTGATGGCCGCAGCACACGCTGCATGTTATACAATGACGTTAAACTATATACTTACAAGCAAAGGGATTGAGGCAGAATCTTTAGAAACATCTTGTACAATAACAGCAACCAGCTTCGATATTACGAACTCTGATTTAGTGCTAAATGCAAAAATATCAGGTTTAAATGAAGAAGAATTTTTAAACTATGCAGAACAAGCAAAAGCTATGTGTGCGGTAGGAAAAGCTTATAAATTAGAAGTTTCACTAGTAGCTACTCTAAATTAAGACTAATTTCGTTTATTCTTATTAAAAAAGTCACGTTTTATATTCCGTGACTTTTTTAATAATTGAATTAATAGATAGAGGAAAGGCAGATGAAAATATCTGCCTTCTTAAAAATTACCAAATCTGGATTTTAGATCTGTATCAACAATCCGAGAAGTGAAGACAGTAACAGTACACACTTCCAACAGTTTAGTCTGTTTTTCATAATCAATCAATTTAAAGATAAATTTAAAAGTATTTTGTATTTATTTATAGATGTATTGCCTCACCTAAGGCATCTTCAATAGCATCTTTTATGGCTTCACTCATAGTTGGATGTGGAAAGATAGTATCCAATTGCTCGTGCCATGTTGTTTCCAATTTACGCGCAGTTGTGGTTTGAGCTATCAACTCCGTTACATTATAGCCAATCATATGCGTTCCAATCCATTCTCCATACTTGGCATCAAAAATCACTTTTACAAAACTGTAATCTTCCCTAAAAAACGGAACGTTTAAAAATATAGTTTATTAACTTAGGGATAATTATGAAACAAAGCAATTTTACAGAAGTTCAGATCGTCAAGATCTTATCAAAACAAAATCAAGGCAAAACAGTCAATGAAATTTGTCGTGAACATGGAATAAGCCAACCCACTTTTTATAAATGGAAGAGTAAATATGGCGGAATGGAAGCCCATCAATTAGCTCAATTAAAGGAACTAGAGAAGCAATTGTCCCGATATAAAAAAATTGTAGCAGAGCTTACTTTAGAAAACGTAGTTTTAAAAGATGTTATCGAAAAAAAGCTATAACGCCTTGTGAAAAACGAGAATTGGTGTTGTATTCAAAAGCAAAACATCAACTAAGTTCTCGCAGGGCTTGTCGTCTATTTAGCTTAAGAACATCCGTTTTTTATTATCAAAAAGTACGTAAAGATGAGGATGATAAAATACGTTTTCAATTGATAGCACTATCTAACGAGCATCAAACTTGGGGCTTTTGGATGATGCATTATCGTTTACGAAATTTAGGCTTTACTTGGAACCATAAACGAGTTTATCGAATTTATACTTCGATGAAACTTAACCTACGTAATAAACGTAAAAAAAGACTTCCTGCAAGTATTAAAGAGCCGCTTTTACGTCCGATTTATCCAAATGTAACGTGGAGTATGGATTTTATGCATGATAGTTTAGAAAACGGAAAAAGCGTGAGAAGTTTGAATATTATAGACGATTTTAATCGAGAAATTTTGAGTATTTGTATCGACACAAGTTTACCTTCAGCTAAAGTAATTTCTGAACTAGA
>CEVF01054369.1_pt1 | contig 19478 bp, 12 predicted proteins | sample 356441 | NCBI WGS metagenome assembly CEVF01 (sample SAMEA2622765, study PRJEB7988) | marine metagenome | biome: marine biome (ENVO:00000447); feature: surface water layer (ENVO:00002042); material: "saline water (ENVO:00002010), including plankton (ENVO:xxxxxxxx)" | depth 5 m | reverse complement strand
TTACTCGATCAGTTTGTGGACGTCTGCCACGTCATAAACTACTCCCACGATCGTGGTGTAATTCACCGTGACATCAAGCCTGATAATATTATGCTTGGTCCTTACGGCGAGACACTAGTTGTCGATTGGGGACTGGCAAAACGGATTGATGAGGAAGACATTGATAGTGGCTCGGACAATGAAATGGTGCGCCCGGTGCGGATCCGCAATGCCAGCACCACACTTCCCGGTTCTGTGGTGGGTACTCCTGCTTATATGAGCCCCGAGCAGGCAACAGGAACCAATGAAGATGTGGGCCCATGCAGCGATATTTACAGCCTGGGTGCAACGCTCTACAGATTGCTGACAGGTCTTTTCCCTTTTCAGGGTGAGACCGCGTTGGAACAAGTTTGTCAGGGTGATTTCAAGCCTCCGCGTGATGTTGCTCGTAGCGTGCCACCGGCCTTGGAAGCGATTTGTTTGAAGGCGATGGCACTCGATCCACAAGATCGCTATCTCTCGGCCGGTGATCTTGCAGATGATGTCCAGCGCTATTTGGCAGATGAACCAGTGACAGTCTATCGCGAGCCCCTCGTGCAACAGGCAGCGCGGGTTGCCCGCCACCACAAGGTTGCAGTCAGCACTGTTTCCGCGCTGTTGATCACCATGATGATCGGCCTGACCGTGTGGTCCGAGGTCGAGGGGACTCGTGATCGAACAGCTCTCAAATTGGTTCAGGAAAAAGTCGCTCAGGGAGAGGCTGCATTGGATGACGGTCAGTATGCCAAGGCTCAGGGCTTCTTTCGGGAAGCCGAGGGAGCGGCTGAACAGCGAGTTGCATTACGATCACTTTATATGGAAACGCGTAATCGACGCGAAAAAATTGATGCGGTCATGACGACGCGTCAACAATTCAAAGAAATCTCCAATTCAGTCGACGACAAGATCGATGATCTCCGCACCGACGCTTTCGGAACTGATTTCGCCGCCGCTCGTACATTGGGTCAGGCGATCCGCGACCTGTTTGTCTCGAGTGGATGGCAGGCTAGGCTTGATCAAACGAAAGAAAATGCCACCGAGGGGATCGATCCAGCGGACATACAACAATTCCGTGAAACGATGGCCGAGGCTTTGATATTACTCGCACGAGCAGAGGATTTAGGCGCGGCGGCAGATCGAAAAGATGAAAGTCGCCGGACGGCAGTCCATTTGCTTGACGAGGCGGAGGCATTATCCGGACCCCACTGGGCAATTTGTAGAATGCGTGTCGATATTTATCGCGCGCTCGGCGAATTGGAGCTTGAAAAGAGAGAGCAGGCGCGGTTGCAGGAGCTTTCCCCGAATGCCGTAATTGATTGGATGCTGCAAAGCATTATAGCTCGTCAAAAAGGTGACATTGTCACTGCCATAGAGAAATTAAAAACAGCTTTGCAAGAAAAGCCGAATGACTATTTTGTGCATCTTCAACTCGCTTACCTCTACTATCAGTTGGGATTTGCCCGTCGAGATGTGATACCCCGCGGGATTGAATATTCTGACCAGGCTATCCGTCTCCGCGCACAGGAGTCGCAGCCTTACGCCTTAAAAGCCTTGCTTCTCGGCAGTCTCGGGAAAATTGAGGGCGAGGGTGGTGCACTCGATGAACTCCTGCAAGCACAGTCGAAAGATCCGGATGATTATTATGTGTTCCAGGTGCGTGGTTTGACTCGACTCAAACAGGCAGCTCAGATTGATGATTCGCGGGCAACATCGGGGCAGTTACAAAAAAAAGAAAAATTTCTCGATCAGGCAATCGCGGAATTTAAACAGTCGTTTGGAAAAAGGCCACTACGTGAAACAAAAGTAAATATCGGTGAAGCCCATGCTGAAAAAGCCCGCATGATTGCCAGTCGTGGCGGCGTCGATGCCAACCAGCAAGCGGCCAGGGAACGCGATCTGGCTGTTGCTTCCTACACGGAGGCACTAAATGAATTTCCCAGTTACGCCAAAGCCTTGCGCGGTCTTGCGAAGGTGCGAATGGAGGATGGCGAGCTTGAGGCCGCGCTTCAGGACTTGCTGCATGCCCAGAGAATAGCGCCGGAGGCTTGGCAGAACGAGCGATGGCTTGGCACGTTGATTGAACGTCAGGCTTTGCGGGATGTAGCCTTAGGAAAAAGAGAGGAGGCGATTGAAAAATTCCGACGATCGGAAAAGCACTTTGATCGGGCGCTTCGAATTGCACCGGGTGCAGTCGATGTGAAGTTCGGGCGAGGCCGTGTTCGTTATCACCTGTGGCAGCAAGAATTGCAGGCAAAACGAACGCAAGGAAACGTGTCCGAATTGACAGGGTCTAGTCGCGGTGCGATGAATGATCTGCAAGGTGTTGCCAACAGTAGTTCCGTGAACGCTCTGGTTGGGCTATTGGGAAGCGACCGCATCGCAGACCTTTTTAAAATGCTAGGCGATTTGTATTCCGTCAGCCAGCAGAATGACGAGGCGGAAATATGTTATCAGCGTGCGTTGGAGTATGGGTATGATGATCCGCGGCTCCGCTTGCGTTTGGGTTGGACTCGTTTGACCGATATGGAATCGGTTCGCAATCAGTTTGATGCATTGCTTGACCAGAAGAGCCTTACCCCGCGGCAGCGGGCCGAGGCATTCAATGGTCGGGGCTTTGCTCGCGCGATGCTCGGGGACGATCAAGGTGCGATCGACGATGCGAAATCGGCTGTTGCACTGACGGAAAAGATGAAAAACCTTGAAGCCTGGCAGGTTCTATTCAGCGGAGCTGGGATTTTTGCTCTGTGCGCCGAGATTGCCGAGCAGGAGAGGTTCGACTCTGCACTCGCCGAGCGACGCGCTAGCCAAGCGATCAAGCTGCTCGAAAAGGCAAAACAACGTGGACTTCCTAGTACGCGACTAATCCGCGCGGATCGGGCATTCGTGCCGCTGCTGCGGAGCAAGGATTTCCAAAAACTTTTACAGGACTAGTCTGGATGCAGCCTGCAAATGTGCCGCTCCCATTACAGGTCATGACGGATTTGCAGAGGTATCTGCTGAAATTACCCCCTAGAGAGGGGGAATTTCGCGACCAAATTCTTGGCAGAATTTGGGCTTAAAAATACAATGGGGTCCATATAGGAGAGTCGATGTATCTGAGGCGAAGCGGAAACCGGACCAGTCGGAGGCAACCGTCTTCCCCTGCGCGCCGCCTCGCGCGGATGCCCTTGTTGCTCGAACCGCTTGAGCCACGACGTCTTCTGACCGCAAACGATGGTGGTGGAGCAGCGATACTCGATATCAATGACCCGCAGATCATGGTTGTCCAAGGGGACATGGCTGAGCCAGTTGCGCCCGTCGTGAGCGGGGATGACCTGCTTACGTTCTACGATTACGACACGGAGAACAGCGCGGCATCGAACACCGGTTACGAAGCCTCGAACCGCATTACCTTTTTATTTCACGAGGACCCCTACCAAGAACTCGGTTTGGTCGTTCTTGTTGACTCACCACGAGATGCCCAGGGAGGTACCGTCTCGTTGGATATTTACGGACTCGATGCTGCCACGATTGTGTTAGCGGATGAACCGCTTGAGCAAACCTCTTCATCCGACTCGTCGTTGTTCACCCGATCATGGAATGCCCAGGCCAGTGATGGCGCAGCGTTTGGAGACCTGGGTAACAATTTTTCATTTACTGTAGAGACCAATTATCTTTTTGGAATTGATGGATTCGATGTCATTAATGGGTCCGACGGTTCCCGCGTCAGTATCCCACTTGCGAATCAGTCTTGGAAAATTTACGAGGAGTACGGGTTGGAGATTGCTGCCGTGCCCGAGGTAGTTGCAGAAAATTCGGGAAGCCTGAGTGCCACCATTACTCGAGGGGGTGCGATATCGGAGGATCTGCTTGTTCAGCTGCAGTGCAGCGCTGCTTCTCGTGTTCAAGTTCCCGCATCGGTGCTAATCCCGGCCGGTTCGTCAACGGCTGAATTTCCGATCAGTCTGATTGATAACACTTTACCCTATGATGCACAATCAATAGTTTTGACCGCCACTGCCGATCATTATCGGACTGCGGAATCGGCATTCGAAATGGTCGACGATGACTTGCCGCTGCTCGACGTGGGCATGCAAGTATCGCTGCGTGACTTCAGCGGAGTAGAATCCTCCTCGGGTAATTTGCTGACGGGTACAACGGCAACGCATGTGGTTCATGTAACCAATACACAAAATATCCCGTTCATGCAGCCCATGGTATTTGGCGATAGTCAGACGCCCGACGATTCGAGTGACGATTTCACGTTTTCACCAAATCGCGATGCCAACGACAACAATGTTGGCGATCTGAACAATAATCAACTGTTTGATCCAGGTGAGATCTGGGAGTTCACCGCAGCGACAGTTGTGGGACATGGCCATAATTCCTCTCAGATTTATTGCGGAGCCATCGACCCAATATTTGATGCCGTTTTGAGCCCGAGGGTATCTGCGGGATATTTTGGAGTGACTCCCTCTATCGCACTGAATGTTAACAATGCGAATACAGGCGAAAATTCGACGATTCTCGCAGGGGATAGTCTGACCACAAGTTATGTGCTGAACAACACAGGCAATGCTGGCCTGAATGACGTGGCGTTGGATGGCGCATCGTACGTCTCGGGTGATACGAATGAAGACAACGTGCTGGATGTCGAGGAGGTGTGGGTTTACACCTCGAATACCGAGGCGTTGGCAGGTATGCAAAATGTATCGGCCTCAGTAACTGCCCGGCACGCTTTGACCGACACCGAGGTTGGCGGCACGGCGAGTGGTAGCTATTTCGGGGCGGTGGTCGACTGGGCTGCGACGTCCGAATGGGACTCGGAATTGGATAGCAGTTTGCCTGAATTGATTGTTGGTGAATCTTTCCGTATTGCTTATTACCTGCAAAATTTGGGTGATGTTGAACTGTCGGATGTGAATGTTGCTGGCGCAGACCCGGTAATCTCAGGTCAGTTTGTGATGGGTGACCTCGACCAAGATGGACGAATCGATCCGCAGGAAATTTGGAAATTCGAACACACTGGCACCGTTGGCTTAGGAGATCAGTCACAACAAGTGAGTGTTTCGGCGACTGCTGCCGATTTTGATTTCCCTATCTCGACCAATCTGCAGGACAATTATCACGGATACTACCGATCCCTGGCGGTGACACATACGGGTGATTCGGGTATCGGGTCCTTCCGCTATGTGCTCGAAGATGTTGTTTCGCGACCTGAGGGGGGCGAGATTTATTTTGATCTTTCTCAGGATGATCCGGGCTTTGTAGATATTGATTCCGATCTCCCGGGTGGCGATGCCGCTGCAGACGTTTTTCTGATCCAACCTCAGTCACCCCTCCCGCCACTCGAGGGTGTCGGCACGATCGAAGTGATAGGTGGCGTCGATGGTATTCCAGTGGTAATCGATGGATCTTTTGCCGGGGACAGCCATGGTCTGGAAATTCTTTCGGACGGGCATCGGGTAAAAGGGCTCACGATTCAGAATTTCGCATTTTCTGGAATCCGCGTGCTGGGCACCGGCAACATCATTTCCGGCAACAAAATCGGTGTCGACTCGGCGGGACGACAAGCAGGTAATGGTGGTGACGGTATCTGGGTGCAAGCCGGTAGCCAGAATCTGATCGGGGGCCAGGATGAGGATGGCGCTGACCAGAATATCATCGCTTACAACGGCGGCAACGGGATCTCGGTGGAGAGCGGCACAATCAATCAGATCAACACCAATTCGTTTTACGAAAATGCGGGGATGGGCATCGACCTTGGGCGAAATGGATTTACGCCGAATGATGTCGAAGATGGTTCTATCGATGATGATACGGGAGCCAATGAGCTTATTAATACTCCGGTCATTACTCGAATTGAATTGGTCGGCGATTTTGTTGAAGTTGATTACAACGTGCCGACCAATTCGAATTTTATCGAGGAGTCGCTGCGCATTGAATTTTATCGTGCCGATGCAAGCCGTCGTGAAGGTGGCCAATTCCTAGGAACCGATCTATATACCGCAGAGGATTTTCAGCGCGGCGGTAAAACGCTCACGGTAGAGGTTGACGAGTACCCTGATTTAGATTCCCGGATTGTTGCCACTGCGACATCAAGTCGCGCTGGTACATCGGAGTTTTCTGCACCGCGTGGGATCCGCTTTGCGGGGCGTGCCGTGGAAGAGGAGCAGCAGGATCTGGCGGATGGGGTCGCCAACGGAATTTTAGCGCAGCTTGAGGCCTACTTGTCCGGCCAAGTTCCAACACCCACGCCAATCCCGGTACCCGGTCGACCGGTAATTACGCCGGACATACCAGTGCATGATTTGGTTGTAGCGGATTCGACCATTGATGAGATTTTGATCGGTCGAAATGTCGTTGCACAGGACGAATCTGATTGTGCGCTTAATGTTGGGTCCGGAGGTGATCCGTTGGTCGCAATCGGATTTGGCGAAGAAGTCGACGAAGTCACTATGGCAGTTAACGACTTCTGCGTTGAACAGGTATACGATCTAGCCGATAGTCTTGTGCTGGATCCGGGGCAGATGGTGGCTGTGATTTGGTTTGATCCGATTAACTTTACGGTGACTATTGGCGACAACCAAGTTAGCTATGACTACGATAACAATCCGACCGAACTCTCCGGTAGCATTCCAGGTGCCTCGCTGGTCGTGACCTCAGCCAGTGCTTCGACCCCGGGTGGGGTCCAGGGCATCATGTTTGCCGGCGATGCAAGCACGATTAACGTTCAGATGAGTACGACCAGCAGCGGGGAGTTGATGCGGGGCGGTGTGAATATTTATACCGTGGGCACCGGTGCTGGTGGGACAACGATTCAACCATCGATTCGAACCGTGTTCCAGGGCCACCTTCCAGGAGAGTCGGTGTTGATGGCGTTTGACCCTTCGGCCGCGCCGCAGTTACTAGTTCGCCCCGGTGGAGCCGCGGCACAATCAATGGCCGGTATTTCTGACGCAGGTTCTCCCGGCGGTGGGGGTGGCGGTGGTGGTATTCCAGGATCAATCCAGGGAATTTTCGGCGGTGTAGATGGATTTCAACTTGCCTTTTTGGATCCGGCCTCCATGGCAAATGCCGCGCTCGATATCGCGGGATCGACGGTGGAAGCGGGTGAAGACGGCAGTGATGCCGAAGATCTTGAAAATCAAGTTCAGGAAGAATTTGGTACCGAAGCCAGCGATGAAATCGAGGAAGAAGAGAGCGATTTAGAGGATCGCGAAGAATCGGATCATGAGTCCGATGAGTTTGATGAAGCACCGCCTGTCGAAGAGGAAGAAGAAATTGAGGAATCGATTTCAGGAATCTTTGATATTCTGGGTCGTGCGGTTGCGTCTAAATCGGGTCAGGTGGATGTGATGGATATTCTGACTCCTGGATCATCGACCGAGAACCGTGCCCAGTTACAGGATCAAGACACAGTGGTCTCGGTGCCCCGTTGGACGCATAACGCGAATAAATACGAACAAATGGTGTCTGATCGCTGGGCCAAGGCGTTCGATGCCCGAGAGAGTGAGCAGACCTGGACAGAGGCGCTTGAGGCGACGCGTAAAGAGGGTTAAACCCAACCTGTTCCTATCTTGCCAGCGTTATTTTGAGGTTCCTCAGATGCCAGCGGACTCTACTGGCTGACGCGATTGCGTATAATAATAAGCTGAGCAAACCCCAAACAATGATCCTCCCGCATCATCCCATTATGTGTCGACACCGCTTTCCCCGATGGATGTCCAGCGTAGGAACAATCTTGCCGGGTTGTTTTTTTCTTGTCGCCATTTTTTGTTCCCCGCTTGTCTCGGCAGGTGCTGAACTTGGTTTGGTGGAAAAAAAACCTGCGAATGGGCGATTTGTCGAAACACCCCGCGGGTACATGATTCCGTACCGGCAGGCGATACCCGGCACCGACCAGAGTTTCGAGATGGTGCCGATTCCCGGCGGCAGCTTTCTCATGGGCAGTCCCGGGGATGAAATAGGTCGAGCCTCGGACGAGGGTCCGCAGGTTAAGGTAACAATTGCACCTTACTGGATGGGTCAATATGAGGTCACATGGGGACAGTATCAGTCTTTCATGGCACTCTATGCACAGTTGAAGCAAATTCAAGGATTGCGTTATGGCCTGAGTGACCCGGCGGTGGCGGCTAAAATTGAAGCGCAGATTCATGCTGCGGGAGCCACCGATCTACTGAAGCATCTTCAGCGGATGCCTGACGATGTGGATGCGATCACAGCACCTACAGAATTGTATGAACCTGATATCACTTATGAGTATGGCAGCGATGCAAATCAACCCGCCGTCACTATGACACAGTATGCCGCCAAACAGTATTCCAAGTGGATCAGTAAATTGACCGGAATGTTTTACGCCCTACCGAGTGAAGCGGAATGGGAATATGCAGCCCGTGCCGGTTCCAAAACCGCCTATCATTTCGGCGACGATTCAAAAGAATTGGCCGCGTATGCCTGGTATGCAGACAATGCAGATTCCCAGTTACATCAAGTCGGCACAAAAATGCCCAATCGTTGGGGACTGTACGATATGTACGGAAATGTTGCGGAGTGGGTGTTAGATGGATACGATCCCGGAGGCTTTGCACCTGACGGCAAAGTTCGTTGGTCTACGCAGGTTTTTCCACGTGTGATTCGCGGTGGATCCTGGGAGAGCACGCCGGCGGCATGTCGCAGTGCGACCCGTATGGCATCCGACGATGAAGCCTGGAAAGAGGAGGACCCGAACTTGCCGAAAAGTCCATGGTGGCTAACCACTGATCCGGCTCGGGGTATCGGTTTTCGTCTTGTCCGTCCCTTAATGGCACCGTCGGAAGAAGAGAAGAAAAAGTTTTGGGAGATCGATGCCGAGGAAATCGGTTGGGACGTTGAGGATCGATTGGAAGAAGGACGTGGGGTTAAGGATAACATCCATCCTGCACTGCCGAAGGTGCTCCAGCAGCTGAAAAAAATCGAGCAGTAGCATTTCTGTTTACCAGATGAGGCCATCTGGTTCGGCGGTTACTGTGCTCGAGCAAAGACGCTAAACGCGGTTGAGGACGAGAGATTGGTTGCGTTAAGTATTGCGCTCTTGAGCATTCTGGTGGCAGTATGGATCTTGATCTCAGCGGTAGGCTGCGGACCGGTTTTAGCTATGCGGCGTGTATTTCTTTCGCCCTGCTCGCAGAGGGAAACGGCAGACTTACTCAAGCAGGTCGTTTGCGCCGGTGGAATCGATGCCCAGTGGTTGATGGCGACTGGTTTTGAACCGGCGGGCGCCTTCCATGTCGAGCGGATGAGTGGCGTCGCCGGGATGGCGGTCTGGAAGTTAGAGGGCGAGCGAACTTATATCTGTACGTATCTACTGGTCAATAATCAGGTGCTTTTTGATGTCGTTACGATGTTGGAATCAGGCATGCTGACGACTGGAAAATCGAAAGATAGCCAATTATTACCCTATGCTCCGGGAAGTTACATGCAGAGTTTTACCGCGACTCCTCCTGTTCTTTATCGTCGACATCAAGAAGGCCTGAAGACGCTGCGGCAATTTAGAAATTTGGTGCCGCTTGTGGGCTCGCGAGCATTTGAAGAAGATTTTTCTGAGGCCATGGCAAAACAATCCGCATATATCAGTTCTCTAAAACTTTGGCCGTTCCGGATTCCATGGTGGTATTTTGTGCGGCGTTCCCAGCGGCACGAGAAGACGATTGCCCAACTGGAAAAATTAAATTCTTAGGCAAATAGGCAAATTCGATCACCGTCGAGAGACTACCTTTGGGAATCGCTGCGTTCCGCTGACCTGTCAGCAGGGGGGGTGCGATATTTGGCAGCTAAGTAATTGACCGAGTCGACCAACAGATCCTGATATGGTTTTTGTGTCCAATCATTCACGTCGTGTCCGACCGTAAGGCCAATCACCTCGGCTTTGCCCTGAGGGCAAGCCCACATGACGATTGCCGTTTCATTACCTTGAACTCCGCGAATCAGAGGCACAACCTCATCCAAGGTATAAAGATTATTATAGAGTTCCGTATTGCCGGTCAAAAATTTTTTGGGAAATCGACTCGTTGCCGCATGCTCTCCCACGCGATGCATCGTAATCGGTTGGCTTGGTCCGTGGGTCGTGCTGGCCACACCTGTAAAATCACCCCAGACGGGAAAAGGCCGCTCGTCGTGGGTTAATCGCCACTCGGTCACAAGTTTTGCATCGGCTTTGCCCTTTCCCTGGTAATCCGGTCCAAGGCTACCCGGCGTGCCGCTTTTAAATGTGGGCCACCAACTGTGCATAGCGCAATGAATCAGCAGGGCTGGCACGCCATTCTCACGAGTCTGGGCAATCAGATTGGCTGCCGCCTCAGTATCTCGTGATCCGGCAAAGCAAAAGTTGTAGACAATCGCATCAAATTGTTTGCCATAGTCCGGCGCATGTAATTTTTTAATCTGGGATTCGTGGTCTCCGGTCATCACGGTCAGTTCCCACCCCGCCCGCTTGGCGAGTTGGCGGAAAATGGCCAATTGTGGTGTGTAGCGATGATATGTTCCGGGTTCATGAGTGAAATAGAGGATTTTACTTTTTTCTATTTCGTTTGCCTGGAGAAGATAGCAGCGCTGACTGAGCAGCAGCACAAAAAAAATTCCGATTGATAAACGTAACATCCGCATGTTGCATTCCATAGGTTCATGATCCGAGCATCAGTCGCATCTTAGCGACTGCCGGCTCGCTGTCGAGACTGCTCTTTGATTCGAGCCAAAAAGGGTGCATGCAGTGGCGGTTGGCAGGAGAGCAGCGCATCTTGATAAAATGTGGGATCGTCTTCCATCCAATCAATGATATTGGCAACTTTGAGTGCCGCACGACTATTCTCTTTGAGCAGATCTCGCAGATGTTCACGGGCGACTTGCTGATCTCCCAGTTTAAAGAGTGCCCAGGCAGCCATTGCCACCACCTCATCACAAGGGTCTGCTAGAAGGTCGCGGAACAGTGCTTTTTGTCCTCTTGCCCCCATGCCCAGTCGAAATAGTCCGACGCATCCCCAGTAGCGAATGCCGCTGTCTGGATCCCTTACCATTTCAACCAAGCGATCTAAATCCACCTGTTGTTCATCATGAAGTGCCGTGTCGCAAGCGTCCAGCAACTGCTCAAGCGGGTAAAGCTCAGCATTCCGGATCATCTCATAAATTGTCAATCCATTTTGTGCTGCCCGATTTACCATTTCGCTCTCCGGTAGAAGTCCGGCATCGAAATGTTCCAATTGCCAAGTGCGAAGCTTTTCACGCATGTCACAGAGGATGTTTTGATACTTTGAATCCGTAGCCAGATTGCGGATCGAATGGCCATCGTGCCATGTGTCGTATAGTTCTTCAGTTGGCTTCGGCTGGAAGAAACGGCCTGTGATCCCATTTGTCTTTCCATTCAGGTGATGCTTTTGCCAGGCAGCAGCAGCCGGTGCCCTCCAGAGATAAGCCAGATATTGGCCACGTGGCACATAGGGCATCATGTTCCGTATATAGAGATACCGCTTGTCACGAATTGCCCGAGCGGCATCGAATCGCTCGTCCATCCGTCCACGATAGGCGACGGCAAAATCTCGAGGCGGATCCTGATGCGGACCAAGAAAGATTTGACCCTGCATGACATGGGGGATCTTTGCATCTGCAAGCGAGAGCCAGGTCTTGGGCAGATCGATAAAACTCACGATTCTTTCAATCGCAACCCCCGGTCGGTCGGCAGGATACAACGATTGGAATTTCGGAGGAATGCGGATGATCAGGGGGCAATGAATGCCCGAGTCGAATAAAAATCGTTTGCTTCGCGGCAGGACTCCACCATGATCCGAGTTGTAGATCACAACCGTATTTTCGTTGAGTCCGGCAGCTCGGAGCGCATCGATATTTTGTCCCACCCGAGTATCCATCCTTTTTACTGCATCTTGATACTTCGCATAATTTTTTCGAATCACCGGTAAATCGGGGTGGTAAGGCGCAAGCTGCACACGTTCAGGCGAATGCGCTGTTCCTTCGACATTCCCGTGCGCGCTGCTCTCATGCGAATCCGTTACATTTATAACTGCAAAGAAGGGTTGCTGCCGAGCAAGCACTCGATAGTCAACGTTTCCTTGAGCATCAAGTGGAGTTTGATCCCAGCACTCCTTGTCTTCTCGACCACCGATGTTGTAGTCCGTTTTATTGTGATTGATGCAAAAGTAGCCAGCTTGGCGTAGCGCATCTGCCGAGTACGGAATTTTTTTGTGTGGAATCCGATAGCGACTTCGCATCGGTTGCGTGCCCATTGAAACAGCATGCACGCCGGTAATCCAGGTACTTCGCTGGGGTCCGCATACAGGTGTGGTAGCGAAGCAGTGCGTGTAACGAAAACCTTCTCGCGCTAATTGGTCGAGTCTTGGGGTGTCTGCATTTGGGTGGCCATAGCAGCCGACCCATTGCACGTTATTGTCTTCCGATGTGATCCAAAGGATATTCGGTGTATCGGCGACCAAAGCAGAAGCGCACAGCAGCGGGGTGGCCACGCAGACTGTGAAGGTGAGACGTTTGATCATAGTGATGCACTGTGACTGCACGCAGAGACTCAATTATTGTCCGCTCCGCCGCCCGAATCGTCAAGATTCGATTGCCATCGGACTCACTGTTGCATGGATTGCACAGCAACCTGCACCTCAAGCCGCTCATGGCTCACACCGCGGGAGATGCCCCGGATGGGTGCAGCACGATTCGCATCTAAATCAGAAGCAAGTCGAACATAATTTTCATTGGTACAACAGTTGTTGGCAGGGTCGAATCCGACCCAGCCCAGCTCGTTGATGTAAATTTCCGCCCAGGCGTGACTCGCCTCGTCGGGTGATAATTGATCGCTCGCTAGCAGGTATCCACTCACGTAGCGGGCGGGAAGGCCGACTACCCCACATGCGGCAATGAGCAGATGGGCATAGTCTTGGCAAACCCCGCGTCCATTTTCAAGCGCTTGCCGCGCTGTGGTTGTGACGCTTGTGCTCTCAGTTTCGTAGGTCAGCGCGTCAGAGACGCGATTGGAAAGGCAATGAATATTTTGAATCGATATTTCACCCTCCGGTTGGCTGATAACCTCGTTTGCTAAAAAAGTGATTGCCTGATTCGCACGCGTTGCATGGGTTTTTTGCAGGTAAGACAGGGGATGAATAATTTCGCTATGATCACGTAATACCCCGTCCGTATCATTCGTCTCAACCGTTCCCTCAACACGGATTTCAATGACGTCCGGTGGATTTTCAATGCTATGAGTCTGAATAATATTGCCCGCGCCATCGACAATTTGTGAACCGGCTGTTCCTTCTGGCATCTCGATGTGCCAGCTTTTGATGGTCTGGCCTGCATGTGAGGTTGGATGCATACGCATGCTCTGAGTGATGCGGCGCACCGGCTCTGAGTAGCTATACCGCGTAACATGGGAGATATTCAATCGCATTGCACTGCTCAAAAGTAAGAGGCTCGCATACTTTCTCCGATCGCAGCAATTTCAGCAACAAAGTGAGTAAGAAATTCATGCAAGCCTTGTTGGAAAATTTCATCCACCTCCATCGCGCCTGTGTTATTTTTTAACTTCGCCACCATTTGCTGCGCCTCGCTTTGCCGCTGGAGCATGTGCTCTAGGCGATCAAAGTGACGGGTAGCACGATCCAGACAGTGAAGAAGTGATCTTGGACAAGCGACGTTGAGGATCAAGAAGTGGGCGACTTTATGTGGCGTTTGCAAACCCCCGTATGCCCAGCGAAACGCGCGGTAAGCAGACATCGCCCGCAGAAGTGTACTCCACTGGTAGTGATCGACTTCGCTGCCGACCGCTGCCGGCGTGGGAAGCAGCACATAATACTTTATATCAAGCAAGCGCGCCGTATTGTCCGCACGCTCAATGAAGTATCCGAGATTTAAGAAATCGTAACCTTCATCCTGAAGCTGTGTGCTTTCGATGGCACCGCGAATCAGACTGACACGACTTTTCGTCCAATCGCACAATGCAGGTAAATTTGCTGTGTTGTATCGCTCCTTGGCTAATTGCTTCAGTTCCTGGTAGCCCGTGTTCATTGCATCCCAAACCTGGGTTGTAAGGGCGGTGCGAACGGCACGGGAGTTCTCTCGGGCTTTGCTGACACAGGAAGCGACTGAGTTTGGGTTGTCGAGATCATGAAATAGATAGTGTTCAATGTGTTCCTGTTTTGGCGGACCGTATTTTTTTTTGTAACCAATATCCGCTCCCGAGACGGAGAGAATTGAAGACCACTCATTTTGATAACCGGTCCCAGCACTGGGCATCAAGGCGATGCGGTAGCCGACTTCCAACAGTCGCGCGGTCAGCTCTGCCCGTTCCATATACCGACTAATCCAAAACAGATTTTGCGCGGTTCGACTTAACATCACAGGCGTGCTATTCCAAACAAAAAGTGCTGATCCCGCATTTTATTCGACAAGTACCCAGGTGTCTTTCACTCCGCCGCCCTGTGACGAATTCACGACCAGGGAGCCTTCTTTCATAGCCACTCTTGTCAGTCCGCCCGGACAAACATAAGTGGATTTGCCTACAAGGCAAAAAGGCCTTAAATCAACATGTCTCGGCACTAATTGCTGTTCGACGTAAGTGGGTGTCGTCGACAGCGCCAGGGTGGGTTGGGCGATAAAATCTTCTGGTTCCGCTTTTAGTTCTTCCGTAAAGCGTTCAATTTGCTGTTTGGTAGAAGTCGGTCCCACCAGCATCCCGTATCCACCGGATCCGTGAACACGCTTGACCACCAGTTCCTCCACCCGATCCAAAACATATTTTAAATCCTCCTCCTGGCTGCAGCGGTAGGTAGGAACATTGTTTAAAACGGGCTCTTCCCCCAAATAAAATCTGATCATCTCGGGCACGTAAGTGTAAATCGCTTTATCATCGGCTACGCCGACGCCCGGCGCTGAACAAATTGTAATGCCACCGGCACGGTACGCATTCATCAACCCCGGAACACCGAGCATCGAATCGCTACGGAAGCAGAGTGGATCGATGAAATCGTCGTCGACTCGTCGATAGAGCACATCGACGCGCTCCGGACCGCGGATGGTCCGCATATAGACCAAGTCGCCTTCGACAAACAGATCTTGTCCCTCGACCAACTCAACCCCCATCATATCGGCGAGAAAGCTATGCTCGTAATAGGCACTATTCATTGCGCCTGGTGTGAGCACGGCAATTTTTGGCTCCCCATCACATTTCGCTGGTGCCACACTCAAAAGGGTCCGACGAAGAATTTCGGGATAATCTTCAATCGGTGCCACACGATTTTTTTGGAAGAGGTTGGGAAACATCCGCATCATGATTTCCCTATTTTCGAGCATGTAAGACACCCCGGAAGGGGTTCGGCAATTGTCCTCAAGCACAAAAAATTCGTCAGCTCCGGTGCGAACAATATCGGTCCCGATTATGTGACCGAAGATTCCTTGGGGGGGTTGAAAACCGACCGCTTCATGTTCGTAAGCCGGATTTTTATAAACCAGAGATGCCGGAATTTTTCCTGCTCGGACGATCTCGCCTTTTCCATACACATCAAGCAGAAATGAATTTAGTGCCCGTGCCCGCTGCCGGACACCACTTTCGATTTTCCGCCATTCGCGTGCCGTCAAAATTCGAGGCACCATGTCAAAAGGGATCAGTCGTTCAGCATCATCGTTATTGCCATAAGTGACAAAAGTGATGCCAATGCGACGAAAAAGTTTCTCAGCCTCTGAGTGTTTCATCGCCACCAAGTCAGCGGGCATCGAGTGAACCCAGTCGATTACCTGCCGATACGGCTCGCGGACCTCTTCGTTGTCAAACATCTCGTTAAACACAGACCGACAGCCCCTCGAATGGTTGAAGAAAAAACAGAGTTTTTTCCTGAGTGTTCGATAACTCCAGAATATCCGGCCGCTTCGTTAACGAACAGCGGGCAAGAAACTTGCTTTGCGCGGTTTTTTTAATTTTGCGATCGCTTGCACGCTGAAACAAAGCAGATAAGCTTAGAAGCTCACGTTGTTGGTTCATTCTTCAAAGGAAACATGATGTCTAATTTTCGTTGCTTGTATGTCTTTTTAGGTATTTTGCTGATTCCCGTAACGACATGCCTGTCAAACGCAGCTGAACCGATTCCGTATGGTGCGCCGATTGACTTGGTTACGGCAAAGAAAGTACTGGCAGCCGCGGAGGCGGAGGCGATGAAGAATGACTGGCCCGTGGTGATCGCGATTGTCGATGGGGGAGGTCATCTGGTTTTATTAGAAAGACTCGACAATACGCAGTGGGGGAGCGTAGAAATTGCCCAATTGAAAGCGCTCACAGCGGCAAAATTTCGCCGTCCTACACGGTTTTGGGAAGAGCGCATCGCGAAAGGTGGGGTTGATCTGAAACTTTTAAAAATCAACGGTTTTCCGATGGAGGGTGGTTTACCGATTGTGCATCAAGGTAAGGTGATCGGAGCAATCGGTGTATCAGGCGTTACCTCGACCCAGGACGCGCAAATAGGTCGGGCAGGAATCGCAGTGCTTCACAACAATGCACGCTAGAAACGGATCTGAAGATCCGCGACGACCGGGTAATGGTCAGAAGGAAAACGTCCTTCGATCGGTGTCTCAAGCTTGTCACACCCACGTACTCGAATCTTTCCAGCAACCAACAACCAGTCGATCCGTTTCTTCGTCTGCAGACCCTCCCATCCTCCGTAAGTGCCCGGAAACGGATCTTTTGGAGCAATTACCTCCCAGACGTCGAGCAATGGCAATGTACGGTTATCGGTAAGCAACTTATGCGGGTTCGACTCGGGTGCCGCGTTGAAGTCGCCGGCAAGTACTGCGGCTTGGACCCTGCTCGCGCCCTGGTTGCGTTTGAGTTTTTCCAGCAGCCAGGAGTGGATTAATTGAACGCCTCTCTCCCGCAGCATTGCGTTTTTTTTCCCACTAGGGAGGTGGACATTCAACACGATTATTGAAGGACCTCCTTTTCTGCCCTGAAGCACAACCCACGTTACTTTTCTCGGATATCGATCGCCCCAGGTGTTGCTGCCCGGAGTGTCAGGTGAATCAGAAAGCCAAAAATCTCCTTGCTCCTTGAGTTGCAAGTAATCGCTTCGAAAAAGGATCGAAGTGCGTTCACCGAATCCAGTTGCATTACGGCCCCGACCAACAAATGTGAATCTGGGTAATCGCTTTTGAAGATCTTGTATTTGATCGATCTTGTCTTCTTGCAGGCAAACGACCTGGGCACCGCTTTCTTGTATTTGCTGAGCAACGATATCGGCCCGCTGTCGCCAACGATTGCCCGCGTCACTTTTGAAATCAAAACGAATGTTATAGGTCATTACCCGGATGCTAAGGGTTTTTTCAACTGCACGGCATACACAGGGCGAGGTGAGTAGCAGGCAGAGGCCGATGAAGATCGTCGGTTGGCGAAAACGGATGCTACGGAGGAAAATCAAGGATGACCACAACTTTCTTGAAACGGTAAGGCCGTGAATTTACACGGCCTGTAGTGCAATAACGTCAGTGTAGGGGCTGTTCACCTGCGAAACAAGAAAACGTGCAGGGCATAAGAAAACGATTCTGTCTTCCGTGTCGGCGTTAGCTTGAATTTTTCGGAAACCGTGTGTGCATGATCCGCTTCCACAGCGGTGGGATCAACGCTAGCCAGAAACAGCCATAGTAACCGCTCGGTAAAGTAGGTGCATCAGCGTAAGGTTGTAGCCGCCAAAATGGTTCACTCGCTTTTAGATGGTGAGCCGGATGACGGGTGAGTTCGAGGAGTGTCCAGCGCGACCAACGCTGCTCGGCTTGCCATGAGTGGAATTCGGTTTGCCGTTGTCCCGCTGCGCGTCGCAGTCCGTAATGCCGTATGTAATTGATGTATTCAAGCAAGAAGATTGCAAATAACGCCTGAAGTAGAAACGCGGTTGTGACCCAAACACCGAGAGTGACATACAGCACAGCAATCAGAGATAACTGCATAGCCATACCACTGTAAATCGGATTTATAAATCGGCCCCGACGCCTTCGTCGCTGGACAGTCGCAGCATCGCGGAATTGTCCGGGAATGGTGCGGGCTAAGAACTGCCACAGGGACTCTCCCTCACGTGCACTTGCCGGATCCTCATCTGTCGCAACATGCTTGTGATGCGTGAAATTATGCTCCGTAGTGAAGTGGAGATATAGAACGCTAAGCAGATTGAATCGACCGACCCACCAGCCCAGCGAGCGCGGTTTTTTGTGGCCTAATTCGTGCGCCACAATAATGCCGGAGGCTCCGGAGCAAAGCCCCGTACTCAATGCTGCCACCCAAGTCGTCCACCCCGATCCATCAAGCATTGCACGATGGATAAGTGAACCGATCGCTGCCGCTTGCAGTGCTGCATGGACATAGAGTAGGGCTTCAAAGGGTAAACCGCTTTGATGGGGTGGTTTTAATTTTTTTGTCTGACCAAGAGCCAGGTCCATCAATGGACCTAGACCGAGCATATAGACAACACCCGATAATACCCAGTAGCCACCCGCCAGATTGGCAATGATTACGATCAGCGGGTTGAGCAAACCGAGCAAGTGCCAACACCAAGCCTCTGGTTTCTGCCCAGCGTTGCAAGACTTGGTTTGTTCCCGCGATTGAGGAATGGGTTTCTGCATTTGGCCAAATTTTTCTGGTGCTTTTTTTAACTTTAGTCCATAGAAAATAGAAAGCCAGCACGTGATATTTTGGCTGCAAGTTGCCGAAGAATATTCAGGTTACGCTTGGCATCCCGCAGGCGATTTTCAGTCAGTGATCAGCCCGTCACCGCTTGTCAATTTAATTTTTTTATTGTGTATTGATTCCAGGGTGATGACTTACACTTTACTCGAATCTCGCGGAGAGTTGGCTTGTTTGCCAAAGATCTACACATGATAAGGCGAATGATCTCGGCCGTGATTCTCGTCTACTTACTCAGCGATGCATCGCTTGCTGCTTCGGGAAGCAATCCGGGTAAAAGTCCCTCCAGGAGGTTTCTGGAGAAAACGGGTTCAACAGATTTTCGATCCTCAGGTCGACCTGTGGGGACCGCGCAAAAAATGTCAAAGAAACCCTCGAACCGTCCGTCGATGAATCGCAGGCCACGCGGGCCGTCGCAGCCCACTAACACCTTTGGACGTCCTCTTCGGGTCTCGGGCAGTCAGGGTCGGATCTCAGCACCGAACGCAAACTTATCAGGAAATCGTCTGCGTGTTTCCGGGTCCCAACCGAATCGCACCAACATTACGATGCCGCGATCCGGAGTCAGATTGCGTTAGTGTTTATCAAAAGCGGAGGGCAGGGGACTCGAACCCCCAACCCCTTGCGGGGCACCTGATTTCGAGTCACTTCATAACGCTCGAACACTTTTCGGATGCCCTAGTAATACCATCAAAGCCAGTGTGCTGCAAATTCGGTGGTGGTCACTGGTGATAGAGGGATGCAGGGGTTGGTGATACTTTTGGTGATACCC
>CEVF01016745.1_pt1 | contig 19548 bp, 16 predicted proteins | sample 356441 | NCBI WGS metagenome assembly CEVF01 (sample SAMEA2622765, study PRJEB7988) | marine metagenome | biome: marine biome (ENVO:00000447); feature: surface water layer (ENVO:00002042); material: "saline water (ENVO:00002010), including plankton (ENVO:xxxxxxxx)" | depth 5 m | reverse complement strand
CTGCTGCTCTGGTTGTTGATGGGTGGGGCCTGCCTGGTCGTGCTCCCGACCCTTCGCAGCCTCAAGCCGCGCTACGAAAGCAACAGATCGATCACAACAACAAAACACTCCGAACCATCATCGCAGAATATTTAATACAGAAAATATGACAAGAAAGTATCTGACATATAAAAAAATACCTGGCTGTCTTAAATTAAAAAGTCAATTTGCAATTGAACCAACAAGGAAAGAGCAATGAGATAAAGCAATTCGGTCAAGACAAACAAGCAATCATAATCGGGAATAGAGGGCGACAGAACCAAGAGGAAGGAGGAAATAGAACAAAAGTGAGAGGATTAAATGCAAACAAGGCATAGACATAAAATACAGACAAAATAAAAAATAAATGAGAAAAAGATAGATTAGTAATCAAGGGGAAACAAAGAACAGGCTATCTTCATCAAGATCGGCAATGTTTTCTGGGAAAACGGAGGTATAACGATATAATTGAGCAACAGAATTATTGTAATCGGTAAGAGCCTGAACATATGAGGATGCTGCACTAGTAAACAACTGAATAGTCTGAATATATGTTGTGATATCAGAAACTCCTGCATTGAAGCGATATAGCGAAGCATCGGATGCAGTCTGGGCAGATTTAAAAGCATTAGAGGCTAATTGCTCTTGCAAATCAGATGTTTTGTATATGGAAAAAGCAGAGCGTACTTGCTGAGAAACAAGAAGTTTTTGGGCATCTGCATTGGCAAGGTTTTGATAAGCCAAAGCATCCTGACGTTTAGACTTAAAATAATTAGAACCGCCATCAAAGAGTGACCATGAGAAAGATAGCCCAATGGAAGCTATCGAACGTGTGTTATATGAATACGGCGTAGAGGTATTAGATGTATATTCTGCAGGAGAATCTGTGTTATAGTAATTCTTAGAAGAGGAGTTACCCCAATTATTGTTAACCGAATAAGACCCGTATAGAGAGAAGGTGGGGAGATACTGGGCGATATAATAGCGAGAAAATTGATTAGATGATTTAACAGCTGACATAGCTGCAGATATTTCCTCACGAGACTTCTCAGCAGATATAAGGGAGTTTTGTAATGATAAGTTCCAATCACCAGTTCTAGCAAGCTTTGAATCAGGCGTAAACAATATGTCAGGGCTGACACCGATATTTCTAGAAAGATTGGAAGAAGAATCAAAAAGAGAATTATAATAACCTATTAACTGATTAAGAGTAAGATAAAGCTGTGATCTAGTTTGACTCAGAGTAACAATATCAATCAAACCGGAAGCAAATTGCTCCTTAAGAATGGAGTATTGCTTGATAAGGTTTTCGTAAAGCGGGAAGTAATACTGAATGATCAAAGATGATCCCTGAAGGTTATAGTAACTTTGCTGAACTGATAAAAATTGATCTCTAACTGTAGCGGCATAAAGATACTGCTGCTGCTTAAGCGAATAAAATCCAGATTCAATTAGAGGTTGACGAGATAAATCAAAAAACGTCCATGTAAGGGAAACACCAGGAGCAAATTGGGTAAGCGTTGAAGAACTAGATTCAGAATTGGTTTGATTATTTAAAGAGTCACGCGAAGGATTATATTTGGTTGTCGAAGTAGTACCAGACGATCCAGAAATATAGGAATTACCGAAGAATGGAGTTGAAGCAGAGTAGGCAGAAATGGTAGGATTCCAGGAAGATTGATAGTCCTTGAACTGATAATACTGGGCAAGTATTTGTTGACGAAAAGCCAGCAGGTTAGGGTTGAACTCTAAAGTTTTTTTTAGGGCCTCAAACAAAGAAATAGGCTTGGATTTTTGATTATACATTTCAACAAGAGAGTTCAACTCATCAACAAGGACAGTGATATCAGAATCAGCAACAAAAGAGGCAGAAGGTATTGAATCAATCTTAGAACTAGACTCAAAAGCTCGAGAAGGAGACTCGATTACGCAAAAGCCAGAAAAAAGAAGAATAAAGGTTAAGAGACTAAAATATAATCTCATATTGCAGGAAGTAGTAAAGAGACGATAGGCACATAACAACAGAATGCATGAATTACGAAGATTTACATCAATTGCCTGACAAGGCAAATAAGGTGATTTGAATAATGTGAGGCCTTTAAAAGAGAAATGAGTAATATATTCAGAAAAGTCGCGTTAGAAGAAAAGAAGAAAGGTGATAATACAACGTCATCTCATGTAAGAATATTCAGATTGCCAACAAAGATTTTATTAACAGCATCAGTAGTTTCGGCTATTGCAGGAACAATATGGGCAGCAACGGCAAAGATACCAATTGATTACCCAGGCCGTGCCGTAGTCCTTGATATTGATACTTGGCAAGACGTAGTGTCAGGAGGAGATGGAAGAATTGTGATAATAGAAAAGGAGGAATTGAAAGGGTATGAACGTGAGCTAGAAATAGTATGGGCTATAAGCAATGATCCAAACATGCAGTTGAAGAGTCAAAAAATAAGAGAATTATCGAAAAAATTACTAGATTTAACCAGTTTTCAAAACTACGAAAGATTCTTGAGGAATCTTTCGACGCGCGAAGCCTTAAAAAGGTCTGCGACTAAAAAAATAGAGACCAAGATAGGGATTCCAATGGCAATAATTTTTAGTGATGACGCAAGATCGAGATTTGTCGAAAATCTGAGAAAAAACTTTGGGGATCTCAATGATGCAGAAGCAGAGCTGATAAGGTCGAAAAATCTCACAAGATCATATAAAGCAATGTTGAAAAACCAATCAAAAGTGGTTAGTATATACAAACACTTATTGGCAAAAAATTACGTATCAAAACCTGATTATATACAACAGGAATCTCTTTACACTCAATATGAAAGTCAGATTGCGCAGTCAATGGCTGATATAGATCAAGCAGAGAATAAAAAAAAGATTGCACTAAAGAGCTTGATGATAGCAATGCAGACATACATAAATAGAGCATTGGTATTATCAGAAGCAGATGGATACATAGCAAATATAAAATTTGGACAAGGAAGCATTGTGAGAGAAGGCGACGAAGTGATTACTATTGGTAAGAAAAAAGGATTAAAGGAGCTACCAACAAATATTGCTGGACTGATTGGTAGTACGGCTGTTAATTTTGCCGAGGCTGGAGACAAAGTAATAGCAACGCCAGTCGGTGTTAATAAAGCTGAATATGGAGGTATGGTTGGAAAGGTTAAAACGATCGTACCTTACGGTGAAGATGTACAGAGTTTAAGCAGCATACTTGGCATAAGTACAATCGTATCTCAGACCAAAAGTGCAGGAGAAACATCAGCACCTAACCTAGTAATCATAACAATGGAAAAAGATGAACAGAATAAGACTTATAAATGGTCCTCAAACAATAGGCCAGATAGAAAAACGAGATTAGGGGATGTGCTGAATATATCAGTAACAACGGATAGAAAGACACCCGTACAATTGGCCATACCATTCATACGAACATTAATTGGTATTGATGGTCCAACAACACTTAAAGATAATAATGGAGAGAATTGATGAAAAGTAATACGCCGTCAATGCTTCAATACGAGGCGACTGAATGTGGAGCAGCTTCGCTAGGAATAATTCTTGGTTATTACGGAAAATATTTAAAGCTTACGGAATTACGAAAGGCATGCGGTATTAATAGAGATGGTTCGAATGCAATAAAAATTATTAAGGCAGCAAAGAATTATGGATGCGAGGCAAAGGGGTATAAATTTGATTTGGAAGGGTTATTTGAACAAAAACCGCCATTTATTATATTTTGGAAATTCTACCATTTTTTAGTAGTTGATGGATGGAACGATAGTAAAACAAAGATCTACATTAACGATCCCGCAGAAGGAAAATATACTGTCAACATAGATGAATTCAGCAATTCATATACAGGGATATCCTTGCTGATTAAGCCAGGAAAAGGGTTCCAAAAAGGTGGAAAGCTGGATAATGTATGGCTAAAACTATTTACTCCTCTAGAAAGTTTTCCATCAACATTAATAATACTCACAGGAATTGCAGTCCTTAGCGTAATACCACAACTAGTGATTGCTGGTGCTGCATCTCAGTTTACAAATAGGTTTTTAACAGATGGATTAGCATATTTTGGGATGCCAATTGTATGGGTATCAGTAATAGCAGTAATGGTATTAGCAACATTTACAAGTATCAATTATATAGTACTACGCAGGCTTCAATTCGTACTTTCAAAGCGAATATCGACCAATTTGTTTATAAAACTATTCTCATCGTCGTTAAACTTTTTTACACAGAGATCCTCGGGTGAGGTAGCAACTAGGCTGTTATTAGGCATTACACTATCAAGCACACTAATAGGAAGCGTAGTATCATTTATGCTCACGCTAATATCATCAATATTAATGCTAATAGTAACATCATTCATAAACATACATCTAACGCTGCTAACTATTGCCGTAATTGCATTCAATTTAACACTCAGTTATGCATTTACTCGTGTAAGAAAAGACGAGAATAAAAAGCTTTCAAGACAACAGGGGTTGGTACAAGGAACAGGTTTAGTGGCTTTAAACAATATACAAATGATCAAGTCATGCGGCTTAGAAGTAGAATCATTGAATAATTGGATGAATGTTTATACATCATTTAACTACCAACAGCAAGTTCTTGGTGCACAAGTAGCGATAATGCAAACACTTGCTATATCATCGAGATTTGTACTAAATGTTGCGATTTTGATAATTGGTGGATTTCAGATACTTGATGGTAATTTTACATTAGGGGGGCTTCTTGCATTTCAATTCCTTCAGCCAACACTGCAGGCACCAATAGGAGGAATAGCTAGTTTAGGAAATACGATTCAGCTAGTTGACGGTTACTTCGGCAGAATAGATGATTTAGTCGATGAACCGTTGGATCCAAATGTCACATCTATGAGGACAAATGTTTATAAAGGGAAAAAAGATTATGACAATACTGCAGAGGGCATTGATGTGGAGATCAGAGACGTAAGTTACTCTTTTGGAATTAACACTGAAAAATTTATTGAAGGCCTTACAATAAAAATTAAAAGTGGGGAATCGTTAGCGATTTGTGGACCAAGTGGATGTGGCAAGTCAACATTATTGAAACTAATAGCAGGTTTATATGAGCAGGATGAAGGGGAAATTACTTATCAAGGACTTAGACGATCGGACTTCGCATATAGAGAATTTAGTAAGGCTGTGGCATATGTACCACAGGATATATTTATGTTTAATACTAGTTTTGGAAACAACATATCACTCTGGGATCCAATGATAACACAAGAAAGAATTGAATGGGCAGCCAACCTTTCACAGATAGCAGACGTGATCAGATCATATCCACAATCTTTTAGCTACAACGTAGGCCAAAGTGGAGGAAAGTTAAGTGGGGGGCAGAAACAAAGGGTATCCATAGCACGTGCATTAGCACGGAATCCGGAACTCGTATTATTGGACGAGGCAACAAGTGCGCTTGACAATAAGACTGAGTCAAAAATAATTGATGATATTCTTACTGAGGGGATGACAGTAATCTCAGTTTCACACAGGCTATATACAGCTCTAAGATCAGACAATGTGTTAGTAATGGAAAAAGGAAAGGTAATAGAGTATGGACCACCTGATAAATTGCTGGCAAATAAAGGCTTATTTGCAAACCTTGTTAAGGCAGAACAGGAGGCAGAAAAATGACTGACGAAAAAAGAGACTTAACTTTAGTGCATGATGTATTGGAAAATGCAGAGTCATTAGGTCTTGACGCATCAAAAAACGTTAATACAGAAGCAAATAATGATGACAGGCTTTTATTCTTTATAAGTAAGATAATATTAGGCAAAGAGCCGAATCTGAAACTAGGTACACATTTAAATTTCGAGGACAAACTCTTTTTCAATCAGATACATCCACGAAGCGTGGACTTTAATGTGTCAGATATTACAGCAAAACATACAACAACACTTTACCTATTGATTACGTACAAGAATGATAAAAAGTGCTTTGTTTATCAGAAGAGGGGGAAAGCCTTAGTATACGAACCAACATCTAACAAGGTAACATCAGCAAAAATATTTTTCTCGACCATTGATGAAAAGCCGTCAGCGGTACAGGAGCTATATAGGCATCTTCCCTATAAAGTTAAATCGCCATCAACAATACTTAGATTTTCATTTGGTAGGTATATCTCTATCATCTCAGGAATTATATTAGTATCACTGGTTCTGATGCTGTTTAATCTGACACAGCCGATAATTACACAGTTTCTAACTTCGACTGCAATACCATCGACAAGCAAAGAAGTTGTTGCAGAGATGATATGGCCCGCAATAATCATCGCTAGCTTAACAGCAACCTTTCAGTTGTTTCAATCACTGATATCATTAAGGTTGGAGACAGAAGTAGATCTAAGTGTACAGACAGCAGTATGGGAGCGAACATTCAAACTTCCAATTAAATTTATCCTTAAATATACACCAGGTGATATGAATAGTAGAATTCAAGCAATAACAACACTCCGTCAACTACTGGGAAATCAAGCTTTAACGACATTCATAAGCTTTATTTTTTCATTTGTATATTTTGTCATGATGTATATATCGGAGCCGTCGTTAACATTGGTGGCAATAAGTATAACGGCAATTTCGATTGCTATTGGATCGTATACAGTGTACAAGCAAGCAACATTACAATGGCCACTTCTACAACAGCAAGCTGATCTGACCAGTTTTACATTCGAGTCAATCAATGGCGTAGCACAAATCAGATCAACGGAAACTGAGCCATTCATTTTAAGAAATTGGTATAAAGAAATATCTGAAATTAGTGAACTTCAAAGAAGTTACTCATATTGGTCAGACATAACTAGGACAATTTCATCTCTTATTCAACCTGTTGGAGCTTCTGCACTATTTGCATATGTTGTTTATAGATTGATATATACGGTCTCATCAGATATAGAAGTCGGAGTATTACTTATTTCATTTTTCCCGTTTTATTCAGCATACTCAGCATTTAACCAGAATATGACAGGAGTATTTAATACTGTTTCAAGTATAGGAGGCCAAGCAATTGTGAATTGGAGGAGAGCGCGACCAATATTATTTCAGGACCAGGAAAATGGGTATGCTCCAAACACAGTAGTACGAGAGATTAATGGTGAAATAGAATTCAGGAGTGTTTCCTTCAGATATGAAGAAGCAAACACCGACTTATTTTCAAAAGTATCATGTAAGATTGAAGCAGGTTCACTAACAGCTATAACAGGCGAATCTGGCTGTGGGAAATCAACAATGCTCTCTTTAATCTTGAGTTTCTACGAACCAAGAACAGGTAGTATATCAATTGATGGGATATCTATATCGGATTACAATATCAGAGAGTTGCGGAAACAAATTGGTGTTGTAATGCAGTTGGCACCATTACCAGCAGGCACTATTTACAAAATTATTTGTGGAGGAAGAAAATTCACTGAGGATCAAGTATGGGCAGCGTTAGAAACTGCAGCAATAGCAGAACAGATTAGATCGATGCCATTGGGGCTAGATACAGTACTAAACGAATCGAGCCAGGGGATATCCGGAGGGCAAAGGCAACGTATAGCAATTGCAAGAGCAATTATATCTAATCCAAAGATCTTACTGATGGATGAAGCAACAAGTGCACTTGACAACGAATCTCAGAACCAAATTACAGAAAATCTTTCAAAATTAAAAATGACTAGGGTAATAGTGGCCCATAGATTATCAACTATAGCTAATGCAGACAATGTAATATACATGGGTAACGGAACAATTCTAGGACAGGGAAAATTCAATGAGCTAGTAAATAAAGGGCTCATCAGTAAAGATGGCGATGCATAAACCTGAGAAGATAAATAACTATCCTAAGACAATTGTCTTTGTGGAAACCACATTGTGCAAATCATATATTGAAAATATTCCAAATCTAACCTGCACGTCTGCGATAAAGAGGGGAGATATTTATGGTCTTTCGGAAGAATTCACCAGAATAATTATCGTTGATGGGCTATTTGGCAACACTCGTTCCGTTTGGCAGCGCGAAATAACTTACGCACTATCTATTGGTATCGAAGTTTATGGGACATCGAGTATGGGGGCACTAAGAGCGGCTGAGCTGTCAGGATATGGGATGAAAGGCTACGGGTGGGTATTCAATTGCCTATGCCAGGGTTTACTCGAAGGTGATGATGAAGTTGCGCTAATCTATAGTAGACATAAAGATGGGAGAATTATCCATCATACAATTACATTTTGCAATTTATACTGGAATCTCTTACAGCTCTTATCTGCAAATATAATAACTCTAGAAGAAGTCAGAAATATTTTAGGAGCAATGCGTGAGATACCATTCTTCAAGCGATCCATCGAAGAAACCAAAAAGATACTCGGTGCTCAATTGAGCATATCAGCTTCAGATGAACTTATCAGTCGCTTAAAACATATACAGTATGATATAAAAGCAATCGATTTCCTTGGACTACTGAATATTTTATATCCAATACATGAGATGCCACTCAAAAGAGGGGAGCGTCAGATCTGCACTATCTAATGATTAATACACCACAAATACGTAAAATTTTGGAAAAATATATTGAAGAGGACTATAGAAGTAACCTCTTAGTAATATGCGAGACAATTGGAATTACAAGATTAGCAAGATTAACTAAATTCGATAAGACACCTATTGAAACATGGAGTGCTTGTCGTCCGAGCTCGATGCTGTGGCAAGTTTCAGCGGGTAAAGGCTTGACTGTAGGTAATGCACTTATATCATGCATTATGGAATCCTATGAAGGTTATTCATCAGAACAATATCTTCGAGGCAGCTATATCTATTCTTCTCCTCCAGACTCTGTCGCCAAGGTAGATATGAATGACATAATCCGGGAGTCAAGAAAACTCATTAATGAAGAAATTAAATATCCCAAGATATTTGACAAGTGGATACCTGCATATGAATTAAAAAGCAAAGAAAAGAGATATGTACCACTACATTGGGCGTTCTTATGCAGTGACGCAACAAAATTTGGGTGGGTGACAAATGGACTCGCAGCGGGAAAAGAATCTGATGACGTACGTAAACACGGGATATATGAACTCATAGAACGTCATTACTTATCTGCCTGCATAAAGGATGGTGTATTAGACAAGTCAGCCTTCAGCTACATACCACTAGATCAAATAAATGAACGGAGCAATTCATTAATATCAAAGATAGATAAGGACTTGAAGCCACACTTTCTCTGTGTCAGAGATTCACCAATTCCGACAATATGGTGTATTCTGCTTGATGAATCTCCACCAACAACGAACCTATATGTGAACTTTGGGAGTAAGTCACATATCAAAGTTGAGGAAGCGATTATAGGTAGCTTAACTGAAGCCTGTCAACAAAGAGCTTCTCAAATACAAGGAACTCGTGAGGATCTATCACACGCAGTACCAATGTTTAATCAAAAAGTCATCAAAAAACTAAAGCTTTTCATTGAATCTGTGGAAAAGAAGGATCTCGATCGCATCGGTTCTGATGAGACGAAAGATCTATTTAGACATTTACCTGGCGCAGTATATGAAATACCATTACCATCGCAAATATCATGCGTAACTTCTGCCAAGTATGTCGCGCCATGCGCATATTTTAATCGAGGCATCTTTTGATGAAAAGATTAACAAACTACTCCCAATTTTATTTTTCTTCGGATGAGTATGATTCATACACTGTGAATACATACAGCCAGATTTCACAACAGATTAAAATGGCTAGAGCAAGTGAGCGAAAGGTCCGGTACATAGGCTCATCTCATTCACTGTCAAAATGCAACATTCCAAGAAAGGATGAGATCCTCCTACGATCGGATACTTGCAACGAATTTGTATTTGTTGATCAGAGTACAATTCGTGTGCAGGCATCAGCAAAGCTATGGAATATTCAATTAAGTCTCTCAAAATATGGGTATGAGCTTCCAGTAATTAATGGAGGCCAGGCATCACCAACTGTTGGAGGCTTCATTTCAGCAGGCGGCATTGGCAAAACAGAACCTGGACAGGAGATGCGATATGGAAGATCGTGTGTTCATGGTGGATTCTGGGAACAAGTAACACGAATAAGATATATAGATGGAAATGGCATGCTTAAAGTCGCAACACCATCCACATCAGACTTCCATTTACTGTTTGGCTCGCAGGGACAATTTGGCATATTTATTGAAGCTGACCTTAAGGTCATTCCAGTTAATTCAGCTTCAGATGAAAAACTGCTGATAGAACAAACACTTTATAAAAATGTTTCTACCTATACACCAGATGATCAACGAACTCTATGGGTAACATTATTCTCATCACCAAAACAATTAAAACAAGCATGGTCAATCCTAGAGAATTGGTACTTAACTTACGAAATGATCATAAAGCCGGTGGATAATGCTCGATGGGCAGGACCAGTTCATAAGGGAGCTCCAATTGGATTCATATATGACATTAACTATAAAACCTTTAATCCTCCACTGGTTTATTCTGATCAAGAGTCATTTCATGCATTAGGCATAGCATATCTTATAGAAACTGGAGATTACTGCTTAAATAAACAAATAGCCGAGGCAATGAAAAGGATATATAGTGATGCACTGGCGAATAATTTATCCATCTATTCATCTGTGGAAAACATAGCAAGTTCGTATAATGCAATCGACAGGTATTCACCTAAAATCATCGCAGAAGCGTTAAATCTCCGAAAAGAAAATAACTGTCATAACTTTCTCAATGTCGGCTGGCTTGACACATATGAATCCAATAGTGGAATCGTAGCCAATCATTAAAAACGCATGAAAAATAATTTAGATCGATACTATTCATACGAAAGCCATATTCTTACTGGTTGTTCATTTATAGGGCATTCCAATAAATTATTAACATCGGATTCTACTCGAGAAGAAATATTGCTAACTAAAATAGTTGCACAAACGCGTAATATTGTTTCGTTATTAAATGAAAACCGGATTCATCCCAATGAGGCTCTTGATGCACTTGATAAACTTATTAATTTAACCCATAAAGAATCTAAAGTCAGGAAAAAACTGTCGATATCTTGGATCCTTCATGCAAGAGCATTGGCCTTCCATAAAAAAAAAGATGCTAGGTCAGTTATATCAACTCTAGTTCAAGCTGTTGCGATTGACAGTGAGCTATATCTATTACCAGAATGCAAGTTCTTTATAGATAGTCACTACATGCTTGTAAGTAGGTTAGTAGAGCAATCAGTAATTAGCAATGACGATAAGACTTTTGTGGATTGTATTGCATTTGTATTTAATCAAATATTGCCAGAAAATAAGAATATGGAAAAGGATACCGCTAGAAGTCTATACATTTCGCGTACAGCCGAATCGTTGACCTCGGCTCGGCGAAAAATGTGGCTATTATCATTGCCAACAAATCAGATAATAGGCTGCTTGATAATGTCAACGCATCATCGCAGACTGATAAAAAATCTACTGAGTGAGCATCATAATCTGATCTCTAGTGAATATACTTTAACTCTTTCAAAATTTCTGAATGGCATTCCATCAACTACAGCAATTGAATACGAAATACAGGAAACTTACCCATATAATTCATGGTTATTAAATCTACTAATTATCGACGATGAACTTGGTATCAAGCTTGACAGAAAATATAAAAACTTCGCTAAATCTCTCTGCCTGAAAACCTTTCCATCACACTATATTCCAAAAAAATTGTTAGTATATTTAGAGTCTCTCCTGTAAAAATGGATAGAATAACTATCTTAGCTTTACCTCGCTCTGGCACTACATCACTATCTTCAATATTTAGATTCCATTGCAGCAAAAATGAATTTCTCGAGAAAGAGACTATTCAAAAATTAACTTCGTATCGCTTGTCTCCCACGTTTGATAAGATTGATATTAATAGATTTCTTGTAAAGCGCTGGGAAATGTCTGACATGAAGGTAGACGCTGCAAGCTTTAACTTTCTATGGCCAGAAATAATTGACAAAGCATATCCAAACATGAAATACATATATCTTCTTAGAGAACCATGTGCATGGATTGAGTCATTTGTATCGATGCTAATTTACTACTACCAACTTTATGGAAAAAATAACATGCCTCAATGGATGACGAATTATGGGGGTGTCTATTCGTCAAACTTTAACTGGACTGACTTAGTTAGGCTAGTTGAGGATCCATCATGTAAAACCTCTCAGCTCATATTCTCAGACCTTTTAAATTTATGGATTAAAGAAAATAGTGCATTACTCAAGTTTTGCAATAATAAGCGGGTATGCTATGTAGAGACAGCATTAATCTCCAATAGTATAGCCAGACTTGCGTCATTTGCAGAAGTTTTAGATTCTACTCTGTGTCTTGAAACACACGCGAATAAAGGAAAATCCAAACAATACTTCCTAAGCGATGAAAGAAAAAAATATATCCTCCACCAGACAACTAAAATAGTCAGAGAGTTCAAGAAACGTGCTGATGAAAACTCTGGCTGAAAACTTGAGGGATCCAAAGTTATTACCCTTTACGAGACAGTCCTTAGAATTCTATTGTGATTTTTTATCTAAAGTATCCCCTCATTATTACCAGTTTTCAGGTATCGAGTTTTCTCTCTTCTCAGATGATGATTTCTGTGACTGGCTAGTAGAGTTAAAGCCGCAAACACTCTCGTGGAATTGCAACCAAGAATTACCTGGCATTAATCTAAGCTGTGAAACCTATAAGCGACTCTCAACCTATTTTAATGATAAAAAATTGAAGAGTTCTAAAGAAGTGCGCAATATCTGGTTTGAATATGACTGGTTTACATCATATAATAAGCATATTAATAAGCTAACACCTTCTATTTTCTTTGGTTCGAAAGCTGATAATAGCTATGGTGCTTATAAACTACTGAATCATGTCTTTCCAGAATTACCAGAGATATCCTGGATACTTGATATAGCAAAATCCTCAAACATGCAACTTACACAAGCAGGTTACATGTCTGGCCGTAAAGTACCATCATTAAGGGTCGTCTTCACATCATACAGATTTCCAGATATTGAAAGATTTATTTCTACAATTGGCTTGCCAACACTTCATAATTCTAAGTTTAAAACATTCTTGCTTGACTCAAATCCAAGCCTTCTTGCTATTGGCCTAGATATTGCTGATTCTGGAATAGTCAGTAATGCGTATGGGATAGAAATCTATCAAGAATGGATGAATAGTTCTACTTGGCTAAACTTATTAGACAGTCTGACAAAAGCTTATGGTACATGTTCAAAAGTGAATGCTCTCTCTAAGCTCTTCTTAACAGATAGATTTTTCCCAAAAATTTATAAACAGCCATTCAAGAATATTCAGGATACTCATCAAATTCTTGTGTGTAATTCATTTACCGGTCCACATCATCTGAAAGCTTCTTTTCACCCCAATCATGAGTTCCCCAAATTTAAAGCCTATGTGGGCTTCCTATTTCCACACTTACTAAACACAAAAGGTATGGTATCACTTTCAGAAACTTACGAATTTGAAAACAATGACTAAAACAAAGATTGATTGACTTGAGATCTGAATCATATTTATCAATATCTAATTTTCGCTGATTAAGTAACATCCTTGTTTGACACATAGCTTCTTTAGGTTCACGTGATTTGTATGCACCATAGTTTTGGCAAGTTGGAAGCCAATATCATTGAGCCTATTTCTAAAATGCTGACCATCATTGATACAGGAAAGTTTTTTATGAGAGACATATCTCTGCATGACATATGTGCGGCCTGTGCAGACATCACATTTAAGCGGTTAAAATTTGGCTTCATATGGTGATGCTTATAAACAGCTTGGATATTTTTCTTTGAATAGAGGCTTATATTGGGCATTAAAGGCCAAAAAACACCAATACACTTTGCCCGCAATTTTAGGACAATTAGAGTTTTCTGGGCATGTGCGCTATATAGAAAGAGATTTACATGATTTCGCCGATAGGCTCTGGTTAAGTCGTACAAGAAAGTCATTACTATTTGCGAGTATAATAAAAACAATCTTGATATTCACACAGAAATGATCAAGATATGTGTCAGCTGATGGTCTCTCATCAAGGTGCTATCTACTTTTTAGAAGTCTGCATGATACTTTTCATGGCTTCATCCGACGTCAAGGCATTTTTAGAAAAGGTTAATTCCGATCCTGCTCTTGTCGCAAAAGCAAAAGCCATCGGAACTTCCGACTATGACAAGGTTATTGCTTTTGCAAAGGAGCTTGGTTTCAGCTTCACGGCCGGAGACATGGTTGATCACTTCTCCGATTCAATTGGCGATTCATCCGAGCTCAGTGAAGGTGATCTAAGTTCTGTCGCAGGTGGCACAATTACTGCTTCTGCTGCAGCTGTTGCTGGGGGCGTTGCTGCTGCAGCTGGAGTTGTCTCCGCAGGTGCTGCTGTTACATCAACGACACAGGGTAGTGGTTGGTAATTAACTTCTCTATTTCTAACTAAAGAGTGGGGCTTAAGCCCTACTCTTTTTCTTGAACATTCAAATCTCATGTCTTCATCTGACGTCAAAGCCTTTTTAGAGAAGGTTAACTCTGATCCAGCTCTTGTCGCCAAAGCAAAAGCAATCGGAACTTCCGATTATGAAAAAATTCTTGTTTTTGCCAAGGAACTTGGTTTCAGCTTCTCTGAACAAGAGTTAATGGATCAACTTTCTGATTCCATTGGTGAATCGTCCGAGCTCAACGAAAATGATCTCGATTCTGTGGCAGGTGGAACAGTATCTGCTACTGCTGCAGCTGTTGCTGGGGCTGCAGTCGGTGTAGGAACTGCTGTCATGGGTGTTACATCAACTACTTCTGGGAATGGGTGGTAAAAGTTTTCTGATTTATAGCTCGAGAGTAGAGGATAAGTTCTACTCTTTTTGCTTTGAAATTCAAGGACTTATATGACTTAAAAACTTTTTTAAAAGTGATTCTCATGTACTTGTAAAGCATGAAAAATCACTATGCACTGTAGTTATTGAAAAGATGAATGTCTGAGGAGAAACGCTTGAGCTTGTCTGTGGAAAATCAGACAACCTTAGCCTTTCAATTGGTAACTCCGACCAAATTCACGAGTAAGTGTCGAAATTTATGAAGTTGGCACGTGATTTGTTTTCAAACACGGTTCTTTTGATTAAGTTTAACATTTAGCTATCTTCAAGTGCTACTAGCCGCAGACGGTAGTACTGCAAAAGATTATTGGTGATTGCCTTCACAGTTTAGAGATCAAGGCTGAATCGAACGCCCCAGTCTGTTTATTAGCCTCGGACCCTGTGCAGACTATCAAGTTTCGATTTGCCAGGTTCTAGATGCCACCTATTTGTGAAGTATCAACACATTAAACCCTATTTAGATTAGTGCTATCTATCCTTTAAAAAAAGTATTCCCATGACTGCTATCTACAAAAGACCAGTCTCTCCTGGAAATTTTATTGAGAGTCTTACCCCAGCGAATAAACAGATTTTTTCGGAAATCAAACGCTTCACAGAATGGTATGAAGGTTCAGCTGAATTTCGTGACATGTGTCGCGATGGCACTATTTCCACTGAATGGATTGATCGCCTATCTTCGTTGGGTGTAAGACAAGAAGTTATTGTGTCCATGTCAAGCGTACACAATACAAACACCCCAACACATCCAATATTGCTTAAAAGCAATGAACTTTCTGTAGACCTTGTAGAACTGTTCAATGATGTGGAAAAACTTGAATCAAACATCTGCTTACGTCTCCACTTTAAATACTCAATACTTAAAACTATTGCACAGAACCAGCATCATGATTGGTCTCTCAATAGGCTCTCTGGCGAATCTCCATATTTTGCATGGCGCAAGCGCCGCATCAAAGCTGTTAGAAGTGAACTTGGCTGGTATGGGCATGGTATTGATCATCCAACATTTTCGATTGAATTAGGAGTAGGTTGCACTGTCGGCTGTACATTTTGTGCTTTTGATGCACAAAAGCATGAAAAAAACTTTGACTTTGATAAACCTGGCAATTTAGAATTATTTAAGGCTGTAGCAGTTGCTTTCAAGACTGTTATGGGTGACGGCTGTGGTGGCGGCATGTTGTATTACGCAACTGAGCCTAATGACAACCCTAATTATATAGATTTTCTCGACGAATATTATAAAGTAACAGGCTATAAACTGTGTACATCTACAGCACGTTATGACCTTGATTGGTTGCAGAGATTGAAAGACTTCTATTCATACCCAGACCCACAACCTTGGCCACGAGTAAGTGTTCTCTCAAAGCATTGCATGGAAAAAATCCATCGTCATTTCCCACCTATCGACTTTATCTATCCATGGCTTCTCCCTCAATCAATTGAAATGGAGGACGAGCGGAAAAAAGTTCCAGGTGGCCGAGAAAAGTTTGGAATGAAAAAGTTACAAGAAGTACGCGACGCACGTGCATATAATTCACAAGAAGAAGTTGACTATGCCATCATTCCACAGGGATCAATTGCATGTGTTACAGGTTTTAAAGTCAATATGGTTAACAAAACTATCACGGCAACAAGCCCTTGTTATACCTCACAAAAATGGAGCCACGGATATCGAGAATATGGGACAGTCTCATTCACTGGGCCCGAGACTGTTCTTCCCGCTTTGGAAAAACTCATTTCAATGGCAATGTTACCCTCAGCCAGCACAGAGATGAAATATGCATGGCGCGATGATCTAGATTGTCGTTTAATGCCTGATGGTTTTCAACTGGTTTCACCATATAGCTTTCACAAATTCACCGGTAATCCCCTCTACACCTCATTAGGGCGTATTTTAAGCGACTGCCGTGGTTTTACTTTCATGGAAGTCCGAGATATTCTGCTGAAGGAAGTTCCTGATTCTGACGTTTTCACTGTTACTGAACTCCTGAAGCGCTTCTTTGACGCCGGATTTGTAGATGAGAATAATATAGCCAGAGAATATTGTGAAAACCAAGATCCCGAAATTATCAGTGCATAAAATAAGATTTTAGCAATCATTGTACTTTCAGCAATTTCAAAAATCAGAAAGCAGGTCTTAAATGACCTGCTTATTTTTTGGAGCTTAAGCATTATCGCTTGATAGCTTACTAATCATTTCTTGCATTAATACTATTGTATAAATCCATATCGAGGCTTATTTCAAATTTTAATTTGACCTCAAAACTAAAGGTATCTGTATAATTTTCTCTTCCGGATCTCGTTCTTTCTTTATCAACTTTTTTTGGGGCCGATGCAATAACACCTTTATGCAAAAGTAATTTCAATAATTTGCTATCAATTTGTTTGGTAGTAAATAAAGAGGGGGTCAGCATCTCACTGCCTACGTATTTAAGTATTTCTCCGTCCCTTCTATAGCAAAGCCATTTACACTGCACATCATTTGGAATCTTTCTTGCGAATGAATCCATTGTTTCGGTTAAATTTTCTCCATTTTGGGGATGACCTTCCAATTTGTCTCGAAATCTATATAGGCTTTCTATTCTTTCTAGTGGGTGTCGAACGATAGAAAATATAAACGGATTCTTCTTCGCTACCCATACATGTAGCGCTTCGCAAGAGTAAGCCTGTGAAATTGTATAGTGTCCAACAACTGCGTCAATGTCATCAAGATCGTTACGGCTGAGTTTTCTTAGTTCCTTCCCCTCAATATCGCCACCAGTACACCGAGAACCCACTAGTAATACCCGATTTCTTCCATACCTTCTAATGATCTCTGGATAGAACTGCCATCCACCCGTTTTCTGTATATGACTAAATAAAATACTCATAACTAGCTTTTTTACTGGCTGACGTTATTCATAAATCGGAGACACGCATTACGTGCAAGATTGTTAACACTAATTTGAGAAATCTTATCATCTAGAGCCCTTATCCTTGCTCTGACTCTTGTGGAAAGAGTCTTTCGATGTCTTTCATACATTATGATCTCCTCTGATTGAAATAATGGTATCCATCCATTCTTTAATGCCCATATTTCCTTTTCCACAATTTGTCTCATCCACTTCTGATAATTATACCTACAGTGCAAAGAGCTATCTAATAGCCTTTTGCGCCAATATTCAAGTATAAAGTCTCTTTCTAAATCTGTAGAACATTTCTGAATTGTTTTCAGGATTATTTCGTAAACACGAGTTGCTCTGATTATCACTCTAGATTTTCCTGTATGCATGCTCTCTAAGGCTTCAATAATCTTATTTTCTCTGCTAATCGTAGATTGTATTGCTTCTGAAATGGCTGACAAAAGAATCTGCATACGATGCTCATTATCTAGATAATTCATTTTATCCATCCATCTCATTACGTTGCTTACCACTCCATAGCAACACTCGTTCGGCCCCATGGTTATCCTATTAGTTAGCATGAATTCAGACAAGTTATAATTACTATCCAGATAGTATGGTTCTTTATCGACAGAATTCGAAAGACGCTTGAAAAAATAAGCGCTACTAAAAGTCTCCCAGTCCACACAGACCAATCGACCCTTATTGATAACAAAATTGTCAATATGGCAATCGGTCACACCACATACATACAGAAAAATATATGCTTTGCCAATATTTCTAATTAACTCTCTTTTATCGCTAGAAGTAGCAGGCATTCTTCTAATGACTCCTTTCTCAATCCACCATTTGTGTCCATCTTTATCAGCTCCTACCTTGATAACTTCTGGTAGTTTCAGGCCAGTATCAACCTGCATCGTCAGTGAGGCAATAGGTCCTAATTCAAGACCTCGTGACCACTTGTGGTAATAAACATTTTTCCCAGTGATCCTAGATGTCCCCCTATCGTATTCATGTAGGTCGCCCGTGATCTCTATAGACACTTCTTCTTGCAAAGCATCTTCAAGCTCTATTGCCTCAATCGCCTTGCATGTCTTTTCGATGGCCTGACTATGTGAGAAGACCTTCAATCGGAAATTTCTACCTTTCGCAATTCTACTGCTTTTCCTGTTTTATGCTTGCTTCTCGTGTTTCAATTCGCCATAGCCTGTATGTTTGATCCATCTAATTAGAATCCATGTGCCCATGTAATTATACAAATCAGATCAGTTAAGGCTTTCGATTCTGGAAGATTAGTATGAACATATCGCCTCAAATGCCGTTGATTTATCCAATTCTACGAATGCTATGACGAAAACAAAGCCCATACCTGGTTCTAAGCCTGATAACGGAGCAGTTAGAGGTGATTCCAGCAGAATCGTTGGATAAGTGTAAGGAAATAAGGAAAGAAATTATGAAGGGTGGGGAACCAAACAAGTTCTTAAAGGGTTCAAATGTGTACCCTGCTGGCGCTAGTAACCGCCAAAAGCCTAGGTGTAATTAGCTATCTACACGTTGAACAGAAACTCCATCACATCGCCTTCATCCACCACATACTCCTTTCCTTCACTGCGCAGCCAACCATTGTTGCGAGCTTTCACCAGTGAGCCGGCTTCCAACAGCTTCTCCCAACCTATCGTCTGAGCGCGGATGAAGCCCCGCTCGAAATCGGTGTGGATCACACC
>CEVF01154548.1_pt1 | contig 19583 bp, 16 predicted proteins | sample 356441 | NCBI WGS metagenome assembly CEVF01 (sample SAMEA2622765, study PRJEB7988) | marine metagenome | biome: marine biome (ENVO:00000447); feature: surface water layer (ENVO:00002042); material: "saline water (ENVO:00002010), including plankton (ENVO:xxxxxxxx)" | depth 5 m | reverse complement strand
CATCGAAGAAGCGTTTGATTTGCCACCAATTACTGGGCGGTTGACCGGCTGCCGTTGGGTGAGCCTGCAATGCGAACCCCAACAGGTAATGGCCGCGCCGCTGCATCAAACCCTAAATGATAAAGCTCCTGTTTTAGGAGGCTGAACGCCTGAAAGCTATCCGGATAGGTCCACAACGTGATGGTTGTCACCTGTGGATCCAATCTGGCCAAAATCTGCCGTAGCCGTGAGCTGTCTTGAAGTGCCTTTTCCAGTGGTTCGCCGAGCTGGGTGCTGGTCGGAATAAGCTCCCACAATTTGGATCGAATCATAAAGCCGGTTCGACCGGTCTGAGCACGGACTTCTGGGGGCAAAGGCACTTTTTCGAGCGTGTATCGCATATGAAATCCACCTCGTGGCCCGACGATTTCAGTTGCCTCCGGAAGTTGATCGAGCTTCCATACTTTTTGCCGAGCCTGCTCACGGGCTTCACGGAATAGAGAATCGATCGGGAGAAAGGTAACTCGACCATCAAGCAATTGAAAATGTACTTCCTTGCCAAAAACGGATTTTCCCATTGGCGAGGGATAGTGCTTGATCTGCCTCACGTCATGATCTTCTTCATTGTCCCGTGTGATCGCACTGATGTGCTCCAAATGCAGGTGCTCTAAATTCTCTTTTGTCGACGCAATCTCACTTTTTATTTTTCGTAGGGCGATCTGTTTGTCTGTCAGCTTCTTCTGCTTCTCGTTTATTTCTTCCTGTGTGGCAGATAGCATGACGCACAGGCGTTGTCGTTCCTGGTTTCGCACATCGAGGTAATCTTCCAATTGATGTGTTTCCGTTGCCAGCCTAGCCACATCTTGTTGAATCGCTGAGTGATTCGCGGCCTTTTTTTGGAGTGTCTCCATCTGCGGATGCGGCTCAGACTTGCGTGCTGGGGCCTCGCGGGCGCGCATGCTTACAACCATTACCAAAATGATAAGTATGCCAACAATATTTGCCACGATGTCGAGGAAAGAGTCGTGATCTTGATCTGGCTGTGAGGCCGAATCGTGTGTCATCGTGCTGCCCCCCTCAGTTTTCCCAACTGGTTTGATTGTGGCATGCGATTAACCTCAAGACCGCTCCCTCGGAGTAGCTGTTCGAGTTCGGTAGCTCGATCTGTGGCCTCCGCCTCACTGTAAATATTAAGGACCGGTTTCCAGTACATTCCGCGACCAGCAGTGCCCCATGTCTCCATATATTGCCAAATGGCGGCAACAAATTGCTCGATGGCAGCTCGAGTGTCCCCCTGGTAAGGAACTCGGGTCATTTTTTGCCGGGTATCCGTAGGGACAAGAATGATTTCTGAGACCGTCATCTCCACTCGGATCGGGCGAGCGAATGGGAAAGATCCCTGACTTATGCCGGGTAGTGCCCAATTTTCGCCGCGTACATCGGAAATCGGTGATTCCGCACTGGGGTGCGACTGTGAACTCGGACTGCCGAACTGTAACGACAAACCCCCGTTCTCTGCTTCTGGAGGACTGCCGCCACCGACACCCGATGTGCCGGCTTTTTCGTCACTTTGTCCCGAGGGATTTCCCGGCGTTCCTTCTGTGGCTGATCCCTGCAGAGCGTTCGTCCCATCGGGATTGGCCGATTTGCTACTGAGAGAGCTCGATGTGGTCGAGTCCCCTTGCCGTGATTGGGCCGCAACTTTGCGTGCCGCTTCAGCGCGTCGTAGTGCAGATCGATTACGATCGCTGTCGGTTCCGTGCATGCGTCCCTCGCCACCGGACAATACGGGTCCCCCGTATCCTGAGTGCCCCACACCGCCACCCATCCCATTACCGTCATCACCCTGTCCGACTCCCACCATTCTGCCGCGACCGTTACCGCCTGTCTCGGACGTGCGCTGACCTGACCTAAAGGTTAGTTCCCGTGCCCTGGCCACCATAAATTGGTGTCTAGGCCGAGCAATATTTAGTGCTTCTTGAGTTACGCGCGCGAGAGTGGGGTCCGGTGGATCAAAATCAAGAGGCGTATCCTCGTCTACAAGTTCATATCCAAATTCAGAGCCCCATGATCTAATTGCAACACGAGCAGCGTAATAGGCTTTGATTCCCGACGGACGCACGATAAGCAGCGGGTAAGGGTCGACCGAATCCCCTGACGTTCCACGATGCTGCCTTAAAAAGCCACTCTGAGCTCGAATCCCGGACGCGAGAGGATTTTCAGGGCCGAGGGGACGAGCAAAATCTTTCTCGTCCAAATGGATTCCCTCAGGCTGGAAATATACGCCGTCTGATTTACATTCAAGATAAATCGGCCTTCGATTGGTACCATTTGTGCCGTTGTATGGCACGATCCGATAAGAAGTCGTCTTTTTTTTCGGCCGCGACTGTAATTCCCCAATGAGCGACTCTAGTTCATTCCTTGACGCCTTGAGCTGCTTCAACTCCGCCTTTAATTTTTCCGGGTCCAGTTGTTCCGCCGATTGTTCCTCGTCGAGTGCCAAGCTGCTGGCCTGCAACCGTCTAATTTGCTCACCGAGCCTGCGCATGTGGTCCTCGATATGAGCGAGAACCTTGCGCTTTTGCTTGATGTGGCTTGTAATTTCTTTTCGCAAGCGATGAAGTTCTTCGGTGCCCTTGCTTAACTCTTCCTGCTGCCTCAATATGCTCGTCAATTCGGCTTGAGTGTCTTTTGCCTCTTGCGATGCGGCTGTCGCTTGCGCGCGCTTCGAAATGACCACGAGGAGCACTAATAGCGCACCCATCGTGCAAATAAGCACGGCAAGGAACGGAAAAAGCGTAATCCGCTGCGCTGACGCAGGCCGTCTCATGCGGCGTTTTCTCCCGCTTGCTCGGAAGTGAGTCTTACCGGGACAGCCGGTGACTTTACATGGCTAATACGCGAATTCAACAGGCTAATCGCTGCCGTTAAGCTGTGAATCGTCTGGTCGAAGTCACGTGAGGTATGCAATGCAGACAGGTTTTGATTCAAAGCATTCTCAAGCTTGATTATCTGCTCAGTAGCCTGGGCTACACTCAGCATCACCTCCGTTTGTCTCGTTATCTCTTGCTGCTGGTTGAAACCTGCCTCTGCCGATTTCTGAAGGGTGGCCGCAATTTGTTTTCGCTCCTCGCGACTGACAGCCTCAGCCTCGATCAGCTGTTCTCGATGTTCGCGTGCACTGGCCTGAAGGGCTCGACTAAATGCTGTCTCTAGTTGCTTCTCGGTCGTTGTCGCGGTCGTTCGCCATTTTTCTTCGGCGTTGTCAATACTCTGTTGCCAAATAGATACCTGTCGTTCGACAAGGCCTGCTGTATTCTGCATGAGTTGATCGCCGATTGCCCGCATTGCAACAAGATGTGGATCCTCGTTTTCCACCTCAACATAAAATCGTCCGATCAATGCCGATTCGGCCTGAGCCTCGATCCTCGACAACCTCTGAGTCTCCCAGCGATTTATGAAAAACATACCGAACATGAGCACAATCGAAAGGGCAAGTGCGAGTGCAGTGGTATCGAATGCGACGCTCAATCCCGATACAACGGAATTAATCGCTTCCTCGAACGATATATCACCCACTAAGCTCGCCAGTTCCGCAACAGCTCGGGTAATTCCGATGACAGTTCCGAGAAACCCCAGAATGGGGATTGTTGAAATAATAATCCGGACTGTTGAGTAGTCAGACGAGGCGCGCTCTTCCGCCTGCTCCGAGAGTAATCTTAGGTGTGACTCGAGTCCTTCGCAGGTTTTACGTCGCATGACGTACTGAATACCACGCGTAATCCGATCGCAGAGAAGGCTCTGTCGGATCTTTGCGGGCTTTTGATCGATTGTCGAAATAAGATGATCGCAATTGTTTATGTTTACTTCTTCCGGAATATAGGGCCCAAGAATCGACTCGCCAGATACATTGGGTTGCCAAATTAGCTGTAAAAACTTGCAGACTAGAGCAGCCAAGCCCACAAAAAACATTGTCGTCGCGATGTATTCAACGGGATGGCTGGCGAAGTAACGATAAATTAGTGGGTGTTGAACCCATCCCGCTGCCACGACATAGTAAAATGCCAACGAGAAAGCCGATCCCCACAGCAAAGGTGCCTGGAGGATATTCAAAATGAAATTGTTCTTCTTGCCTATCACAATGTTTCCTTTCCGCTGTGCCGAGAATGCCTAGACCGGTCCTTACAGATGGCACGCCAGTTACCCCGTTAATCGGTATAACCGGCATAGCTTAATGACAGGAAACCACAAAATGGTGCGATTTGCCCGGGCCTTCGCGATGGCAATCAGGGCATTGCTGACACGGCTAGCGGTCAATTTCCCCGTAGAATAATCAAAAGTACGATACACGCTACGTGAGGCATCTAAGTTCGATGCTCGATTGCCGATACGCAGAGAGCAAGCTTAATGTTGATGTGATTCCACCGGCTGCCACACTGTCGACGGCAAACCACTCAACCACGCTATGCATCATGCGCACGCCTTATCAGTACGAGGGCTTATCTTGTGGGTGAGTGAGAAGCTCGAGCGATACGGTATAGTTATGCTTAACCTATGCGTACCGTGGCATTGTCTTCGCCTCAGAGAGACAATCGTTATTTGTCTTTTGCCAATCTTCAAGGGTATACTCGACAACTGACGTGTCGGTCTCTTTAACTTCTAATTGAACAAGTCGAAAACCCAACTCGGTTATCTCGGTGAATAGCATGTGGGCAAGATTTTCAACACTCGTTGGTCCATCGAGGATCTTCATCTTAAATTCCTCGTTGAACTCACGCTCGTGGCGTTTTAAGGTCGAATAGAGAGAATCGCCACGGTGTATCAGCATGCCGTGATCGTACTGCTCAGCAATGAGTCGTCCGACGTGGTCGTCAAACTCGGCAAATGGAGTTGAAACAGAATTAACTCGCTCCACTTCAAATTTGCAAATGATTCCATACCGATGTCCATGTAGGTTTGCGCATTTTCCGCCAATTTCCTCATTTCGGTGTGCGGCGTAAAACTTGAACTCTTTCGATATGATCATGATACTAATTTCGTGAATTTGACGACGATAATACGTTGCGAATTAAACAAAATGCCCGTTGGCGAGCAACTGGCACTGCAATCGCATTTAAGGCCAACGTTTTTTCTTTTCACGGCAAATGAAATTATGTGGCAGCGGAGCTGCAAATTGTCCGGCAACTTATTCTCTCAGCAAACACCGACCAAAGTCAAGCCATTTTCGGCATCGCGTAACCACCTCGGTTACCTTGGTCCTGCTCAAATTAAATTAACTCGAATTGCCAAGAGACCGCTGGCCCAATATTCGCCTCACAACAAGATTGAGTAGCTTCTGTCAGGAGTCCATTTGTTTTTTTTCGGGCCACTGAACCACCGTTACCATGGCAAGGATTCCGGTGAGGGCTAGGATTTGCAACCATGACACGTACTCCCCATCCCAGGCACCAGCGAAAAGTGCGATTATTGGAATTATGTAGGTAACCATCCCTGCAAAGAGGGGTCCCCGACGCTGCAACATCAATGTAAAGAAAAGCAAAGCGATTCCAGTGCCAAACACACCAAGCCATATGGCACAAAGTGTTGATAAAATCACTTGATCGCTTGCGGCAAACCGATCTAAAGCACTTTCACCCTCCAACAAACAACTGGGGATTAGCACCGCACTTGTGATTGCGAGGCAAACAAAAGTCAACCCTTCAGGAGGCACGCCAGAAAATCGTTTTTTGACATAAGTATTGGAGATTGCATAACTAAAAGGAACGGTAACAGCTAAAAGAAGGTGAATCGTGTCGATGCGCCGATTAACACCATCTAAAAAGAGAAGTGCGATCAGTCCTAAACCTATGAGGACTCCAGTAAACTGACGTGTCGATGGCCAAACTCCTAGTAGCGGAACGGAAATAGCGATGGTTACGAGCGGAACGAGGGAGGGCATTAGTCCAATCACACCACTTCCACAAAATTGAATTAGGTGCGGTTGAATAAAAAAAGGCCAGGTATAGCCAAGAACAACAATCAACGCCAATGGCGCAACATCCGTGATTCTAAAGGGCCAATTTCTCTCGCGAATAAAAAATATTGCCCCGAGGATGGCAGCCCCAGATGCGACGCGAATGGCCGCCACGCCGAGTGGCGTGTAGGTGGTAACTGCGTACTTCATCAACACAAAATTGATGCCCCACAGGACGGATACTGTGATGAATAAAAAATATTGCATGCTTGTCGGCCTGCGGAATGATAATATCGGCCGCGACGGGCAAGCAGCTATTCATTCATGGGAGAGATACTTATCAGCTCGGGGTCCTTTCTCGCCATCTCCCGGATATCCTCGGTAATTTTCATCGAGCAATATTTTGGACCGCACATTGAGCAAAAGTGCGCTGTTTTTGCACCCTCGGCCGGCAGCGTCTCATCGTGATACTCGATTGCACGTGCTGGATCGAGCCCGAGTGCAAACTGGTCTCGCCAACGGAACTCGAAACGTGCCTTCGATAATGCGTTGTCACGAATTTGGGCTGCCGGATGACCTTTGGCAAGGTCAGCCGCATGGGCCGCGATCTTATATGTCACGACACCTTCACGAACATCGTTCCGATCAGGTAGACCCAGATGTTCTTTCGGAGTTACGTAGCAAAGCATCGCACAGCCGTACCAGCCGATTTGAGCAGCCCCTATCCCAGAGGTGAAGTGGTCGTAACCCGGCGCGATGTCGGTTGTCAGTGGCCCGAGTGTGTAGAAGGGTGCTTCGTGGCACCAATCTATCTGCTTCTGCATGTTTTCTTGGATGAGGTGCATTGGTACATGTCCAGGCCCCTCATTCATCACCTGGCAGCCTTTAGCCCATGCGCGTTCGGTCAGCTCCCCCTGAACCTCCAGTTCAGCCAATTGCGCGTAGTCGTTCGCATCAGCAATACAACCGGGACGAAGGCCGTCTCCGATCGAGAAGCTGACATCGTAGGCGGCGCAGATGTCACAAATTTCATCCCAATGTTCGTATAGAAAATTTTCTTGCTCGTGGTGAATACACCACTTTGCCAGGATGGATCCGCCACGGGATACGATCCCGGTCAAACGTTTCGCTGTGTGTGGGATAAACTTCTTGAGCACTCCAGCGTGAATTGTAAAATAATCAACACCTTGTTGAGCTTGCTCGATTAACGTGTCGCGAAACAACTCCCACGTCAATGCCTCAATACTTCCCCCTGTTTTCTCCAAGGCCTGGTAAATCGGAACAGTTCCAATTGGTACCGGACTATTGCGGATGATCCACTCACGGGTTTCATGGATATTCTTTCCTGTCGAAAGATCCATGACCGTATCAGCCCCCCATTTTGTCGCCCAGCGCATCTTTTCCACTTCCTCATCGATCGTCGAGGTAACTGCTGAATTACCGATATTTGCGTTGATTTTTACCAGGAAGTTTCGACCGATTATCATCGGTTCGTTTTCAGGATGGTTAACATTGGCCGGAATAATCGCTCGACCGCGGGCTATCTCGGCCCGAACGTATTCAGCCGTTATGAAAGCTGGCGTTAACGCTCCCCAAGATTGCCCTGGGTGCTGATGATCGATGCGATTGCGAGGTACCTGAAGGTTCGGGTCAATCTCCGACGGCCGCGGCATTTCATATCCGTCGGGTGTCGAACACAATTGTCGAATTCGATCGGACGCTTCCGGTGGCAAGTCTCGAAGATTCGGATACTTATCGGCAATCGCCTTGAACTCTTCTTTACGCCCTAAATTTTCCCGAATGGCGACATATTCCATCTCAGGGGTTATGATGCCCTGATCGGCATACCACTTTTGCGTTACAGGATGCCAATCACCACCAATTTTTGTACTTCCTTTAGCTCGCAGCGGCTTTCGCTTCAACCCGGGGTATTCCTTGAGCCGGTTAGTGACATTTTCCAGTTGGTTGTACCGTTCGGAATGCTCTTCAGATACATAACCATTGTCTTCCGGCTTCACTGCTCGGCCAGTGTGCTCTTCGACATCAGCTCGATCTAGGATCCATTTCCTCCTCAACGCCGGGAGACCTTGAGTTACATCGCCCTCAAAGTCAGGATCTCCCCACGGTCCCGAACAGTCATAAACTCGTACGGGTTCATTTTTTTCGATTTCTCCGTTGGGATGTTCAGTGTCGGAGAGACGAATCTCTCGCATCGGAACTTTCAAATCCGCGTGAATCTCGCCTTCAACGTAAATACGCGTGGAATTCGGAAAAAGTGTTGGATCCTCTTCGATCGCTTGAATCTCGTCAGCGTTGTCCACCGAGGCCGTGACCTGGCCGTTGGAATCGACCTGCGATTGAACGATATTCAATTTTTTCACTATTTGCCCGGGTGCATCAGGTAAAGGTGCACCGGGTGACATTGGCTCGGGTGAAACTTGCTCTCGCGCGGCGACGAATCGAAGCTCATCCGTAATGTTGCCATCACGAGCGGGCTCCAATTGGGTTTTTTGGGACGTCATTTCATCTTCTCATACAGGTTGAAATACGCATCAGGCTCGCAGCTCTACGACTGTATGTTACCGACCCATGCCTATTGGTCAATCGTCAAGAAGTTGCAGGGCGACCAATATCGTATACGCTACGACTACCATATCTAGCTAGATTGTTGTGTCGGGGCGTTCTCTAACAGCCAATCCTCCAGGATGATGTGGGTTAAAGAGGGGGCTCTTAGTAGGGCCACTTCCGTGGGCAAAAGGGCTGCCAGCCAGGGTCTGTCAATCATTCCCTTGACTAGACGTTGCCCAATGCTCGTCGCGGGACCACTACGGCCTTGCCCCACAACATTGTCGGCTAGGCGTTTGTAAGTCGCAGGGAATAGATTCGGCTCGGGGCCAACGTGAATAACCGTCCGTACACCACTACTTAACGTATTACAAACTGCACTCCAGACCTGTTGTGGATGGTCAGTCCAGTCGTTCAAGATTTCTCTCGCATTGAAATCGTTGTAGTCAATTTTACCTGTGACCAGTGATGCTATTGGGGGATTTGGCGTCGCGAGCTTGCCTCCAATGTTCTGGAGTCGCGTGGCTGCTCGATCAGTAATCGAGCGTTGCCTTACAATCGGTGTATGTAGCGGAGGCCAGCAATGTCGATTTTTTCGAACGTGAATGTCAGCGGCTAACCTTCTCTTCTGAATTGATGAAAATCGGTCAATCGTTTCATGCTCACCGAGCAGAAGAAGCGAGTTTGGTGACAAGTGCGCGGAGATTGCAATCACTCCACGTCCTTCCAAGGTGATTTCGACGCATAATCGCATGATCGATTCGATGTCGATTTGGCCAGTGCGAGAAAAAACCACCCCCATTTTTGTATTTTTTCCGAGTTCTGCGGAATCTATCGCCAATGACACCGGGACCCGCAGCGCGTCACTAAAAGCCAGCACTCCGCCGCAAATATTTGCTGACACTTCACCAAGGCTATAGCCTGCAGCCAATCGAGATGCTTGGTATTCAATTCCATGGCATTCCCTAAGCATCGCAATTTGGGCAACTTCCGACGCCAACACCAAAGCGACTGCATCCGGAAATGAATTTAGATTAGTTTCTTGCTTCGCCCGAACCCTAGCGATCAGATTAATTTCCTGACCCACCTCTTCGGAGGCAATATCGGAAGCCTGTTTTAGGTATCTCTCCATGATGGGCCCATAGGCCCGATTTTCCAGTAACTGAGGTGTTTTACCAAGGTTTGTAATGTTGTAACCACGAAACACGAAACAACTGTCATGTAGACGGTCAATCAGATGCTCGGCCATACTGGTGTTTCCGGACGGATTGGAGTTCTCAAATCGGCAACGGATCAAACCATAGGTATTATTTCGGATTCTACCTTCGACCCTAGGCAAATACGAGGGATTCAGACAAATTGATGCGTATGTGATCGAACACCTTCCGTGACGGTGTTGGCACTTCTCGCCCCCGAAATTTTTCCGAAAAATAAAACCAGTCTGTCTAGTGCTGATTGGCGGTGTGCACCATTGGTGTTGTAAAACAAATAATCGGTAACAAGTTTAATTTTTATCCGGCCCATCATCATGACTCGTGAACGGAATCATCCGCGGTTCGCCGTTATAACCGGAAGCTCTAATGGCATCGGCAGGCAAATCGCTCTGACGCTCGCACGCTCGGGCGTTGATGTACTGATTCATGGCGGCCACGATTTTGATGCAATCCAAAACACTGTCAACGATGCCAAGCTTTGTGGCGCGAAAGCCACGGGCGTATGTATCGATTTATCAGAAAAAGCAGGCCAAAAAAAGTTTTTTGACGCTGCCACACAACAAGGCTTTGTCCCCGACATATGGATTAACAACGCTGGAGCAGACATTCTGACAGGAGCCAATGCAGACGAGAACTTCGAAAAAAAACTAGAGTTGCTTTGGAATGTCGATGTTCTTGCAACAATCCGATTATCTAAATGGATTGGACAAATGATGGTCCGAAATCAATCCGGTGTCATCATTAACATGAGTTGGGATCAAGTTGAAACCGGCATGGAAGGCGATGCTGGCGAGCTTTTCGGCACAACCAAGGGCGCGGTGACTGCGTTCACCCGATCATTAGCCAAAACGCTGGCACCAACGGTGAGAGTCAATGGAATTGCTCCGGGCTGGATCAAAACAAAATGGGGTGAGTCAGCGCCAGACCGCTGGAAAAAACGCGCAATCGGAGAGTCTTTACTGGGTCGATGGGGATCGGCAGATGAGATCGCAATGGCAGCCGAATTCCTCGTATCAGAAAAAGCAGAATTCATCACCGGACAGATAATTGCGGTAAATGGTGGACGTCGATAGCTATCTCAATCTCCCGAGTTAGGCAAACCAAATGTCGGAATGGGCAGGAAAAAATCTTCATTTTGTGACCGGGAGACTTGCCGAGCGCGCGTTGCGGAAGTCCTTGGAAAAAATATCCCGTACTTGTAAATTTTCGTACACTGTTGATGTACTGAGGATAACGGTGGCCGCCCTGATGACTCCGAAATGGGTCGCCCAACGGGTTACTGTTCCCGAGAACGCCGATTGTGTAATCATTCCCGGGTATTGCAGCGGGGATTTGGATCTAATCCGGGAAAAGGTGGGCTGTCCAGTATTGCGAGGCCCTAGAGATCTTCGAAGATTAGGGATTTTTTTTAATCAAACCGACAGAGAGAGCGAATCATACGGCAACTCTGATATTGAGATCATCGCTGAAATAAACCACGCTCCAAAACTATCTCTTAGAGAAATAAATGAAGCGGCAAAACAATTATCAAGTGAGGGTGCAAATTTAATCGACCTTGGTTGTAACCCTGGTGAAACTTGGGCTGGCGTCGCTGATGCTGTTAAATCATTGAAGGACTTGGGTTGTCGCGTCTCTATCGATAGCATGAATGTCCATGAGATTGAACAGGCGGTGTCGGCCGGAGCAGAACTAGTTCTTTCGGTTAATAGCAGTAACCGCGAGGCATCCGTGGACTGGGGCGTTGAAGTGGTTGTCGTGCCCGATGACCCCTCCAGACAGGAAACGTTAGATGAGACCATAGACTACCTTGCATCACGCGGCGTACCTCTAAGAATCGATCCAATTCTCTCTCCAATTGGCTTCGGATTCGCGGAAAGTCTTAACAACTACTTAAAAGTCCGTGATCGCTATGTTGATGCGGAAATAATGATGGGCATCGGGAATCTCACCGAGCTGACCGACACCGACTCCCACGGGATTAATACAATTTTGTTGGGATTCTGCCAGGAGATTGGCATACGTAGCGTTTTGACCACTGCGGTTATTGCCTGGGCCAAACACAGCATTCGTGAATGCGATATTGCTCGCAAACTTGTCTACCACGCCGTGCAGCATGGCGTGTTACCAAAGCACCTTGATGATCGATTGGTGATGCTTCACGACGTGGACCGTCCTACGTACAACGAGGGGTTCTTCGACGATTTGGCAGCAAACATTCGCGACCACAATATTCGTCTTTTTGTCGACGAAACGGGGATCCATCTTGTAAGCCGTGATGTTCATCTAACTGACCGAGATCCATTTCGATTATTCCAAAACTTTTTAAATGATCATTGCGAACGAATGGACATTGGTCACTCGTTTTACCTTGGCTATGAATTAAGCAAGGCCATGACAGCGCTAACTCTCGGTAAAAATTATCAACAGGATGAGGCACTAGACTGGGGATTTTTGACGCTCAACGAAGCGCACCGCACTCGAATCAAAGATCGGCGGGAATCAATTGACTGATAAACCTCATTTGAACGAATACGCATCGTTGATCATTGAAGGGCTATTGATCACCCAAAGTCCAGATGGCGTCGCCAATCTTTCTCCGATGGGGGTTCGATTCAATGATGACGGCGACGTGTTGCTGTTGCGTCCGTTCAAATCCAGTCGTTCGTATCGCAATTTGCAGCAAGTCAACGAGGCTGTCTTTCATGTCACGGATGACGTTAACCTGATTGCGCACGCTGCCCTAGATGACATCTCACCCATGCCACCCATGACACCACTAAAAAATTCACTGGTGAATCGATTGTCCGACACGTGTCGCTGGTATCTTCTGCGTGTGGAATCAATCGACGATGAAGAGATGCGAGCTACGATGGAGATGCGTGTGATATCACAAGGCCGTGTTCGTGATTTCAGCGGATTCAACCGAGCGAAACACGCAGTGATCGAGGCGGCAATCGATGCAACCCGAGTAGGTATTATTCAAGACGATAAGATTTTAAACAATCTGGCATCTCTTCACCCGTTAGTCCAAAAAACCGGTGGTTTGGCCGAGAGGGCCGCGTTCAAATTTATAAACGATCGCGTCGAATCGTTAATGCGGAATAAAACCTCTGGATCACACACAGGCGACAAGTCAAGCAAAGATTGATCGCGATGAGGCCGTAATACCATGTCTTTTTTTTCTGGCGAACATGTCGAAACGCTTGAACTCTGGGCACCATCCCGATTGCATTTCGGCCTACTGCCTGACGGTTATCCAACGACATCCCGCCGAGGTGGTGTGGGAGTGATGATCGAAAACCCCCATTTAAATATCATCGCTTCTCGCGGTGTTAACTGGAAAATTACAGGGCCCCTCAGCGATCGTATACAGCAAACAGTTGCATTACTGTGGGATCAAACGAGTCGATCAGCGATACCGCTTCGGATTCACGTCAAATCCGCACCGCCCTCCCATGCTGGATTCGGATCGGGTACGCAACTCAGCCTGGCGATATTAACAATTCTTCGTCACTTCCAGCAAAATGATGCGGATGATGATTTGCAAGCACCAGACCGACTTGGTCGCGGTTCCCGATCTAAAGTAGGATCGATCGGATTCAGACGTGGTGGCTTAATCTATGATCCTGGTCATAGCGATGATAAGCATGGGTCGAGTGACGATCAATTCATGCATTTTGACATGCCCAGAGCCTGGCGGTGGTTAACCGTAACATGCCGAGAGGACCAGGGGCTCGCGGGTGAGGCAGAAAAGAATGCGTTCTCGAAAATTCTTCCCGAACCGGCGAGACGAGTCCAGTTAACTAGATTGATCGAAACTGAACTGCTACGCGGAATCGCCGACAATGACATCGAGCGTTTCGGCGCAGCTCTAACGGAATATGGAAATCTGTCCGGCACTGCCTTTGCTCCTTACCAGCATGGGCTTTATCGTTCAGCTGCTGTCGCTGATATTGCCAACCGCTTAAAGGGTGTAGGCGTGCACGGTGTCGGACAAAGTAGCTGGGGCCCAACGATTTTTGGTCTTTTCCCGAACCAAAACAATCTTGAGGAATTTATTGCCACGAACAGTTGGCTTAAGGACAGACAACTGGTTTACCGGATGTCCCCAACGAATTCCACCGGTGCGCGTCTCCGGGACCCAGAAAGACTCGAAAACTGAATTATCACAGTTTCGATGCGTAAATATCGCATTTCAACGATGAATTTATAAACTGAATCCAGATAGAAACCCTCAAGGATATTTAGAAAGAAAAAATTAGAGTTCACGTTACCGCTTCGTGTGGTCAGGGGATCTGAATATTTTTCCCGTTGGTGGTCGAATGCTGCACCTGAGTGGAATACCTAATCAAAATTGCCCAATTCGGAGATCAATATCGCAATATTATCAGCAACAACGCATCACCGAAATCTGCCCTGCAAATAATGGCCCTAATGCCACTTGATGATTTTGCAGTTTGGGCCGTGCTACTTTGATGGAGTAATAAGAACATGGCGGTTCTCACCAGTACGCTGACGGTCAATGCTGCCTTTCTTGCAGAAATCAAGGAAGAAGATCTGCAGCTCCGAAAACTGCTCAATGCAGCCGTCCGCGATGCATCGGATACCGGTGCCGAGCAAATTAAAATGCGTGATCGAGTCGAGATGTACCACGCACTGAGAGATCAACTTGCCTTGCATTTTGCACTTGAGGATGCATACGGTTATTTCCATGACGCAATTGACGAAACACCCCCTTTAAGCTCTATGGCTGAGAGGTTGAGCGCTCAGCATGATTCCCTATTTCGTCAAATGTGCGATATTATCGACGCAGCCGAATGTATCCTGTACCGCGAATACAACGCGTTACCCGAAACCGATTTGTTCGAAGCATTCATGAATTTTTACGGAATTCTTATCGAGCACGAACAAGCCGAGATCGAGTTGATTGCCACCGCTTTAGACAATGAAATTTGCACAAAGGGCTAAGATACCTAATCAAGTCAAGCGGAATTTGGTTCGCTATTGAAGTCTGCCCAGGCGGCAGCACCGATCACGCTGGCTAGGTCACCCAACTCAGCCGCAACCACATCAAAAGACTTGGAAAAGGTTGGAAGTACTCGATCAGATGCGGTTTTCTTCACTTCGGTGACAAATAAATCTGGCAACGCTTCGACCATTCCACCACCAAGAATGATTTTATCCGGGGCAAGCATATGTACAACGTTTGCAACGGCAACACCGATGTATCGGGCTGCATCACGAACAATGCGGTCAATCACTGTGTCCCCTGAGTAGATTGCCTCCTTTAATGCGCCGCTGCGAATTCGTGAAATATCTGTTCCTTGATTCTGCATTAAATGCGGTGCTTGTCCGCGATAGGCTGCTGCCGCCGCCTGCGAGGAAATGACCAAACGGCTGGCCACCGACTCCAAACAGCCCCGTCTGCCGCACCCGCACAGTGGTCCATTAGGAACAACCTGCATGTGGCCAATCTCCATGCAGCTAGACTTTTTACCGCGTAATATCTTTCCATCGTAAACACACCCACCACCAATACCCGTTCCCGGAAATACCCCGACTGCGGTACGACAATCTTTTCCAGCCCCAAATCGATATTCCCCGTAAACTCCAGCATCAACATCATTAATCAGATTTACTTTGCATTCGAATTCTGCCTCGAGTGATTTTTTTATCGGTACATTTTTCCAGCCTAAATTAGGGGCGGATTCAAGAATTCCTCGGTCCAAGTCTAGCGGACCGGGGCAACCGATTCCAATTCCCGAGAGGTTTTGATCACTGATACCAGCATCTTCCATTGATTGCCGAATGGTATTGATCATCCGGTTGAGGCCCGCCTTGTGTCCGTCATGCCCTTTTGTCTTTGTGCGGTGCTTACCACACAACTGGAAATCTTTATCGTAAACGACCGAGAACATTTTTGTTCCGCCGAGGTCAAATCCGATCCAGTGAGTTTCTTGGTTTCTTGGCGACATATGATTAATTTAATTGGGTTATAAGTTTGATTAGACTGCCTATTTAATCAAACTTACACTAATTGAAGTAAATCGATTACCCTGAATATGCAACGCATCTCAAATGATCATTAGATTGAGGCGATTTTTCGATAATGGCCAGCTAACTCCCTGGATCGAAACCGAATATCAAAACGTTCTTCCACTGCTTGACGTCCATTTTCCGCGAGCTCTTCTCGTGCATCAGCATCACTCAAAAGCCTGCAAATGTGCCGCGAGAGATTCCTAGGATCATTCGGCTGAATTAGGACTGCTTGATTGATCTGTGGAAATATTTCCTGAGTACCACCGACATTTGTCGCCACGACGGGACATCCACATCCGGCTGCCTCAAGCAAAACCCGACCGAGCGGCTCTTGTCTTGCTGAGTGAACGAAAAGTTCAAGTTCGTTATAGAACCCAGACATATTGTCATAGAATCCAAGAAAATGAACGCGGTTCTCAAGTTGGTGATCTCGAACGACCGCATGAATTGTCTCCTCATATTGCATCGTCTCGTTTTTGTCTGAATGCCGTTCGCCAGCAATAACTAAATGCGTTGTCGGATAACGATCTGCAACTCGTCTAAACGCTTGCACTGTGACATCAAGGCCTTTTCGTAAAATAATCTGGCCCGCTGTCCCCAAGATCCTCGCCTGCGAATCAAGTCCTAAATGGCAGCGCAACGTTCCGGCACCGGTATCAGGTTTAAAACGATGTAGATCAATACCGTTGTATTGTACCGTTGATCGTTCGACATTCAGGCCAGCATGACGATGATACGCAAGCGTTGCTTGGGATACTGCAAGTATCAAATTGTTCATATTGATATCCTGCATTGCTCGCCGGGAAATTCTCATAATATCGCGCAGGTGCGCGATACCGGGAAGCTTGAGCGCAGAGATAACAGGTCCCGCAATGCGACTGGCCGACAGGCTGATGGCGTGAAAGAGGTCAATGCGCAACTCTCCTATCGTGTCCGCAAGATGACTTCTTAGCGCTTCGAGGGATAGACGAGTGCCGTTTGAATCGCGAAATAAAAAAGGGACGTGCACGATCCGAAACTGTTGCAACATTGCTTCGATCCGGCAACCAAATGGCGCGATCGCATAAAATGCAAAGCCTTGATCGCTCAACTGATCGCAGAAGGCTAGGGTCGAGCGTTCCCCGCCATTAAGTGTGGGATGCTCGAAAAACAATGCGACATTTAGGGGTTGATTTGAATGACCCCCAAAATCAGAGGAGCCCATAAGACTTCAGCGTTTGCCTCAATACTGCAGTTTCATCCGCCGTGAGCGGCAACAGTGGCATTCGCAATTCACCTGAGTCACGTCCCAAAATCGCCATGGCTGCTTTGATGGGTATCGGATTTGTCGAAAGTCCTAGCAGTTTGCTGCACAGCGGGAATAACCGATGATGAAATGCGATGGCCTGTTTTTGATCGCCGTTTTCATATGCCGTCATCAGGGCAATCATATCCTGAGGAATGATATTCCCAACGACTGAAACTACCCCCCGGGCGCCGACAGAGAGCAATGGAAGCGTCATGCTGTCATCTCCGGACAGCAATGTCAGGTCGGTCTCCGCCAAAACTGCGGATGCCTGATCCATTTGGCCAGTGGCTTCTTTAACCATTGTGATTTGAGGAATATCGGCAAGTCGAATCAAGGTCTCTGGTTCGATATTTTTCGAAGTGCGGCCCGGAATGTTGTAAACACAGATCGGAATGTCTACGGCCTCGGCAATCATTTTAAAATGCGTGTACATGCCTTCCTGCGTTGGCTTATTGTAGTACGGCGCCACCACAAGTGCAGCATCCGCTCCGGCACGTGCTGCCCAGCGAGTAAGCCGGAGCGCTTCTTCCGTGTTATTCGATCCCGTACCTGCCATTACTTTGATCCGGCCTTGAGCGATCTGAACAACAGCTGAAATTACTTTTTCATGCTCATCATGGGACAGCGTCGGAGATTCACCCGTTGTACCGGTTGGAACTACGCAGGTCGTGCCAGCCGCTATCTGAAATTCAACCTGCTCAGCGAGGCGATCATAATCGATCGAATCGCCGTTGAATGGTGTGGTAAGTGCTACTGACAGCCCAGAGAATGCTTCGCCTCGCGTCGACATTGATTTCGCCATCCGTGGGAGGTTGCTTGATTTAACTTGAGCGCGGTAGTTTACGAAATAGCGGACTACCACGCTAGATGGTGCTGCTCATGTGTCTGAACCAGGCACACCGCCGACGATTAAATGTTTCATTTCCCGCACGGCAGCCTCAAGTCCCACAAACACTGAGCGAGCAATGATGCTATGGCCTATATTCAGCTCGTGCATCGCTGGGATTGATGCGATCGACCCCACATTTTGATAATTTAGTCCGTGTCCCGCATTTATTATAAGACCACATTCGTGAATATGCTTAGCAGCCGAAACCAAGTTAAAAAGCTCCTGCTCGGCTTGTTCAGGTTGTGCATCCGCATAGGTCCCGGTATGCAGTTCAATCGCATCCACCTTCAATTCTGCGGCGCGGTCAATCTGCCGAATTGACGGCTCCAGAAACAAGCTGACCGCAATGCCCTCATCTTGCACACGACGAATCACATCCCGCACACGGTCATTCGTACATATTTCCAAGCCACCCTCAGTAGTAAGTTCTTCCCGTTTTTCCGGAACCAAGGTAATCTGATCAGGTGGATGAGCACACGCTAAATCCACAATCACATCATCACAAGCCATCTCTAAATTGAGTCGAACTTTTGTTGTCTGTTTGAGAATTAGATAGTCTCGTTCCTGAATATGCCGCCGGTCCTCGCGTAGGTGGATGGTAATACAATCTGCTCCTCCAAGTTCGGCACACGCCGCAGCCCAAACAGGGTCTGGTTCAACAGTGCGTCGCGCTTGTCGGATTGTGGCAACGTGGTCAATATTCACCCCCAGTTTGGGAGATTGTGGCCATGGCATTTAAATTTATCCTTAATTTGGTAATTAAGCTGTGCCTGATATAAGCAAAATAGCAACCGTCATATAGATCACAATCCCGACCACGTCGATAATTCCAGCAATGAATGGCGTGCTCATCAACGCCGGGTCCCAACCGATACGTTCGAATATAAGCGGGAGCATGGCGCCCATTAATGTGCCGGCAATCACCACCAAAAGAACGGTAATTGGAACGGTCAGCGCATGAATTAGATGAGCTGAATCATCAGGCCCAAGCCATAAAGCAGCCAGGTACCCAATCAGACCGAGAACCAACCCGAGCACTATTCCTTGGATCAATTCTCGAGCAATAATACGCGCCCAATCGCTTGGTTTTATGTGCCCAGCACTTAATGCAGAAATAATTAGCGTTGCAGATTGGCTGCCGGAATTTCCTCCGCTCGAAATTATTAGCGGTATAAACAAAACAAGCCACGCGGTTGTGAGTGGTCCGTCCTTGTACTGCTCCAGCGCAAATGCGGTCAGTAAAGCGCCGATAAAAAGGATGATTAGCCAGAGACCGCGATTCCAGGTAAGGCGAGGTATCGATGCACGCAGGTAGGAGTCATCCAGCGGAGCCACGCCACCGAGTCGCTGCGTTTCCTCCACCGCCTGTTCGCGAAGAAAGTCGATTACGTCATCATGCGTAATGATGCCAAGCATCCGATGCTGTTGGTCAACCACCGGAATTGCTAATAAATCATATTTTGCTACCTGCTCGGCAACTTCTTCTGTATCCTCATCGGCGTCCACTGAAATGACATGTGTGTCCATCAAATCGCCGATCACGGCATCGGGGCGACCGATTGATGAAACCAGATCCCGCGCTGACAGAACACCGGATAATCGATCTTGGCGATCGACCACGTAGAGGTAATAAACCGTTTCCAGATTTTCAGCCTG
>CEVF01009921.1_pt1 | contig 19637 bp, 19 predicted proteins | sample 356441 | NCBI WGS metagenome assembly CEVF01 (sample SAMEA2622765, study PRJEB7988) | marine metagenome | biome: marine biome (ENVO:00000447); feature: surface water layer (ENVO:00002042); material: "saline water (ENVO:00002010), including plankton (ENVO:xxxxxxxx)" | depth 5 m | reverse complement strand
TTCTCCAGTCTCCGACCTCTGGAAGAGCAGCTCACGCGTCAGTTCGACCACACGTTTCTGGTCAATGCCGACGATCCGTTGATGGATCAGTGGCAGATCCTGCATGAACAGGGTGCGCTGGATCTGCGCGTGATGAACAACGTCGGGATGGAGTCCACCGCCCAGCTCGTCTGGGGCTGGGCCAACACCCTGCTGCAGGAGCGTGATGAAGGTCGCAGCTGCTGCTGGAAGGTTGAGGCCCGGGAGAACCGGGCCAACGGGGCCTGTTATGAGGCACTGCCTGAGTGGTTCGACACTGCGCACCGATAACCAGCGCGGAGATCAGCGCAGCACCAGTTTCAGCAGCTCTTCGTTGCCGCCTGCCGGCTGCACATCCACGCTCACGTCATCGCCGTCGCCGTAACGTCCGGCCAGGATGGCCTTGGCGATCGGTGTTTCCAGTTCACGCTGGATGGCACGCTTCAGCGGACGGGCGCCATACACCGGGTCGTAGCCGGCATCGGCAAGCCAGTCGGTGGCGTTATCGCTGACGCTCAGACTGAGCTTGCGCTCGGTGAGACGTTTGCGCAGACGTTCCACCTGGAGGCTCACGATCCGGCGCAGTTCGTCTTTGCGCAGGCTGTGGAAGATGATCTGATCGTCCAGCCGGTTGAGAAATTCAGGCCGGAAATGGCCTCGCAGCGCTTCATTCACGCGCCGTTCCATTTCGTCGTGCTGCCCGTCATCGCCACCGAGGTCGAGGATCGACTGGCTGCCGATGTTGCTGGTGAGGATCAATACGGCATTGGTGAAGTCAACGGTCCGGCCCTGCCCGTCAGTGACCCGACCGTCATCAAGGATCTGCAGCATCACATTGAACACATCGGGGTGAGCCTTCTCCACCTCGTCGAACAGGATCACGGCATAGGGCCGACGACGCACCGCTTCGGTGAGCTGACCGCCGGCCTCATAACCGACATAGCCTGGAGGCGCACCGATCAGACGACTCACGGTGTGCTTCTCCATGTACTCACTCATGTCGATGCGCACCATCGCGTCCTCGCTGTCAAACAGCTGAGCGGCCAGGGCCTTGGACAGTTCGGTTTTGCCGACACCGGTGGGACCGAGGAACAGGAAGCTCGCGATCGGTCTGTGGGGATCGCTGAGTCCGGCGCGTGAACGCTGAATCGCGTCGGCGACAGCGGTGACAGCCTGCTGCTGACCCACCACCCTTTCATGCAGCTGGTTCTCAAGCCCGAGCAGCTTGGCCATTTCCGACTGCACAAGCTTGGCGACGGGGATACCGGTCCATTTGGCGATCACCTCGGCGATGTCGTCTTCGCTGACCTCCTCACGCAGCAGCGTCTTCTCCTGACCGTTGTCGTCGTGTTCGCTCAGTGCAGCCTCTTTCTCAGCGAGCTGCTTCTGCAGTGTTGCCAGGGTTCCGTACTCCAGTTCAGCTGCCTTGTTGAGGTCATAACTGCGCTTGGCCTGATCCACCTGCAGCTGCACACGCTCGATCTCCTCCTTGAGGTTGGAGAGCTCATCAATCGCCCCCTTCTCCTGCTGCCACTGGGCATTGAGAGTGCTCTGCTGCTCAGACAGTTCCGCGAGCTCCCGCTCGAGTTTCTCCAGTCGCTCCTGGCTGGCGGCGTCCGACTCCCTGCCGAGCGACAGTTTTTCCATTTCAAGCTGCAGGATCTTGCGATCGATTTCGTCGATTTCCTCCGGTTTGGAAGTGATCTCCATCTTCAGTCGCGCGGCGGATTCATCCACGAGGTCGATGGCCTTATCCGGCAGGAAGCGGTCGGCGATGTAGCGGCTGCTGAGCACGGCCGCAGCCACCAGTGCACTGTCAGCGATGCGGACACCGTGGTGAACCTCATAACGCTCCTTCAGTCCGCGCAGGATCGAGATCGTGTCCTCCACCGTGGGCTGATCCACCAGTACCTGCTGGAAGCGGCGTTCCAGGGCAGGATCCTTTTCGATGTGCTGGCGATGTTCGTCGAGTGTTGTTGCGCCGATGCAGCGCAATTCCCCTCGGGCCAGCATCGGCTTGAGCAGGTTGCTGGCATCCATGGCACCGCCGGTCGCGCCGGCACCCACCACGGTGTGGATCTCATCGATGAACAGAACGATCTGTCCCTCGGAGTCGGTGACCTCCTTCAGGACCGCTTTGAGCCGTTCCTCGAATTCACCGCGATATTTGGCACCGGCGATCAGGGCCCCCATGTCGAGGGCGATGAGCTGTCGGTTCTGAAGAGCCTGGGGAACGTCGCCGTTGACGATGCGCTGCGCCAGCCCTTCGACGATGGCGGTCTTGCCGACCCCGGGTTCCCCGATCAGCACGGGGTTGTTCTTGGTGCGACGGCTGAGGATCTGAATGGTGCGGCGAATCTCCTCGTCGCGGCCGATCACAGGATCAAGCTTGCCGTCGCGGGCAGCTGCCGTGAGATCACGTCCGTATTTCTCCAGTGATTCGTAGGTTGCTTCCGGGTTCTGATCGGTCACGGTCTGACTGCCGCGTACGGCATCAATAGCGGTTTTCAGGGCACTGGCGTCGGCGCCCACCTGGCTGAGCAGGCGTTGGCCGCAACGGGAATCCTCAGCGAGTGCCAGCAGCAGGTGTTCAACGGAGATATAGCTGTCTCCGTACTCCTGCTTGAGAGATTCGGAACGATCCAGCAGGGAATTCAGTCCTTTTCCCAGGTAAACGGATTCCGGCGGGGACTGCAGCGCCGGTTGCTGATTGAGATGAGCTTCCAGGTTGTTCTGAAGTGCGGCTGGTGTGACGCCTGCCTTTTCAAGAATGCGACTGGCCAGTCCGTCCTGTTCCAGCAGTGCCAGCATCAGATGCTCGGTTTCCAGTTGCTGATGGCGTCGCTTCTGGGCCAGGCTCTGGGCCGAGAGGATCGCGGCCCAGGCCTTTTCTGTGAATTGTTCGGCCGTGGGTTGCATGAGTCGGTTGGTACTGCAGTCACCGTATGGAGCGCCTGCCTCCTGGGACCGGGGGAAACCGATCCGGTCGGTTCGGTCTGCACGCCAGCATGCGGTCAACCGATCCGGATCGGTAGGGTCCACCGAAGAATTCAGCGACCAAGGTGGACGGAAACTCTGTGAATCCCAGTCTGGTCATGACACTGGTGGCCAGAGTCAGGGAGCTCTACGGAGCTTCCCCCTCCGATCTGGAGAGGATGTGCTGGACCGTGGTGCACGAACATCATCACGGCACCATGCCCTCTGAATACGACATCCGGGAGGTTGATGAGGATCTCTACCTGGCTGTGCTCACGGCAGCCCGTCCCTAGGGAGCAAGGGTTGCACCGGCTCGCGTCGTGGTTGCATCTCAGGCGACGCCTGAGCCATGGTTAAGCAAATCTGAAGGAGTGGGTTGTGAAAGCTGCCCCGTCCTGTCCCCTGCATCTGGGGATTCTCGATTCACCCGACTACTGGACGGACAATGCTCTGGTTGAGGCTGTATCGCCAACCACAGCTTCGGAGTGGAGGCAGTGGATCGAAGCGTCGGACTCCGCTCGCAGACTCACCAGCCAGAACCAGCAGGCGGCTTCCCGTGGCTGAATCCTCCGCTGTTCGGCAGGATGAAGGCATGAAGATACGGTCGTGGCTGACACGGATTGGCTCCCACCTTCTCGGTGTCGTGGATGAGTACTGGGCGATGCGCGAACCCGCTCAGTATCACCAGCAGCTTCCCTGCTGTGATCTGAAAAATGAGGTGGATGCGACAAGGTCGAGCTGCCAGCGTTGAGTCGCCGGAGGCTGCTGCACGTTTTCAGTTGTCTTTCAGCAGGATCATTTCAGCCATTGCCCGTTCGCTGCCACAGGAGGCTGTCCTGGCTAGGGGTTGGTGAAGGTCCTCCTGAGGGTGCGCGGCATGTCTGTGATCAATATCTCCGGCGACAAAGCCCCGAAGCTCGATCGGGTGTCCGAGCACTGGCCACGCACCATCCAGCAGTACTGGCGTGATCAGGAAAACCGCCAGAAGTCTCTTCAGGCCAAGCTTTTGTCGGAATCGCTGCGCCTGCAGAGTGTGCCAAGGTCACGCAAGCAGATCTTCGCCAAGCGGCAGAGCTTTGTGGTGCCCTGTCACACCGTGCGGGCGTGAGCCACGGATCAGCGACAGGCGGCAAGCTTGCTTTTCGCTGCCTTCAGGGCCTCCTCACAGGCTGACCGGTCCTCCCTGTCGATATCCCCCTGGCTTCCGTTCAGGCGGGCTTCAAGAAACGCGATTTCCTCAATCCAGTGGTGGCGGTCTTCAGATTCAGTGCCCATGGCTGACTGACTTTCGCGGCTGGTGTGGCAACTACCATCCCAGCACTGTGTGTGTTCCGATGTCGTCGGTTGTTCCGGAGGATTTTGATTACTCAGCATCGATCTCGTTTCTTGAGATCAGGGATCAGTTGCCTTTGATCGATCCTGAAAACCTCTCCATGCAGGATGTTCTGACCATCCTGCTGCATCTGTTTCAACAGAAACCGGGCTTTGTGGATCGAGGCCATGACACCAACAATGCGGAGACCGCCTGGGTCAATGCCTATCTCTTCCGACTGACACCAGGCCTTGATGATCAGGGCCTGGAGGGATACGTGATTGAGTGCATCGGATCGAGTGTCGATCGCATGGCTGAACTGCTCTGATTCAGCTCAGTTCTTGTCGGGGCGATCAATCAGTTCACACTGATTCAGCCCCTGGGCATTGGGATCAGCTTCCTGGAGGCGATGAAGAATGTTGCGCAGATCGGCACCTGCAAGCTCCCCGTTGGACTCCCATTTCAGGCTGGTTCCGCGTCGATTGTGAACGGTGTCGTTCATGAGTCCTCCGGAGCGTCTGCACTTTCGGTGATCAGGGGTGCCCTTCAGCACCCCTGCGCAAAACCCTTAAAGGAAGTTAAAAGTGTGTCTGTTGTTACCTTTCGCGGGCGGAGCGCTGTTCAGCCGAAGCCTTTCGCCTGCGCCTGTTTCGACAGGCTGCGCTGCTGTGGGCTGAACAGAGCCTTGCGTTCGATGGCCTCTCCCACATGAGGTGCTGTTTCCACGCCACTGACCAGCATGGCCTGATGCCGGGCCTTTTCCTCGTCTGATCCGGTGTCGCTCTGCAGGTAGGCCGTCACGCAGGCCTGGGCTGTGTCCGTCGCTGCGAAGAACAGCGTTCCCGGGCCTCTGCGTCTGCGGGTGAGATTCCTGGCCAGACGCCGCTGCTGCATTCCAGCCCAGAGCTGGCCTGGATTGCGGGTCATGTAACCGTTGAGGCTCTGTGCATCGGTGTCCTCGCTCAGTGCCATGGATGTTCCATCCACAAAGTCGCTCAGCAGAGTCACCACCGCCATGCGTTGTCGTGCAAACGTTCAGTCTGTTCCTGCAGGAGGGCGGACTCCGAGAGCGCTGCGGCTGAACCAGGTCTCCATGGCTGCGACCCGATCCTCCTCAATCAGATCGGCAGGCTCCAGAGCGAAATCAAGACGTCGTGCCAGCGACACCACCTCGGAATCGCTGGCACAGGCGTGCAGTTCTCGGCGTAGTGATGCACTGTGTTCAAGCGCATGCACAAAGCCACGCAATGCTTCTCTGCTCATCGTGACCAGCCCCTCTCGGCCTGTTTCTCCACAAATGCGGCGACGTCATCGATTTCGCTGACACTCAGCTTGCCTTCGTAGGAGGGCATGGCGTTCTTGCCGTTCTCGATCTGGTGTTCGATGGCTTCGATCGGATCCTGACCATAGGAGTCGAGATAGGCCTGCAGATCTGCCTGGCTGAGGGTGCGGCTGGCCCGGATCACATTGCCGCCACCCATGTGGCAGGCAGCGCAGTTGCTGGAGAACAGCTGGGCACCATGCGAGAGATCCGGGTCAGCCATCGCTGCAACCGGTAGAGCAGAGCCGAGGCTGATGCAGAGGCTGAGGAAGAGAGACAGTGCAGAAGCAGGGTTTGGCATCCCGTGGCGTTGATCCCTACGCCAAACCTATCCATCAACACCAGCATGAAAAGACCCCGGAGTGAACGTTGACAATCCGGGGTCTGAATATCTTGAAACCTGAGAATCAGGCGTTGAAGGTGTGAATCACTCGACGATCACCTGGCCAACCATGCCGGCACCGCGGTGGGGCTCGCAGTAGAAGTCGTAGGTACCGGCTTCACTGAAGGTCTCTTCCCAGGATTCACCGGGAGAGAAAGCCAGGTCAGTGTGGCTGTACTCATCGTGGCCTTCAAAGACGGCATTGTGAGGAGCCATCTTGTTGTTGACGAACTTGACGGTGTCACCAGCCTTGATCGTGACGGAGCTGGGTTCGAAAGCGAGCATTCCGGAGTCGGCTCCGAGCTTCACCTCAACGGTGGCGGCACTGGCGGAAGCAACACCCACTGTGCAGGCAAGCACAAAAGCGAGGGCGGTGTAGAAGACTGATTTCAGGCTCTTCAGCATGACGGCTGTTGAAGTTGCCTAATTATAAGCGCATCTCAAGGCGATCCTCGCCTCGGTAAACCTGAATCCAACAGCACGGATTCAAGGTCTGGGGCATGGCTTTCCTCGCCGAAGCGCTCCGGCCCGGTCACCGGTTCGTGAATGAAATGGCGCTGGCGAATGGAGAAGCGATCCCAGGCATTGACCTCGATCGGCAGCACCCGGATCAGCGTTTCGATCAACCAGGGCCAGAGCGGCACACCCGGCGTCGGTCGAAGTCCCCGCCAGCGACAGAGGCTGGCCACCGCCGCATTGACGCTGATCGCTTTCTGACCCATCACGATCCTGCGCACAGCCCCCTGGCCGGGTTCGCTGTTGCGCTGATGCGGGTGGGTGGCGAGCTGCCCGCAGATCGCCGCGATGTCAGCCGCATGGATGAAATGAAAGCTGGCATCAGCACGCAGAAATCGCGCCAGCCAGAGCCATCGGCTGGCCTCCACCAGTCCTTCGGTGAGATAGCTGGTGGGAAATCGGCTGCTGCCGTCAACGCGTCCTCCAAACACCAGGGTGGGAAAAACGGCAACGATTCTCTCGGCGAGAGGATGCTGCTCAAGATCCTTCAGACACTGGGCCTTGGTCTGGATGTATTCCGTGCCGTAGGCCAGTGCCTCCGTCAGCGGCTGCAGGTGTCGATCCAGGATGCTGGCCGTTGAGAAATAGGTGATCTGTTCGATCACGGAGGGATTGAGCAGTGACAGCATTCGCTTCACGGCCACCACATTCACCTGCTGGGCTCGCTCGGGATCACCCCATGCGGTGGCCGTGTGGATCACGCGACTGACGCTGGCCAGTTCAGCCGCGAAGCGATCAGCCTCGCGGAGGTCTCCAACAAGCAGCTGGATCCTGGGATGGTCCGCTGACACGGCCGTGAGTTTGCTGGGATCGCGCAGCCACAGCAGCAGTTCGGCGTCGCTGTTGTCCAGCAGCCAGGATGTGGTGTATTGACCGACGCAGCCGCTTGCGCCTGTGATCAGGATGCGCGCCGGAGTGGTTGTCTGGCTCAAGCGAGAGCCCCGACCCTGTCCATCACGCTCTTGCCGGCGGTGAAGAAGGCGGCACCGTTCTCCTCAGGAGTGCCGGGAAGGATGCCATGGCCGAGGTTGAGAATGTGGCGGCGGCCGCGGGCCTTGCGCACGCAGTCATCGATTCGCGCCTCGATGGCCTGTGGTGTCCCGAACAGCAGTCCGGGGTCGACATTTCCCTGCACGCCGATGTGTTCAGGGAGTCGTGAACAGGCTTCCGCCATATCCACCGTCCAGTCGAGGGAGATGATGTCCACACCTGTCTGGGCCATCCGCTCGATCACGCCGGCACTGCCGGAGATGTAGAGGATGAACGGGGTGTCGGGGTGAGTCTGCTTGACCAGGTCGACCACCTTCTTCTGATAGGGAGCTGCAAAAACGTCGTAGTCGGCAGGGCTGAGCTGTCCGGCCCAGGAGTCGAACATCTGCACCACCTGAGCACCGGAATCGATCTGGTAGCGCAGGTAGCTGGCTATGGACTCCGCGAAGTGGTCGAGCAATTTGTGCAGCAGTTCAGGCTCACGGAAAGCCATGGCCTTGATCACGGCGTAGTTCTTGCTGCTCTTGCCCTCCACGACATAGGCCGCCAGGGTCCATGGAGCACCAACGAAGCCCAGCACAGCGGCTTCGTTGCCGACGCTCTCGCGCAGGCGACCCAGCACTTCGCCCACGAAGGGCATGGATTCGCTCGGAATCAGGGGACGCAGAGCATTGACCTGGTTGATGTTGCGGATCGGCTCACCGATCTGAGGCCCCTTGCTTTCGATGATGTCGAAGTCGATGCCCATGCCGGGCAGCGGAGTGAGGATGTCGGAGAACAGAATCACGCCATCAGGCTTGAAGGCCCTGAAGGGCTGCATTGAGATCTCGTAGGAGAGATCCGGGTTCTCTGAGCGTTCGCGGAAGCTTGGGTGCTGATCCCTGAGGTCGCGGTAGATCTTCATGTACCGGCCGGCCTGACGCATCATCCAGACCGGAGGGCGCTCCACCGCTTCACCACGGGCTGCACGCAGCAACAGAGGCAGAGAGTCGCTCATCAAGCCGAAGTCAGATCAGTCGGAAACCTACCTGAAGAAACCGTGCGCAAGCCCTGGATTCCAGGCATGCTGAGCTGTTCGTCACAACAAAGGGCGCGGCTCAGTCATTCGCGGTTGATCGAGGGGCGCTGAGGCTGCGCTTGGGGTCGTGACGGAACACCATCAGGCTCAGGGGAGGCAGGCAGAGATCAAGAGAGTTCTCGTAACCGTGAATCGCCCATTCATCGGTGGGCTTGCCCCCCATGTTCCCCAGGTTGCTGCCGCCGTATTTGGCAGCGTCCGTGTTGAAGATCTCCTCATAGAAGCCTGCAAGCGGCACGCCCACCCGGTAATGGGAATGACTCTGAGGCGTGAAGTTGGCAACCACCACCAACCAGGTTCCACTGGCGCTCTCCCTGCGCATGAAACTGATCACGGAATGGCGATTGTCGTTGCAGTCGATCCACTGAAATCCGAACTGATCGAAGTCATCCCGCCATAGAGCAGGTTCAGCTTTATAGAGAGAATTGAGATCACCCACCAGGCGCTGCAGACCCTGATGAGGTTCGTGGTTCAGCAGATCCCATTGAAGATCACCCCAGACATTCCATTCGGCCCGCTGTCCGAACTCCATGCCCATGAAAATGGTTTTCTTGCCTGGGTGAGTCCACATGTAGGCAAGAAGTGCGCGGGTGTTCGCATATTTCTGCCAGTCGTCTCCTGGCATTTTGTGCAGGAGATTGCTCTTGCCATGCACCACTTCATCGTGGCTGAGAGCAAGCATGAAGTTCTCGGTGTAGTTGTACCAGATTGAGAATGTGATGTTGTTCTGGTGAAACTGACGGAACCAGGGATCGAGCTCGAAGTAATCGAGCATGTCGTGCATCCAGCCCATGTTCCATTTCAGATTGAAGCCAAGGCCTCCGCTGTCGGTGGGCTGTGTCACCATCGGCCAGGTTGTCGATTCCTCCGCAATCGACAGTGCTCCGGGGAAGTGCTGGAAGAGCACATGGTTGGCCTGCTGAAGAAAACGCACCGCCTCCGTGTTCTCACGGCCACCGTGTTCATTGGCTAGCCACTCACCATCAGGCCGCAGGTAGTCGCGGTAAAGCATCGAAGCCACCGCATCAACCCGGATGCCATCGATGTGGAACTGGTCGAACCAGAACACGAGATTGGCCACAAGGAAGTTGCGCACTTCGTTGCGGCTGTAGTTGAAGATCAGGGTGCCCCATTCCTTGTGCTCTCCGATGCGTGGATCGGCATGCTCATAGAGATGGCAGCCATCAAAGAAGGCCAGACCGTGACTGTCACGCGGGAAGTGCCCAGGCACCCAGTCGATGATCACGCCGATGCCCTCGGCATGGCAGCGGTCAACGAATGCACGGAATTCATCCGGCGTTCCGTAACGGCTGGTCGGCGCATACCAGCCGGTGACCTGATATCCCCAGGAACCATCAAAAGGATGCTCGGTGATCGGCATCAGCTCGATATGGGTGAAGCCGCGATCCTTCACATAGGGGATCAGTCGATCAGCCAGTTCCACATAGGTGAGCAGGCGTGCACCGGGCTTGAGGTCAGCTGCGGGGACCGGTGGCCGCGTGCTGCCATCGGCCTGCACGAAGGGTTCCTCCGCTGAGGCATGGATCCAGCTTCCGAGGTGCATCTCATACACCGAGATCGGCTGGTCCAGAACGTTGCTGCTGTCACGTTTCTGCATCCAGCTGTCGTCGGTCCAGCTGAAACCATCGAGATGGCTCACCAGCGAGCTTGTGGCAGGACGCACCTCGTGCTGGAAGCCATAGGGGTCGGCCTTCTGATAACAGTGGCCGTCCTGGGTGCGGATTTCATATTTGTACAGCTCGCCTTCCGGCAGCCCTGGGATGAACAGTTCCCAGATCCCACCGAGACGCTGTTGCATCGGGTGCTGGCGACCGTCCCATGAATTCAGGTTGCCGATCACGCTGACGCTGCGGGCGTTGGGGGCCCACAGGCAGAACATCACCCCCGGAACTCCCTCCTGCGCGCAGGGATGGGCGCCCATCCGTCGCCAGATGTGGTGGTGGTTGCCCTCCGCAAACAGATGGCGATCCATCTCACCCATCCATTCCTGACGGAACGACCAGGGATCGTGCTGTTCATGGGTGATCCCTCCGCGGTTGACACGAACCCGGTAGTGACAGCCGGGATCATCGCTGACACTCGCTTCGTGGATCCACGGATGGTGGGGAGTTGCCGTGGCAATTTCCCGATCTCCGAGCAGCAGCGTCACGTTCTCGGCCTCAGGCATCCAGACACGGACCGCCCAGGTGCCGTCCTGCAATGGCTGAGGACCAAGGATGGAGAGAGGATGGTCGTGACGGCATTCCGCCAGGCGCTGTGCGTCCTCAACCATCCAGTCCTGCACAGTGATGGTCATGCAAACGCAGCCTTGATAGGCGGGGAGCTTAAGCGGAAAGTCTCCTCAAACTCCGTTCCTGCCAGGGATTCAGACCAGATCAGGTGAGAAGTCGACGTTGATGATGCGTCCCTGGCGGTTGAAGATCACGAACAGGTTGTCGGTCACATCACCGAATTCGATCGTCACCAGCACCAACTGCTGCTCGCCGCTGCTGCTCGCCACCAGCGCGTTTTCGATGCTCTTCACACCACCGAGCACCCTGGCCAGCTTCGACCACTTGCGCTCGAGATCCGCAGGTGAGATCTCTCTCTGAAAGTCGAGGTCCAGGTAGTACCGGGCTGCCACCCAACGCGCTGCAACCAGATCCTTCACGAAGTCGAGTGCGGTCTGTTCGATCGGCAGGACCGTGTCAACCCACTTCCAGGCCAGCAGTTTGCCGTCGTCATCGAGCACCAGGATGAGCGGCAGCTCACGGGTGCCGCTGTTGGTCATGGCCACCGTTTCCACGGTGGTGTCGTCCATGCCGGGGCTGATCTCGACCACCCGGAAGGAGTCGATCACCGGAGCGCTCTGCAATCGCTCACTGATGGCTTCCGTGCTGGTGGCTGACTGCAGCGGTGAGGCCAGCAGGTTGTAGATCCCCTGGGCGTTTCTCGTCCGGATGGATTGAAGCAAGGCGTTGGCGGATGCCCGGGCCCGGGCGGGTGAGAGGCCGGTTCTCGCCGCGTCCTGAGCCTGTGCGACACGAAGCTCCGCTCTGACGCTCACCGCCGGGATCATCTCCACAGTGCAGGTGGCCATGGCAGCGGCCAGAAGACAGGAGGTGAACTTCACGGCAATCGTCAGAGTGATCAGGTCAGTCTGCCGGAGTTCCCAGACTCTGTGGCATCAGCAGCGGCAGCATCCAAAACTGCGCCATGTCGAGGTGAAGCTCGATGCTGATCACCCGGCACTCAGCGCTCGGCGCGGCGCAGCCCACGGCAGGATCTCCCGGATTGATGCCGATGGCTGGCCAGGCCGCACCGGCGATGGACAGGCGCAGCCGGTCACCGGGCTGAAGAGTGGCCTGAACAGCCTGCAGTTCCAGCTCCCGCGCCTGGACTCTCAGAGCCTCGTCTCCCTGGATCCGCAACACGCCTGTTGAGAGCTGTTGCACCCTTGTCGTGCCCGCGGGAAGTCGTGACAGTGCCACACACAGGTCGAACCCAGGCTGGTCGGAGCAGGCACTGAGCCGCAGTTTCGGCCTGCCGCTCAGGTTGAGGTCGTGCTGCAGGGGCGCACCGGTGAACACCGCCACGTCGCTGCGTTGATCCAACTCTGCCCGGTCGCAGGGCCCGGCGCTGGGGCTGAGATGTCCACCCATGGCCGGCACAGGCCTCCATGGGTCATGAACGATCATCACCCGACCCGGATTCTCTGGCGCAGCAGCACGGATCCGCCCCTCTTCGCGGTCCAGGCAGGCCAGTCCCTGGCTTTCGAGATGCCAGGGCTGCTCAGCTGACGGCGTGATCGAAGCATCACTAAGCAGCTCCGCCCCGCCCCAGCGTTCGCTGATCTGGTCCCACAGCCTCAGAACGATCTGATCGCCCGCGGCATGGCCGGGATCGGTGTCGGAATCCTCAGGACGCTCGGCGATCCCGCTGTGAGGCGAGGTCAGGTGTCGTTGAAAGAAATTCAGAAGCAATCGGCTGCTCTCCGTCCACCACTGCAGATGGGTGGCAGGTCCGATGTGCAGCTCGGGTTGACCGCCTGCCATCCGCGCCCTTTCAGCCAGATCGATGACACCGCGCAGATGCGGGTCCCACCATCCACCCAGCAGCAGCATGGGTTGTCTCAGCCATCGATCCGGTGCCGAATGCCGGATCCAGTCGCTGCTCCGGTCAGCCGACTGTGTCAGCCAGCGAAAGGCCATGCCCTCTGGATCATGACGTTTCAGCAACGGCAGTCCTTCACGCAGATAACTGCCGTCCTCAAGGCTTTGGCGCATTTCCTTCCAGGCCACCGGGTCGCCTCGACGCTGCGCCTGAAGACAGGCAAGCTGCAATCCCCATCCCAGGCCCAGATGCCACCAGTGGGCCTTGCCCTCGCAGCTCCAGTGGTCCTGTTCGTCCAGCCCGCACATCGCCGGAGCCAGACAGTCCGGAGGTTGGCAATCGGGAGGAGCCAGCAACTGGGTCAGCCCCTGATAGGAGAATCCATACATTCCGATCCGACCGTTGACATCGGACATGGCCCTCAGCCAGGTCAACGTGTCGGCCGTGTCCTGCGCCTCCTGGGAGAAACCGCCAAACACTCCTCCCGAAGCTCCCTGGCCGCGCACATCCTGCACAACGACGACAAATCCATGGCTGCACCACCAGTCGGGGTGAGGAAGTGTGACCGTCGAAGCGATGGCTCTGGCGTAGGGCTGGCGCATCAACAGTGCCGGCCAGGGGCCATCTCCCTCCGGTCGCCACACCCGCGAAACAAGCTCAGTGCCGTCACGGGTGATCAGTGACGCGTCAGCGAACATCCGGGCAGTTGAGTCCGATCACATAGGTCGCCACGATCTCGGCCTCTGTTGTGTTGAGGTTGCGCTGACCGGCGATCACAGCGATGGACTGGCTCGACAGTGCGGATTGCCCTCGGGCATTGATGGATTTGAACTGCTGGCACAGAGCCCTGGCTTCTCCCGGATTGCGCTTGACACTCTCCAGCAGGGACGACTGGGCCTGGCTGCCAGAGCTGATCGCCAACAGTGATGAGACTGCGGCGACGGCAGCAAATGTGAGGTTGTGGAGGGAACGCATCGGAACCTCCGTCCGAATCTGTCCTCATTTGAAACGGGTGAGACGGACATGGCTGGTCCGGACGGTCAGTTCGTGTTTTGCCTCTCCCTGGCCCGGAGGATCCAGCGGCGTGCAAGAGCCAGATCCACCACGGGTGGACGGCCGCTGCGCAGCTGGCGTTCCAGCCGACCTGTTCGGGTGACCAGCTCCTGGGGTGTGGCCCCGGCGATCGCCGTCACAGTGGCCAGTCCTGCATGCATCAGCAGGGCGGCATCCTGAGGGGGCAGATCAAGGCCGCAGGCCAGATCAGCCATGCCCTTCAGACGCCTGAGATTGCGTGCCGACGCTCGTCCGCTGGCGGCAAGCCGACTGATCTGCAGCTCGTCGAGGGCCTGCAGCTCCCCCCAGGTTGTGATGCCGGATTTCAGCAGCTGCTTCAGTTCATCGCGCATGCTCTGAGGCAGCTCCTTCAACGGATCCTCGGGTTTCATCCGCCTCGGAAATCGCGCACGGTCTCGCCCAGAATCACCGGTCTGGTGGCTCCCTCACCGGCGGGTTGCAGCTGACGCAGGCGAACCGTCACTTCCGGGCTGGTGCGACCGCCCGGTCGCAGGTTGCCCGCCAGCTGCTGCAGGGTCGGAGCTATGGCGTCATCAGGAAAATCAGCCTGGGCCTGGGCGACGACGAGGTCATCTCCGTTGTCGAAAACCACCGGTGCCCGCAAGGCGCCATCCACCTTGACGCTGGGTGTGTAGCTGAGGCCGAAGGCCCAGCAGCTGGCCGAAAGCAGCAGTGTGAAACTGCTCACCCCCACCAGGCGGAAACGGATACCCCAGCGGGCGATGAAGGCGATCAGAGTCAGGCCGAGCAATGCAGCGCCGCCCTTGGCCAGCCAGACGCTGGAGGTGGAGAGCAATTCCTCGAGCGGCATGGGCTGGTGTCCTTGGAATGTGGTCTTTATATTGCGTCGACCTCCGGCGTGTTGACGGGCATCGATGCGTGGAGGTCTTCCCAGCATGCGGCGTAACAGGCTCGTTCTGTCTGTTCTGGCTGGTTCCGTTCTCGGTGGATCCGCTCTCTGGGTTGCCGCCGATCGCTGGATCGGCTCACGGTTCAAGAGCCTGCGTCCAGATCTAGAAGCTCAGATTTCCCAACCCCTTGGACATCCCGTCAGCCTTGGTCGTTACCGCGGTCTGGGACCGCTGGGAGTCGCCTTTGGTCCCGTGCAGGTGCGCAGAGGCCCCCGTGATCAGTCGAGCGCAGTCATTCAGCGCATCAGCATCGGAGTCAATCCCCTGCTCAGCCTTCAGCGGCTGAGACCGGTGCTGACTGTGCGCGTCAGGGGAGTGCATCTCGATCTGCGTCGCAACGACCAGGGTGCCTACTGGGTCCCGGGCCCCTTGCCGAAGCAGGGCGATCCACCCAAACTCGATCTCCAGATTCGCCTCAGCGATCCCGCCAGGATCCGGATCGCTCCCGCCGGACTCAGCCTGACAGCAGACGGCTGGAGCGGGATCCGCCTGGATGAACACCGTGCCGATGCATCTGTGCAGCTTGCCCTCCCGGACCGAGGGCGCATCAGCGTCAAGGGTCGCGGTCGCTGGGTCCACCCCGAGTTCCAGCTCACAACAAAGCTGGAACGGCTGCAGCTGTCCCGCTATCAGAACCTGCTGCCGATGGGCACACCTGTTGAGATGCAGGGTCAGCTCGGTGGCAATCTGCGTCTGGGATGGCGTCAGGGACGCGCCAGCTGCAGCGGTGGCCTGTCGCTGCAGAGGGCCGGATTCACCAGTGATTCACTGCAGCATGAGCTGGAGACGCCCCAGCTGCGAGTCAGTTGTCGCGGTGATGTGCTCAGGATCCCGAAGAGTCGATGGACCTACGGCCCTTACACAGCCTCGCTTGGAGGCAGCATGCGCCTCAATCGTTCCTTCGCACTGAAGGGTGCGCTGCAGGAACTCGATCAGGATCGCGAACTGGCCTTCCGTCTCAATGGCGAGTGGCGTCAGCCGAACCTGAGCCTGAAGGGGGTCTGGGCACTGCCCGACTCCATCCCGGTGGACGGATCGCTTCGCCTGGCCGCCAGGCTGAGTGCCGACTGGCGGGATGCCCAGTCATGGTCGGCAAGACTGGACAGCCTTGATCTCAAGGCGCCCGGCCTTGATGTGAAGGCCAGGGGGGCACTGCATCCCCGGCTGACGGTCGCGACCCAGCGACTGGAGCTGGCTGGACCAGCGTGGAGTCGTCTTCCGCTGGTCTCATCGCTGCTCGGCACGTCAGCTCCGCTGACGGGAAAGCTGCAGTTGAGCGGCGAATCCGTTCAGCCGGAGCTGTCTCTTGATCTTGCTCAGCTCCGGAATCCGCTGTTGCAGTCATGGACGCTGCGGGCCGGTTGGACCGCGCAATCCAAGCTGCTGCAGCTCGAACGGTTCCGCAGTCCGGATCTCAGCGCCAGTGCCCGGCTGCCTCTCAGTTTCGGAGCCGCCGGTCTGACGCCAGGTCAGCTGGAGGCCCAGCTGCAACTTGATTCCTACCCACTCAGTCGACTGGGCCCCCTTCTGGGCACGGAGATGGACGGAACGATTGCGGCATCAGGCCGTGTGTTCGGTTCCCTCGATTCGCTGCGGCCGGATCTGCGCCTTGAACTCAATCATCCGAGAGCGGGTGCCCTGCGCTTGATGGAGGACTGGCGCGGCACGTTCACAGGACGTTCCGGCGGCGGTGGTGTGCTGTCGATGGCTTCGTTCGGGTCAGTGATTGAGGGATCGATCGAGGCCCGCCTCGCTGCCAACTGGCTTCCTTCCGATGTGATGCTGCGACGCCGCAAAGGCAGTCTGCAGCTGAGTGGAACCCCTGCGGACTATCGCTGGACCGCGAACAATCTCAGCGTTGATGGGCTTGAGCTGGCCCTTCCCCCCCGGCAACGCTGGGAAGGGGTCTACGGACGACTGAGCGGCAACGGCACTCTGGGCTTGCAGCCCCTTGCGATCACGGCCGATCTGAGTCTCAGTCGCCCGGGAGTCATGGGCCTGCAACTTCAGCAGGGTCTGCTCACAGGCCGTTATGCGGATCGCCGTTACACCGTGAGCGGTGAACTGCTGCCACCCGACACCGGCCAGATCACCGTTGATGCCGAAGGCCGGCTTGATGGTCCTTTCAAGGGCCAGGCTGTGGCAAGAGGGCTGAGTGCGCGCTGGCTCAGCAACAGTGCTCTCAGCCTCACGCGCCTCAACAGCGATGCTCCGGCACAGCAGGGCTCGGCTTCCGATCTGGGCACGCTGCTGATCAACACCTTCGGCGGCAATCTTGATGGGCAGCTGCAGGCCCTCCGCAACGCCCGCAATGCCTTGCTGCAGGCGCGTCGCCAGAACCGCGACCGTGAACCCCTGCATCTTGAGGATCTGCGCGGACAGATGGATGCGGTCATTGATCTCAGCGGTCCCCGGATCAATCGCCTCAATCTCGATCTCAATGCACGCGGCCATTTCTGGATGGAGGGAGACGATGCCGATTACGCCCTTCAGGTGAAACCCTTCACCGCTCGCATTGAAGGTCCGATCCAGGGCGGTGAGGGGCAGTTCTCCTTCGCGCACCTCCCCTTCAGCCTGCTGGCCCTGTTTGCTCCCATGCCGCGCACCCTGCTCGGAGCCCTCGGCATGCGTGGTACTTACCGACTTGACGGCTCCAGGGCTCAGATCAGCAGCGAGCTCGTGCTTGAGGATGCGAAGGTGGGCCCTCATCCGATCGCACTGCAACGGGGCCAGTTGCTGCTCAGTGATCAGGCTCTGACGCTCGATCTGGCTCTCGTGTCCCAGACCTCACGAGAACCTGTGACCGTGACCGGCAGGATTCCTCTGGCTGCGAACCAGCCCCTCGATGTGAGGGTCGTGAGTCTTGGAGATGGCCTCAAGTTCCTGACCGGGCTGGCCAATGACAACGTCATCTGGAACGAGGGTGAGGTTGATCTGCGCCTGTTGCTGGGAGGCACGCTCCTGGCACCGGAGGCCAACGGCTACATCGTGATCAAGGACGCGGCGTTCAAGGCACAGGGTCAGAGTCTGGCCAAGGTGAACGGTTCGATGCTCTTTGACTTCGACCGCCTTGAGGTCCAGACGCTTGAAGGCCGTTTCGGCAAAAGCGGTCAGCTCAAGGGAAGCGGTGCTCTGGCTCTTCTGAGTCCATCCCCCGAGCCCAATCCACTGCGTTTTCAGATCGAGAAGGGCCGTCTGAAGCTCCCCATTGCCGATGTGGAGGTCGGCGCTGACCTGATGATCACCGGAGCTTTGCTGAAACCCGATATCGGCGGAAGTCTGGAGCTCAGCAATGGTGCGATCCGTCCGAGCCGCTCCCAGCTCTCCCGCGCCAGAAACAAGGATTCCCAAGAGACTGTCTCACCGGTTGCCGCTTCCCAAAAGGCCGCCACGAACAAGGTCATTTCCGTTGATGAACTGCTTGAGGAGCAGTGGGATTTCAGAGAGCCACTGGTTCTCAGCGGGGCGGATGTGGAGGCGTCGACAAGCCGCTCGATCAAGTCCTCCCTTCCCAAGCTGCCTTTCATCGGATTCCGCGATCTGCGCCTCACGCTCGGTCCCAAGCTGAGAGTGGAGAGGCTGCCGTTCTACAACTTCACAACGGCTGGTTTGCTCACCGTTAACGGAGCTCTCGACCCCAGCCTGGAACTGCGCGGTGTCGTGCAGTTGCTGTCGGGACGGGTGACCATGTTCACCACAACCTTCAACCTTGATCGCAAAGCCGCGAACGTCGCGGTGTTCACCCCGGCTCTCGGGCTGATTCCCTACGTGGATGTGGCCATGGTCACCAGGGTCTCCGACAACGTGACCATCAACAGCGACAACGAGAACTTCAGGACATCGGTGTTTGATTCCAACGGTCTGGGCAATCTCGGTGCCGGAGGTCAGCTGCGTCTCATCAAAGTGATGCTGTCCGCCACCGGCCCGGCCGATCGCCTGGCCCAGAGCATCAAGTTGCGCAGCACGCCCGCCCTGCCTGAGCCGCAGTTGGTGGCGCTGATCGGAGGCAACTCCCTGGCCGGTCTCTCGGGAGCCGGTGCCGGCGCAGCGCTGGCAGCCGTGCTGGGACAGTCACTGCTGTCGCCGGTTCTGGGCACATTGACCGATGCCTTCAACCAGAGACTGCAGTTCGCTCTGTATCCCACCTACGTCTCACCGGTTGTTCAGAATGACCAGGAGCGAGTCTCCGGTCAGGTTCCGCCTCAGCTCGCCCTGGTGACCGACATGGGCGTCTCCATCACCGACCGTTTCGATTTTTCCGTTCTGGCCGCTCCGAATCGCAACGACATCCCTTCGCAGGGAACCGTGACGTATCAGATCAATCCGAATTTCAGCCTGTCCGGCTCGGTCGACACACAGGGCACCTGGCAGAGCCAGCTTCAGTTGTTCATGCGCTTCTGATCAATGCCTGGATCAATGCCTGATGCATGTGTTCTGGGAGTGGATCTCGGCGGAACCGCCATCAAGCTCGGTCTGTTCAGCCTGGATGGAGAGCTGCTGGCCGAGCACCAGCGACCAACTCCTCAGCCCGCGACGCCCGGAGCGGTGTGTGTGGAGATTGCCGATGCTGTCAGTGAGCTTGACCCTGACGGCAAGGCTTCCGTGGTGGGTATCGGATTGCCAGGTCCCATGGATGCCGATGCGCGGGTGGCGCGGGTTTGCATCAACCTGCCCGGCTGGGAGGAGGTTCCGCTGGCCGCGTGGCTGGAACCACGCCTCAGGCGCAAGGTCACCCTCGCCAATGACGGGAACTGTGCCCTGGTCGGTGAGGCCTGGAAGGGTGCAGCCGTGGGTTGCAGCGATGTGGTGCTGCTCACGCTCGGAACCGGAGTGGGGGGAGGGGTGATGCTTGGGGGACGTCTGTTCACCGGCCACAACGGAGCGGCGACGGAACCTGGTCTGATCACGCTGTTCCCCGATGGACCTGACTGCAACAGCGGCAACAG
>CEVF01040952.1_pt1 | contig 19675 bp, 19 predicted proteins | sample 356441 | NCBI WGS metagenome assembly CEVF01 (sample SAMEA2622765, study PRJEB7988) | marine metagenome | biome: marine biome (ENVO:00000447); feature: surface water layer (ENVO:00002042); material: "saline water (ENVO:00002010), including plankton (ENVO:xxxxxxxx)" | depth 5 m | reverse complement strand
ACCTTTCCGATAACGCCCGATTCAACCCACTCTCGGGCAATTCTACTATCGTCGCTAGAGGCCCCTTGGTTGCCCATTTGGGTAACGATGCCATTTTCTTTGGCTACCTTGGTCATCAATCTGGCCTCATAGATGTTATGGGTCAGAGGTTTTTCGACATAGGCATGCTTTTTCTCGCGCATAAACGGTAGGGCAATCGTGGCATGGGTATGGTCGGGTGTGGCCACCATTACCGCATCGATGTCTTTCAGGTGTTTTTGATATACCTCACGAAAATCCCTGTAGCGCTTTACGTCAGGAAAAGCCTTGTAGGTCTGTGCCGCCCGGCGGTCGTCTACATCGCAAAAGGCCACAAACTTTACTTTGCCCGTTTCGGCCAGTCCACGGATGACACCGTTTCCTCTTCCCCCAACCCCAAAGGCCCCAACATAGAGCGTGTCACTAGGGGGCACATGGGTCTTTCCCAATACAAAACTGGGTACAATGGTAAAGGCGGCTGAGCTTGCTGCTACGTTTTTCAGGAACTTTCTTCGTTGCATTTTTCTGTGATTTGTTTGGGTTTTGAAGATACAAAAAAATGAAAGTCGCAAAAGTTGCCTTCGACCAGCGTTCGCCTAGGACATTTTAATGACGGATTTGGAAGGATGAAGCTATTGCCGGCCGTTCCATTCTTTGTAAAACTGCTCGAGATAATCGAGCATAAACTGATGCCGTTGTGCTGCCAGTTTCTTACCGGTCTCGGTGTTCATTTTATCTTTCAACAGCAACAATTTTTCATAGAAGTGGTTGATGGTGGTGCCATTTGACTTTTTATAGGCCTCTTTGGTCATATTGACCTGCGGGGCGACTGCTGGGTTATAGAGTTCGCGTCCTTTGAATCCACCATAATTAAAGGCACGGGCTATGCCTATGGCACCGATGGCATCCAATCGGTCGGCATCTTGAACAACTTGTAGCTCTTTCGAGTCAAAGATCTTTTTTTTCCGATCAAGGCTGTTCTTAAAAGAGATATGCTTAATGATGTTTACCACGTGCGAAATGACTTCGTTGTAGATGTCGAGCGATTGCATAAATTCTTTAGCCACCCTCGGACCCACCGTTTCATCACCATCGTGAAATTTGGCATCGGCGATGTCATGCAGAAGGGCTGCAAGACTGACCACCAAGATATCGACCGGTTCGTCTTTGGCAATCAAAAGCGTGTTGTTGAATACACGTTGTATGTGAAACCAGTCGTGCCCTCCTTCGGCACCTTTCAGGGTTTCTTTGACAAAGGCAATGGTTTGCTCTATGATTTCGGCATCGTTCATATGCGAATTCCTTTCTTGATGGTGTGTTCTATCTTGGCAATCAGTGTATCTGGGTCGCCTGAATTTTCTAGGGGTTTGTGAACATCGAAGGTCAAATGGGCGCCCAATCCCATCGGAAATTTTCCGAATCGCAGCATTTTCCACGAGTTGTTGATACTGATGGGCACGATCAAGGCCGACGGCGCATTTTTCATCAGCGTCTTCAGTCCCATGGGTCGAAAGGGTTTCGGATGCCCATCACGACTACGCGTTCCCTCCGGAAATATCACTGCACTGCGCTTGTATTGCTCTATATAGCGCCCCAGCTTGGCGATTTCTGACAAGGCCTGCTGGCCATCCTTTCTGTCGATAAGCGCAGAGCCACCGTGACGAAGGTTGTATGATACGCTGGGGATGCCTTTGCCCAACTCCTTTTTGGCCACGAATTTGGGGTGGTGTTGGCGCATGTACCAGATAATAGGGGGTATGTCGTACATACTCTGGTGGTTGGTAACTATGATCAAAGGGGTGTTTACGGGAATATCATGCGGGTTGTTGAAAGAGTAACGGGTGCCCAACAAATTGGTGCAGCGCATGATGAACCAGTTTAGCACGGATACACTTTGCTTGTGTGCCCGATACCCGAGAACGTTCAGGCAAAACCACTGTACCGGGTGGAACACAACAAGGGTGGCCCCGAAAAAAAGGAAATAGACAACGGTCAGCGGATACGACAACAACTTTTGCATACCTCAAAAATAAAAAACCACTTCCGAAGAAGTGGCCAGTATTTAATCGCCCTCCCACAGGGGCTTCAGAAATCACTAGCAGTGCTCGTTGTAGGCCTCTACTAGGTTTTCAGCGATCATTTCTGCTGGGCGGCCCTCAATATGGTGCCGTTCGATCATGTGTACCAATTCTCCGTTCTTGAAAAGGGCCATACTGGGTGAAGATGGCGGGAAGGGTACCATATGCTCTCTGGCCGTATTCACAGCTTCAGTGTCCACACCGGCAAAAACAGTGACCAAATGGTCAGGTTTCTTGTCGTTTTGCAGGCTCATTTTAGCCGCGGGCCTCGCATTTGCGGCCGCACAGCCACAAACAGAGTTCACCACCACCAAGGTGGTGCCTTCTCGTTTGAGGGCGTTCTCAACAGCCTCGCTCGTATATAATTCTTCAAACCCGGCAGAAGCCAAGTCATCTCTCATCGGTTTTACCAATTCTTCAGGATACATAGACTCATTTTTTTATGGAGCACAAAGATACGCAATTTGACATTCTTTTTGGGCCCCCACTGTCAAGGCATTCGTGGTCAAAGATGTATCTTTGCGCTTTATTTTTTGCAATGATCAAGTGGTTTGCGGCTTTGATAGGTTTTTTCATTAGGGGCTTTGTAGGTGCCATACTAGGGTTCTTTGTCGGCAGCCTTCTTGATAATTTAAGCGGTAGCGGTGGTTCGGGTTCGCGCACAATTTTTGGCGATTTCGGGCAACAGTCCGTTTCCCCGGCCGATTTTGAGCTCAACCTCTTATCGCTCTGTTCCATTGTTATCAAGGCCGATGGACAAGTGAGCCAACGCGAGCTTGACTATGTTCGCCAGTATTTTTTAAGCACCTATGGCAAAGAAAAGGCCAACGCCATTTTTCGCACCTTCAATGAGGTGGTGAAAAAGAGGGAGGTATCGCCCCAACGTATCTGCAATTACCTAAACCAGCGCACACGGTACGAGGTGCGTTTGCAATTGATACACTTTTTGTTCGGCATTGCCCAGTCAGATGGTCAGGTGAGCAAGGCCGAAATCAACAAACTTCGTGAGCTGGCCGGATACTTGAGAATTGGCAGCTACGATTTTGAGAGTATAATGGCCATGTTCATCAAGTCGGCCGACAATGCCTATAAAATTTTGGAAATTGAAAAGACGGCCACAGACGAGGAGGTTAAAAAAGCCTATCGAAAAATGGCCAAAAAATACCACCCCGACCGTGTAAACACCCAAGATGAGGCCATAAAAAGAGGGGCTGAGGAAAAATTCAAGGAAGTGCAGAAGGCCTATGAGGTTATACAAAAAGAACGGGGGTTAACGTAAAAGTTTTAAGTTTATAGCTTCAAGTTTCCAGTGGGGAAATCGCAAGCCTTGAACGATTAACCACAAACCATAAAAACAATGCAAGACTTCTGGTTTTATATAAAATTGGGGTTCAACCATGTACTGGATTTAGGGGCTTACGACCATATTTTGTTTTTGGCCGCCTTGGCGGTGCCATTTACCTTTAAAAGTTGGAAGCAAGTGGTTGTGTTGGCGACCATCTTCACCATTACCCATTGCGTGTCATTGGCCCTGTCGGTATATGGGGTGGCTACAGTCGATGTTGGTTTGATAGAGTTTTTGATTCCAGTGACCATTGCCTTGACCGCAATGTTCAACATTTTCAGGCTTTATAAGAAGGGAAAGACCACGGGTATATATTTTCAAGGGTTGGCCACCGCGTTCTTTGGATTGATCCACGGTTTCGGTTTTTCGAATTACTTCAAGATGTTGATGGCCGAAGAAGAGGAAAAGGTGGGGCCCTTACTGGGCTTTGCGACGGGAATCGAGCTTTCACAGGTGGCCATCATTCTAATGGTGCTGCTATTGGCTTTTGTATTTCAAGATGTGCTAAAGGTCAAAAGAAAGATTTTTATCGCCCTGGCCTCCATTTTGATACTACTCATCACAATACCAATGCTCATAGAAACGTTTCCGTTTTAGGCATTTCGTTAATTTCTTCGGAATTAGGTTGCGGAGGTTTTTGAAAGCAGGTATATTTAAAGATATAACCGCTACATGATATCGGTTTCCGTCTATGAAGCAGAGCAAACAAGAGAAATACGACAAGGCGTATCTACGCATGGCGCAAGAATGGGGCAAACTGTCTTATTGCCGGCGAAAGCAGGTAGGGGCCATTATCGTAAAAGACCGTATGATCATTTCAGATGGGTACAATGGCACGCCCACTGGTTTTGAGAACATTTGTGAAGATGAAGAAGGCTACACCAAATGGTATGTACTGCATGCAGAGGCCAATGCCATTCTTAAAGTAGCGGCCTCTACCCAGTCGTGTGAGGGTGCCACTTTGTACATCACGCTATCGCCTTGCCGTGAATGCAGCAAGTTGATACACCAATCTGGCATAAAACGTGTGGTATATCAAAAGGCCTACAAAGATGATTCCGGATTGCGTTTTTTGCAGCGTGCCGGGGTCGAAACACAACACCTGCCCGTTTTGGAAGAAATGGTGTAGGCAAAAAAAGTAAATGAAAAAGAAGTATCAGTACATATTGCCCACTGTTTTGGCCATGGTTTTGGCCATTGGAATCTTTATTGGCGGCAAGCTGCATTTTAACGATTCGCCAGAAAAGCTTTTCTCGACAAACTCAAAAAAGGATAAGCTTAACCGCCTTATCGATTACATCGATTATGAATATGTTGATGAGGTCGATACCGACAGTATTGTCGATGTCACCGTGAACAATATCTTAGGAAAACTGGATCCCCACTCGGTGTACATTCCGCGAAGCGAGATGAAAGAGGTTTCAGAAAGCATGAAAGGCGACTTTGTGGGCATCGGAATCAGCTTTTACAAGTTTAGGGATACGATTACCGTTATCAGACCCATTAAGAACGGGCCCAGTCATCGACGGGGCATCAAACCGGGCGACCGTATTTTGATGGCCGATGGCGACACTCTTTTTGGGAAACGAATACCCAATTCAGAGATTGTCGACCGCCTGAAAGGGAAGGCTGGTAGCAGGGTCAAGCTCACGGTCTACCGTAAAACGGAAGACAGGATTTTTGATGTTACCGTGCGCCGTGGCAAGGTGCCCATAAAAAGCGTGGAATCTTACTACATGCTCACCGACGATATGGGGTACATCAAGATCAACCGATTTGCCGAATCTACCTTTTCAGAGTTTTTGGCCGCCCTTCAAAAATTGAAGATTAGGGGCGCCGATAAATTGGTACTTGATCTAAGGGACAATCCCGGCGGGTATCTGGGCATTGCCGAACAACTGGCCGATGAATTTTTGGAGGAAGGCAAGCTAATTCTTTACACGAAGAACAAAAAGGGCAACATAAAAAAGGCCTATGCCACCGACAAAGGAAATTTTGAAGACAGGCCCGTTTATGTGTTGATCAACGAACGTTCGGCCTCGGCAAGTGAAATCATCGCAGGGGCACTGCAAGACAACGATATTGGTACCATAGTGGGCCGGCGCTCTTTTGGCAAAGGTCTCGTACAGCGAGAAATGGACCTGGGCGATGGCTCTGCCGTACGGCTTACCGTTTCACGGTACTATACCCCTACGGGACGCTCCATACAAAAATCATATGAAAATGGGCATCAAGAAGACTACTACCAAGAATTCATCAACCGATACCACAGCGGCGAGCTGATCTCTGTGGACAGCATCAAGGTAGCCGATTCATTGAAGTTCAAGACACCAAAAGGCAAGATTGTTTATGGTGGTGGGGGCATTATACCCGATGTGTTCGTTCCTATCGGCAGCAACCAAGAAGAGGCCATTGAAAGTATGGACGATACGTATGAATTCTTCTCGTTTTTCATTTTCGAGCATCTTGAAAAAGACCGTACCCGTTACAGCCACCTTTCCAAATCGGAATTTTTGGAAGAATTCAGGGTCGATGACATTTTGTTCGAGCAGTTCATTGACTTTATGTTGAACCGAAAGGTGAAGCTTGACTTCTATGCACAAGAGAAGAAAATAAAGGCGTATTTAAAGGCGAATTTGGCCGAACAGTTGTTTTCTCCAAATCTATCGGCACAGATCAAGGGCGAACATGATGCCATGTTGAAAAAGGTTCTTGAGCTCGATTCGATCGCATCGGCGGCCATGCCCATAGAAGGGCCGCTCTTGGATTAGTCTTTTCTGTTTACCTTTCGCTCGATTTTTTTTGCGTTCCACAAGATCAGAAGCAATAAAATGGCACATAATGACGCCACGATCCCGATTACCGCTATAAGGCTGTCTCCCACAAACGGATTTTGAAAATCCAACAGCGTAAAATTGAAAACAATGAGGCCCATGGCCAGTAGTATGAATACGATGGTCAATGTCTTGTTCATAATGCGAATACGATTATTGATTGAGCAATTGATTGATATTGGCGGCAAAAAGTTTTACCGCAATGGCCAGCAAGATAACCCCAAAAACCTTCCGAATAACCCCTAATCCGCTCTTCCCCAAGAACTTTTCGATTCGTACCGAGGATTTCAAGACGAGGTAGACGAAAATGGTATTGACGATTATGGCCACAATGATGTTCTCGACATGGTATTCGGCCCTCAGCGATAAAATAGAGGTAAGCGTACCGGCACCGGCAATCAGCGGGAATGCAATCGGCACAATGGAAGCGGTCTTGGGTTCTTCTTCCTTATATAAGGTAATGCCCAAAATCATCTCTACGGCCAAGAAAAAAATAACGAGGGCGCCCGCTACGGCAAATGAGTACACGTCGATGCCTATAAGGTTTAGAATACGCTCGCCCACAAACAAGAAGGCCACCATAAGGCTTGCGGCCACAATCGAGGCCTTCTCTGATTGGATATGGCCCACCTTACTGCGGAGCGAAATGATGATAGGGATGCTTCCCAAAATATCGATTACGGCAAAGAGTACCATGCTGGCCGTGGCGATTTCCTTGAAATTGAAATTCATCATGCACTATATTTGTTGCGCAAATGTACGTTTAAAAACCACTTTCAGATTTCAGTTTCAGGGTGATTTTTTTGCGGTCCTATCGTTGATGCCATGTTCCAAATAGACAAGACCCTCATATCGGAGGATATAATTGAACATGATTTTGTCTGCAACCTAAATGCTTGCAAAGGGGCCTGCTGTGTAGATGGGGAGTATGGGGCCCCACTTGAGGCGGCCGAGACCAAGATTTTAGATGAGATTCGGGACAAGGTCACCCCATTTCTAAGTAAAGAGGGCATAAGGGCCATTTCAGAGCAAGGTGCCTTTGTGAAAGGGGAAGACGGTGAATGGGAAACCCCTTTGGTCAAAGAAACAGGTGCCTGCGCCTATGTGGTCTACGATGACGAGCATATTGCCAAATGTGGCCTTGAAGAAGCACACAAGCACGGGGTCACCGATTGGAAAAAGCCCGTTTCATGCCATTTGTACCCGGTTCGCATAAAGGAATATTCCGCATTTACCGCCGTGAACTATCATAGATGGCAAATTTGCGACCCTGCCTGTGCCTTGGGCGCCGAATTGAAGGTGCCCATTTATGTATTTGTGAAAGAGGCCTTGGTGAGAAAATTCGGGGAGGCATGGTATGCCGAACTTGAAAAGGTTGCTGAAGAGCTTTCTAAATAATGGGGATCTCAACCTCTACCTTGGTGCCGCGGGGCGAGCCTTTGTCATCAAAAAGGTCCACAATCTGTACCTCAAATGAGTTTTGGTAATCTTTGGCAAAATTTGCCAAGCGCTCTTTGGTAATGTCAATGCCCACCGATTTGCGCTTGAGCACCCGGTTTTCTTTGTTGATGTGGGCCGCTTCACGGCCAATTCCATTGTCTTCGATGGTAATGGTCACATGGCCATTGGTCTTATGGGCCACATCAAGGCTTACCTTTTTGTTGCCTTCTTTCGGTGATAGCCCGTGCCAAAGGGCATTCTCTAAAAAGGGTTGAAGGGCCAGCGAAGGGATTTTGATCTGACTCAGGTCGATATTCTTATCAATGTTGACCTCAAAATCTATTTCATTTGAAAATCTAATATTTTCAATATTCATGTATAGTTCAATGGTTTCCAGCTCCTCTTCCAACGTAATCTCTTTTTGTGAAGAAGCCTCCAGTATTTTTCTGACCAACTTTGAAAATTTGTTCAAATAATGAACCGCATTCTTCTTATCGTTGTTTATGATATAGAGCTTAATGGAGTTGAGCGAGTTGAACAAAAAATGCGGATTCATTTGGCTTCGCAGCATGTTCTGTTCCAAGCTGAGCACCTTCTTCTCATTTTGGCTCTGATATTTTCGATGTAAAATGTATAGAATGGAGGCAATGAGCCCGATGGCCAAGGCACTGACCAAAAAAGTGGTCTGGTTTTTACGCAACCGTAGTCGAACCAATTCATTCTCTTTTGCCAGATTGGCAATTTCATTGTTCTTTTTTTCAGCTTCATAGCGGCTGATTACATCTTGCATGTATCTAAAGTTGGTGCCGCTTGTTATCTCTTCTTCTACATCTTGTGCCTTCTTGAAATATTGTAGTGCGTCCTTATAGTTGCCTTTCTTGGCTTCAAGCTCGCTAAGGTGCTCGTAAGCCAGTAGTTTGGTACTGGGCATGTTGTGCTGAACTGCTAAATTGAGGCCTCTTTTTATCAAATTTTCGGCTTCGGTATAATTGCCAAGCTTTGTTTCTGCCCATCCGGAGTTGATGAATACTGCGGCAGTAATGAAGTTATCGCCCAGTTCTTTTGATTTTTTTTGCAGGGGCTTCAATAGAACCATTGCAGCATTGGGCATATCTTGTTTGAGGTGTATCTGTGCAATACTATTCTTACAGATGACACGTCCCAAGTCATTATTTATTTCTTCGTTATAAGCAAGTGATTTACGATAGTTTTCAAGTGCTTTTTCCAATTCTCCCTTTAATTCATTGCAGTGGCCTATATTTTGGTAATTTATGGCTAGCCCGAGTTTGTTGTTGAGTTCATATTCAAGTTTGAGTGCTTTGGTAAATTGTTCAATGGCCAGATCATACTGCTCTAAAGTTTGGTAAAGGTTTCCTATACAGTTTAATGAAACATTGATACTTCTTTTGATATGATAATTGGGGTTCTCGACCGACTCGGCCAACTTTAAAGCTTCTTGGTTATAATCCAATGCAGTTTTAATGGCATCCATCCTACGGTACACCACGCCCAGCCAATTTAGACTTAGCACCTGAAAGTCTATACTGTTCGCTTTTTTTGCCAACTGCAACCCCTCTTTATGATAGGTTACTGCCCTATCGAATTGAGAGAGGTTTCTAAAGGTGCGTCCAATATGGTTCAGCGCATAGGATTGGCCCTCGAGATAATTGGCTTCTTTGGCCAGCTCGTTGAAGTAGCCCATCAATAGGGTATCTCTCTTTTCGCTCTTTAACGCATCGTCAATGGTGGAATAATTTTTTGGGGAGGCCGCAATGAGCTTTTCAACCTTTTGTTTAAAAGTATCAGGAACGGCTTGTGCAGAAACCGTATTGAATCCCAGAAAAAAGAAAACTGACAAAATACAGTTGAATGTTTTTGTGGGAACGTGGCTTAATATGATAGACTTGAAGTGAGGCACTTAAGAGTAGGGTTATAGAAGATCTAAAAAGTCAGACTTTTTCTGTCTCGAAACAGGAATTTTGTGGTTCGATTCCAACACCACGTATCCATCGGTTTTTAAAAACTCTTTTATTTTGTTCAGGTTGACGACATACGAGTTGTGGATTCTGAAAAAACAGTTGCTGGGCAAAAGCTCGTTCACCTCTTTCAATTTTTTCGTCAAGAGAATTTTTTGGCCGTCGCTCAAAAATATGGTGCTGTAGTTGCCGTCTGATTCTGCGTAGAGAATATCGTCGCTACTAAAAAACATCAGTTTCCCATCCGTATTGATGGTTATTTTTTTATGTGATGCTTCCGCATTGTGCTCAAGAAGAATTTTTTCGAGTTTTTCGGCTGTGAGGTTTTTGGAATTATATTTTTTGATCTTGGCAATGGTCTCGCTAAGGTCGTCAGAATCAATGGGCTTCAACAGATAATCGATGGCCTCATTTTTAAGGGCCTTTAGGGCATATTGGTTATAGGCCGTGGTGATGACCACCGGAAAATTCTTGTTCTTTAGGTTTTTGATGAACTGAAAACCATCCATGGTGGGCATTTCTATATCCAAGAATAAACAGTCAGGGGTGTTCTTTTCAAGATACTTCAAAGCTTCGTGGGCATCGGTGAACGAGGCCACGATGTTGACCTCGTCACTTAGATTGGTCAGCTCCCAGCTAAGGCTTTGAAGAGCCTTGATTTCATCGTCTACTATGACGGCATTTAACATACTTTCTTATTATTGATTAAAAGTAGGTTTATTGCATGTAGGCTGTTGATCAATTTGTGTTTATGGTCAATTATTGTCTATGGTTGGTAAAATATAGTATAAAACCCGTTATTGAAAGAATTTTATCTGTAAGATAAGCTATACCATAGATGCCTGCAAATGAATGGGGTGGAAAAAAGTGTTAAAGCTTTATCGGGCCATCCACACATGAAATACAACCATCCACACATTAGGCAATTGGTGGGGCCTTGTCACACTTTAATTTAGACAAACCAAATATCGATTGCCAAATCACCAAACCAAGTAAAATGAAAAAATGTGCCATACTGTTTTTGATCCTGGTCGTTCTCTTAGTAGTGGCCTCGTTGATTGAGAACAGGCCGAAAACAACCCAACCGCCATCAATGACAGTAGCTCTTATGGAATAAAAAACAGTAATTGCCAACCACGTACGGCCAACCAAACATACTAGCGTATGTGCGATTTTTAAGATAATCATTGCCGTTGCGTATTGCAATCTATGTGATTTGGGTTTCGGGGGAACTACCTAAAAAGCAAGATTGTAAAGCATCGGCAGGCCGTACGTTATGGTATAATTTTACTACAGGCAACCTTGCCGAAAACTTCCAATTTTCTTAACTTAAGTCACAGCTTCCAATTTGTGGCAAATGTTTAATAAAAACTTATTTGCGATACTCTTTAAGGCCCTTTTCATTGTATTGGGCTTCTTCAACTTAGAGGTGGTTTTCCCCCAATCACAAATAAGCTTCGGACAATTATCAATAAAAGAGGGTCTTTCGCAAAATTGCGGTATATCAGTTGCCCAAGACAGTACGGGTTACTTATGGATTGCCACCCAAGATGGGTTGAATAAGTACGACGGTACTAATTTTGTTGTGTACCCCTTTATTTTTGACGATATAACAAGACTCGATTACAGTCACTTGGGAAAGGTGTATGTGGATCGGCAGAACCAAGTCTGGTGTATTCCCTCCTCCAGAATTTTGAACAGGCTTGACCAAAACAATGATCGATTTGAACCCATTGCCCTGACCGATGATGCCAGCGTGATCTATCAAGATCAAGATTTGGGGTATTGGGTGGGCACCTACTCTAAGGGGCTACTGTATTCTAAAATGAACGATTCCGTTCCAAAGGTGCAAAACATCGGCCAGATCAAAGAGACCATCTATGCGCTCGCCCAATACGAAACCGCTATATTGGCCGCTACGGATAATGGCATTTTGTCCATCGGCATGGCCAATAAACAAATCAATGATACGCTGAATGAGACATTGGCCGAGGGCAGGATTTTAAAAAAGTTCAGCACAATTACCATTGAAGCAGGTGGTAGGCAGTGGTTTGGCACATATGGCGGCGGATTGTTTTTCAGGGAAGGCCAAAGCTCTTTTTTAAAGCGGGCGGCAGAGTTGCCCTTGAGTATACCAATTCCAGATGATTTAAATATACTGTCACTGTTTATAGACTCAAGAGAAAGGCTTTGGATCGGCACATACGGTGATGGGCTCTACCTCATAGATCTTGATAGTTTTGAGACCCAACATTTCATGGCCGATAAGCACAACCCCAGGGCCGTTCACTACAACGATATTCTGAGTATTTATGAAGATTACACGGGTACCCTTTGGTTTGGCACCGATGGTGCCGGTCTGAGCTACTATGACGAATACCTTGAAAAGTTCAATGCGATCACCAATTTTCAGGTGCCCCAAAACATCAATGTCGAGGTTGTGAGGGCCATAACCACCGATGGTTCTGGATCTGTTTGGATCGGCACTTCGGGCAAAGGTCTCATGGAATATATTCCCGCTGCCAACAGTTGGGTCAAGTATTCGACCGAGGGACCTGAAGAAACTCGGTTGCCTTCGAACAGGATCATGAGCCTGTATGCCGATGCGGATGGCGACCTTTGGATAGGTACCCAAGGGGGCGGACTCGCCATTCTTGAATCGGATGGCACCATCATAAATTATAACAACCTGCCAAACACGGGGCTCGAAGCCATTACCATTTGGGATATTTTTAAAGACAGCGAACAACGCTACTGGCTGGCCACGCGTGAAAATGGTCTGGTTCAATTCGATAAGAAAAAAGGACAGCTTATAAGTTACAATGAAAAAAACGCTTCCATAGACCTGTCCGTCAGTGATAATATCCGGGTCATTACAGAAGACAACAAAGGCAATCTGTGGCTCGGAACCGATTCCGAAGGACTTATCCATCTTAACCTAAAAGAGCAAAAAACCACCACATATAGGGCAGGAAACAGTGACGACTCTCTGTCGAACGACATGATCAAGTCGCTCTATTTCTCCGAGGATGACAATATTCTCTGGATAGGTACCTACGGGGGCGGATTGAATGCCTTCGATATCGGCAATGACCGTTTTTATTCCTACACCGAAAAAGACGGTCTGGCCAACAATGTGATCTATGCCATCCTCCCTGATGGGCAGGGCAACCTTTGGCTCAGTTCTAACAGAGGCATTACCAAGTTCACCCCTGCTAGCTCCCTTGACCAAACGCCCATTATCACTAACTATACCAACTATGAAGGGCTGGCAACCGAGTTCAATACAGGGGCGTATCACATTGATGACAATGGCAATCATTATTTTGGTGGTCTTGAGGGCATTTATTGGTTCAAACCCACCGACATCGTGGAAAATACCCAGTTGCCCAAAACGGCGATTACGGGTATGCAGGTGGGCAACGAACCCTACCCCATTCGCCCGGGCATGAAATTGTCACACAAACAAAATACACTCTCGTTTACCTTTTCGAGCATGCAGTTCTCATTGCCCGAAAAAAACCAGTACCAATATCGGTTGGTAGATTACGATGAAGAATGGATTCAAGCGGGCAACACCAATTTTGCCAGATATTCGCATGTGCCGCCAGGCGAATACGAGTTTCAGGTAAAATCGAGCAATTATGATGGGGTATGGAACCCAGAACCGGCCACTTTGGCCTTTACCATTGCGCCGCCCTGGTACTTCACCACCTTGGCCAAGACGGTCTATATACTCCTGTTTCTCATGACAGTTTATGGCATTTATAGCTATCTGAAATGGCGATGGCGTATGAAGCTCAACCTGCAATTACAGGAAGATGAGGCACATCGGTTGAAACGACTCAACGACTTCAAATCTAAATTGTACACTGACATTTCACATGAGTTCAGAACACCCCTTACCTTGATTTCGGGTCCGATCGATGCCAAACTGGGCGATGGCGGGCTTAGTGAGGTAGACCACGCCAATTTTTCGATGATCAAGCGAAACGTCAACCGTCTGATGGCATTGGTAGATCAACTATTGCACTTGGCAAGATTGGAGAAGGGAAAATTAAAATTGAAGGTCTCCCAAGGTGATTTGGGGTTGTTTCTTGGGATGTTGGCCACCTCATTTAAATACCGGGCCGAACAAAAAAATATCGACTATACCATTGATGTCAAGGCACTTGATGGGGCATGGTACGATGAGGATGCCATTGATAAAATCGTCACCAACCTGCTTTCGAACGCCCTTAAATATTGCCCCGAAAAGGGCAGCGTTCTCTTTAAGGCCGAAGAAAAAGGCGGTCATCTACAGTTGGATGTCAAAAATACGGTCAAAAACTTTTCAGAAAAGAACCTCGACCAGCTCTTCAACAGGTTTTACCAACAAGATGAATATGCCGAGGGGGTAGGTGTGGGGCTTTCACTGGTCAAGCAATTGGTGAAACTTTATAAGGGCGAAGTATCAGTGCAGCTCGAAGACAATGATACCATTCATTTTCGGGTGATGTTGCCCATTGCCAGAGACCGTTTTTCCGATGCCCAAATCGTTGATGGAAACCAAAAAGCTGCCGTTTCCAATATTTCGAACACCGTTGATATAGATAGTGGTTACAAAGAGAACGAGCCAGCACCAAGTGACCTGCCCATGGTACTGGTGGTCGAAGACCACCAAGAGGTGCGGCAGTTCTTGGCATCTGTATGGAAGAAAAAGTATCAAGTGTTCGAGGCGGCCAACGGAACGGAAGGAATCAAAAAAGCCCTGGAAATTGTGCCCGATCTCATCATTTCTGATGTCAGAATGCCCCAAACCGATGGCATTGAACTGTGCAACACCCTCAAGACCGACGAGCGTACCAGCCACATACCCATCATTTTATTGACAGCGGGCACAGGTGAAGAGCAAGAGCTGAAGGGGCTGCAATCGGGGGCCGATGACTTTGTTACCAAGCCCTTTAAGTTGCGCGTACTTGAAAAAAGGGTTCAGAACCTTATCGATAGCCGCCGCGCGCTGCGCAGCCGATATAGCCAAGAAGTGATTCTGAAGGCCAAGGACATTGCCATTACCCCCACCGACGAGCTGTTTTTGGAAAAAGTGCAAACAGTGATGGACAATCAGTTGTCAGATCCTGGGTTCAATGCCAAAACCTTTGCTTCGGCCGTGGGCATGAGCCGTATGCAACTGCACCGGAAACTGACGGCGATGACCGGGCTGTCGACCACTGAGTTTATTCGCTCGCAGCGGTTGAAACAGGCCCTCCACATTCTCAAGACTTCCGATGCCACAATCAACGAGGTGGCCTATGCCGTAGGCTTCAATACACCTTCCTATTTTATCAAATGTTTTAAGGAAACCTATAAAAAAACACCGGCCGAATTTCTTCAAGAGACTGATTGATAGCTTTCAATCCACCTGCACGAAGCCCAGTACCCATCCCCTCCTATCGCCTGTTACATTTCTTGTATACTTGGTTACATACGTGGCATGGGCCCACAACTTTGATATTTACTTTCGATGCAGATACAAAACGATTTGTAACGAGAAATTTTACCTGCTGAAATGAAAAAGAATGAAACCATGCATATCCTCTTCGGAAAGATGGACGCCATCTCCCTGTTGCTGTTGGCCGTTGCGGCCATATCAATGGGCATTGTGGTGTTGCTGCTTGTCTGAAGTAAAGATTTGAAATTGCCTGTCCCTTATGCTTACCGATACGATAGTTTCGATGGCCATTTAAAAGACAATACCTGTTCCCCTGGGGAAGCCAAAAACCAAATAGAGTAGGCATCACGTAAACGTAACCGCTATGTTACATATAGCACAAGGCACGACCTCACCAAATGATTGGGCCGATTATCAGAGCTCTAGAGGGGGCATTTATGTCGATGTGGATACCTCATCCCATGGCTTTACGGCAACACCCCATTACATGGTATCGCTCGAAGGCAAAAGCCACCACTGGTGCGTCAATGGGGCAAACGCAATCTACGACGCCACGCCCACGGGTTTCAGGGTGTATCTGAGATGGACAGACGACAACGGCCATTTCGGCGAATTGAACCCCTTAAAAAAAGAAACGGCAAAAAGGTATAAGTGGCACCTGAAATGGACAGGCATACAACTTTGCAATTCAAAAGGGAACAAGAAATAATCGTAATTCAAAAAAATCATGAAAACACAAATTTTTATCACCACATTTTTACTGGTATTCGCAACAGGGTTGGTACACGCCCAGACACGAAGCACCAAAGGCACTAAGGTTATTTTGGTCGTTGACAAGGCGAACAAGGTCACCAATATGGAATTGTTTTCGGACAAAATGGGAAATTTTGACAGTAAGGCATTTCAAAAACGGCATCCCAACGCCAAGTATATGCTTGGGCTGCTGAACGGAAAGTACAAAACAGTGGGTGCGGCAATAGAACCCCTTGGTGATGCGACCATTACCATTTTTACCGATAAGAATGCCCTGCCCGGTGATCAGTTTTTGCCGGGAGACCAATTCTTGCCCGGTGACCAGTTTCTCCCAGGGGATCAATTTCTCCCAGGCGATCAGTTTACATTGGGCAACAACAAGGCCCAATTGGTCTCCCGAAAGAGGGGTCAAATGGTGGTAAGGGTACAATGATTAAAACATGAGCAGAAATCCTCTCCCTTCTGGGGAGAGGATATAGGAGAGGGGACTTTTACCTCAAAGCAATAGAAAAAAACAAAAAACAAAAAACATGAAAACACTACAAACACTACTGTTGATTTCGGCTCTGTTACTGAGCAGCCCCATGGCCGTGGCCCAAGAGGATAATATTCTCGGTGCCATCATGGAAGCGGCCGCAGCACAAGAAAATGCCGCTAACCAAGGGCAATCTGAAGCGGACAGTGCAGCCCAATCGGAAGCGGCTGAAGCATGGAAAGAGGCATGGGAGGAAATGATGGAGCAGAATGGAGAGGTTATGGATGCTCTGGATACCAAATACCTAAAATGTACAGCGATGATGGTATTGTATGTATACGCATATTTGAAGCTAGTCAAAGAACATAAACTGGGTGATCTTACAATGTCCGAATGCGATGCGCTGGGTATGCAGACCTTGGCGATGGCCAGCTCGACCTTTATTATGTATTGCCCTGAGGAAATTGATGGCTTGGATAATGACGCAAAACTTAGAATAATCCGTGATTTGGCTCAAAAATTATGGGAAATAACTCCTAAAAATCGAATAGTGGACGAGGAGAGATCACCCTCTTCCTTGTATGGAAAATTGCTTTGGATAGAACGTCAATTGACAAATTATGCAGTTGAATATGATGGTGTCGACATTGATTCTGAGACTATTGAGGAACTTGAAGATTTTAATAATCAACATGGGGATAAAACAGCTGCTCGGGGATTGATAACAATGAGTTATCTTATTGAATTTTTTAAACCACGATATATCATTCCACGTACGCTTCAAATAGCCCAAGAAATGGAGGCCTTGGGCTGCAGCAAACCAAATTAAAACCTATTATAACGATGAATAAGCAACTATACTTTTCAATATTGATCGCCTTGAGTCTTTTCTCCTGTGGTTTTGGCGACAATAAAGAAAAGAATGAAGTAAAGAAAAACAACCAACCCACCGCCAACGCTGTCGAAAATTCAAATGTGTATTTGGAGGCTGATGCCTGGCGTAGTTGGGCCCCACCCAAAGAACTATCGGGCTATACATTAGTACGTTTTGTTACAGACCCCTTTAAGCTGAAGGGGTTAAATTCAACCACAGCACGTTATGAAAAAGGTGAGGTGTTTATCACTGTACAGATTGTAGACGGTACTACTGACAAAGGCAAGCGTGAGATTCGTGACCACCTCGAAATCGCCGAGCTCGAACGCGACTATTCCAGTGACTACGGCTATGAAAAAACCTTGGTGCACAATGGCATCAAGGCCAAAGAGGAATACCTCGCCCCACCGGCGGGGCAATACCTCATCAAGTTTATGCTCAACGACCAATATGGTGTTTCGGTAAAATCAAATGCCAAAACCGCAGACGAGATCTGGAATTTTATTGACCAACTTCAACTACAAACGTTAGACTGATTGATTCTTTCTTGATCCTAGGGTAACCCAACCCCATGATCATGGTTGCCATTTCAATTCATTTGAGTATGGAATGGGAAGTTCTTTGCCATAATCATGTTTCAAAAAAATTGAAAGTTTAGTCGTTAAAATCAAAAATTATGAAAACAAGTACGACAAATTTTTCTTGTAGCCTCTGCATTGCATTCATGGCATTTTTCGCTTTCGGCTGTGGCAGTGATGACAGTGGCATCAATGATTGAACCAACAACGCTTGGGCACAAATATTTACCGATGAGGCCACGGCATACGGCAATGCCCTGAAGGCATACCAAAACAATCCCTCCCCCGAGAATTGCGCCAGTATAAAGTCTGCGGCAATCGATTATTTAGAGGCATTGCGCGATGCATTGGATTGTGTGCCGACCGCCGACCGGGCTGAGGTCGACCAAGCCATAAATGAAGCACAGGCCGAAGTCAATCAAGAAGACTGTGACTAACACGATGCACTTGGCTATGCTCGATTGCATGTAATTGATGGTTTTCCGATTTAAGAAGGCCATAGGTGGCATGGATGGATAAATACACCAAAGGGTAGAATTTTTCATACTCTTTGGTTTATTTTTTTTAGAACGTAGATGTCATTTTTTTTGTGTTCTTAAAAACACAACAAACATCACTGGCGAGCATGGATTTCAACAACTTATGTTAAAAACTTTGGGGCTGTTTTGGCAAAACAGCCTTTAAAGTTCGGGTTCATTTTTAAATCTTTGTTAGCCCGTCCAGAGGGAAAATTCACTCGATTAAGCAACTTAAAATTTTTTTGAATATGTCATCAGCCGTTGAGCCCATTTTGCAAGAAAACAAAGACCGATTTGTCATTTTTCCCATTCAGCACCACGATTTGTGGGAATGGTACAAAAAGCAGGAAGCTTGCTTTTGGACGGCCGAAGAGATAGACCTGCACCAAGACCTATCGGATTGGACCACCAAACTCAACGATGACGAGCGCTATTTCATCAAACACATCTTGGCCTTCTTTGCAGCTTCTGACGGTATCGTGAACGAGAACCTTGCCGAAAACTTCGTGAACGAAGTGCAGTATTCTGAGGCCAAGTTCTTCTATGGTTTTCAGATTATGATGGAAAACATCCATTCAGAAACCTATTCGTTGCTCATCGATACCTATGTGAAAGACGAGAAGGAGAAGAACATTCTGTTCAAGGCCATCGAAAATTTCCCTGCTATCAAGAAAAAAGCTGATTGGGCGTTGAAATGGATTGAGTCGCCAAGTTTTGCAGAGCGCCTTATTGCGTTTGCAGCGGTCGAAGGTATTTTCTTCTCGGGTGCTTTCTGCTCCATTTTTTGGCTGAAGAAAAGAGGCCTGATGCCCGGATTGACCTTTTCCAATGAATTGATTTCAAGGGATGAGGGCATGCATTGCGACTATGCGGTGCACTTGCACAACAACCACTTGGTCAACAAGGTGCCCAAAGAGCGAATCAAAGAGATTATCGTCGATGCGCTGAACATTGAGCGTGAGTTCATCACCGAATCGCTTCCGGTGAGCTTGATAGGCATGAACGCTAAATTGATGACCCAATATCTGGAGTTTGTGACCGACAGGCTCTTGGTCGAACTCGGATGCGAAAAGGTCTATAATTCCACCAACCCGTTTGATTTCATGGATATGATTTCCCTTCAGGGAAAAACAAACTTTTTTGAAAAAAGGGTTTCAGAGTACCAAAAAGCGGGGGTGCTCAACAAAGAGAAAGACACCGATTCACAGAAAATCAGCTTCGACGCAGATTTTTAAAATATAGCGAAAAGCCCCTTGCCCCAACCGGGGCTTTTTCTGACATGAACTTAAAATGTTAAGTTTTTTAACACGTATGCCGGAAAACACCAACGTATCACTTAAAATCATCGAAGCAAC